>Ga0302259_1000062_pt1 | contig 33109 bp, 26 predicted proteins | sample I_Fen_N3_4_FD_194562 | JGI IMG/M metagenome (GOLD analysis project Ga0302259, IMG submission 194562) | Peat permafrost microbial communities from Stordalen Mire near Abisko, Sweden - I_Fen_N3_4 | ecosystem: Environmental > Terrestrial > Soil > Wetlands > Permafrost | place: Sweden: Abisko... | reverse complement strand
AACGTGTCGATCCGGCCCAAGGGCCAGGTCGAGTTCGGCACCCGCTGCGAGATCAAGAACGTCAACTCGTTCCGCTTCATCGAGAAGGCGATCAACAGCGAAGTCCGTCGTCAGATCGAGTTGATCGAAGACGGTGGCAAGGTCATCCAGCAAACCCGCCTGTATGACCCGAACAAGGACGAAACCCGTCCGATGCGCAGTAAGGAAGAAGCCAACGACTACCGTTACTTCCCCGATCCGGACCTGCTGCCGGTGGTGATCGAAGACTCGTTCCTCGATGCCGTGCGCGCCACCCTGCCGGAACTGCCACCGCAAAAACGCGAGCGCTTCCAGGAGCAGTTCGGCCTGTCGGTCTACGATGCCAGCGTCCTGGCGTCGAGCCGTGAGCAAGCGGACTACTTCGAGCAGGTGGTGAAGATTGCCGGTGACGCCAAACTGGCCGCCAACTGGGTCATGGTCGAGTTGGGCAGCCTGCTGAACAAGCAGGGCCTGGAAATCGACGAGGCTCCGGTCTCGGCCGAGCAACTGGGCGGCATGCTGCTGCGGATCAAGGACAACACCATCTCCGGCAAGATTGCCAAGACCGTGTTCGAAGCCATGGCCAACGGCGAAGGCAGCGCAGACGAAATCATCGACAAGCGCGGCCTCAAGCAAGTCACCGACAGCGGCGCTATCTCCGCCGTGCTCGACGAAATGCTCGCGGCCAACGCCGAGCAGGTCGAACAGTACCGTGCGGCCGATGAAGCCAAGCGTGGAAAGATGTTCGGCTTCTTCGTCGGCCAGGCCATGAAAGCCTCCAAAGGCAAGGCCAACCCGCAACAGGTCAACGAGCTGCTGAAAAGCAAGCTTGAAGGCTGACCGCGGTTTATCGAGCGTGTGCCTGACCCCGGTCATGGCATACGCCCCTGTGGCGACGGAGCCTGCTCCCTCGCCACATTTATTATGCGAGCCCGGTTTATGAAGCGTCTGCTTGCTGCCTGTGCCCTGCTCTCACTGCTTGCAGGCTGCGCCACCAGCCATGTCATCGACCCGCGTGGCTATGACGAAACCGGCACCGCCTCCTATTACGGAGCCCGCCACCATGGCAAGCGCACCGCCAGCGGCGAACCCTTCGACCAGCACGGCCTGACGGCCGCCCATCGCGAGCTGCCCTTCGGCACTCGGGTGCAAGTCACCAACCTGAGCAACGACAAAACCGTGGTGGTGCGCATCAACGACCGTGGCCCCCACACCCGTGGCCGCCTGATCGACCTGTCCCGCGCCGCCGCCGAACAACTGGGCATGCTGCGCAGCGGCACGGCGCGGGTGCGCGTGCAAGCCCTCAGCGACTGACCGACGGAGCCCTGACCATTTTCGGATTAGCCGATTTACCCCTGCTCAGCCTGGTACAGCTCGTCAGCGGCCTGGTCCTGCTGGTGGCCGGCGCCGAGCTGCTGGTGCGTGCCGCCGTACGCCTGGCGGCGCGCCTGCATGTGCGGCCGCTGATCATCGGCCTGACCATCGTCGCCCTGGGCAGCAGCGCGCCGCAGATGGCGGTCAGCCTGCAGGCGACCCTAGCCGAAAACACCGATATCGCCGTGGGCAGCGTGATCGGCAGCAGCATCTTCAACATCCTGGTCACCCTCGGCCTGTCGGCCCTGATCATCCCGCTGCGGGTCTCGCGGCAACTGGTGCGCCTGGATATCCCGCTGATGATCGGCGCCAGCCTGCTGGTGTTCGTCCTGGCCTACAACGAAGAACTGACCCCGGTCGATGGCCTGATCCTGCTGGCCGCCCTGCTGCTGTACCTGGGCCTCTTGCTGCGCCAGTCGCGCCACAGCGCCCGCCCCCAGGCAGGCGCCGACACCTCCGGCCAAGGCCTGCACCCTGCCGGCAATAACCCACCCTGGGTCAGCAGCCTGCTGTCGATACTGCTGGGCCTGGTCCTGCTGGCCTTCGCCGGGCACCTGCTGTTGCAGGCGGCGGTGGAAGTGGCCTCCGACCTGGGCTTGTCCGAGCGCATCATCGGCCTCACGGTGATTGCGGTCGGCACCTCGCTGCCGGCGCTGGCCACCTCACTGATCGCCGCCTTGCGCGGCCAGCGGGACATCGCCGTGGGCAACGTCATCGGCAGCAACCTGTTCAACCTACTGGGGGTACTGGGGTTCACCGCCCTGGTGGCGCCGATGCCGCTGTCAGTCTCGCCCAACGCCCTGGACTTCGACTTGCCGGTGATGCTGGGCGTCGCCGTGCTGTGCCTGCCGGTGTTCTATTCCGGTTACCGGGTGACCCGAGCCGAGGGCTTGCTGTTTCTGGGCTTGTACCTGGCCTACGGGCTGCACGTGGTGTCTTTCACCACCGGCATGCCCCTGGCCGGCAAGCTGGAAAACCTGATGCTGTTTTTCGTCCTGCCGGCGCTGGTGGCCTTTTTGTTATTCAGCTCGCTGCGTGCCTGGCACCGCCAACACAAGAAAGGAGAAACCCAATGACCGATCCAAAGAAGCCCGGTGTGCAAGTGCGGCGTCAAGTGATGGGCGATGCGTTCGTCGATCGCGCCCTGGGCAACGCCACCGAGTTCAGCCAGCCGCTGCAGGATTTCGTCAATGAACACGCCTGGGGCAGTGTCTGGAATCGCGAAGGCCTGCCGCTCAAGACCCGCAGCCTGATCACCCTGGCCGCGCTGACCGCACTCAAGTGCCCGCAGGAGCTCAAGGGCCATGTGCGTGGCGCGTTGAACAACGGTTGCAGTGTGGAAGAGATTCGCGAGGCGCTGCTGCATTGCGCGGTGTATGCCGGGGTGCCGGCGGCCATCGACGCCTTCCGCGCGGCGCAGGAAGTGATCGACACCTACCAGAAGGCTGACTAAGGCGACGCCAGCCTCGGCAATGGGCGGGGGCTCAACCCATTGCCGGAGTCAGATCCAGCCGCCCCACTGCAACAGGAAGATCCCGATGTTGGTGGTCACCGCCGCCATCAGCGTGGTGATGACAATGATCGCTGCTGCCAGCTCATGATTGCCATTGGCTGCGCGAGCCATGACAAAACTGGCGGCCGCCGTAGGGCTGCCGAAGTACAGAAACAGAATCCCCAGCTCCGCCCCGCGAAAGCCGCACAACCAGGCGCCCAAGGTCGCCAGTACCGGCAACCCGATCATCTTCACCAGGCTGGAGCTCAGCGCCAGGTCGCCACTTTTGCGCAAGGCCGCCAGCGACAAGGTGCCGCCGATGCAGATCAGCGCCAAGGGCAAGGTCATCTGCGCCAGGTTCTGGCCGGAGCTTTCAAGCCAGCCCGGCAGGCTGATCTGCCAATAGGCAAAGGGCGCCGCCAGCAGCACGCTGATGATCAGCGGGTTGCTGACCACGCTCTTGCAGATGCTCCACGGGTCGGACTTGATCACCGGGCTGTAGACCGCCAGGACGATGGTCGACAGGGTGTTGTAGAACACAATCACCAACGCCGCGAGCACCGCCCCCAGGGAAATTCCGTACGCGCCATACATGCTCGCCGCCAGCGCCAGGCCGATCACGCCGTTGTTGCCGCGAAACGCGCCCTGGGTGTAGATGCCGCGGTCTTCCCGCGGGCAACGCCAGATCGCCCAGCACCAGGCGCCGGCAAAACTGACCAGGGTCGCCACCGCGAAGTAGATCAGCAGCCCGGGCTTGAGTGCCGAGTTCAGGTCGGCATGGAGGATGCCCAGAAACAACAACGCCGGCATGGTGACGTTGAACACCAGGGCCGACGCGGTATGGATGAAATTGTCGTTGATCCAGCCCACACGCTTGAGCAATACGCCGAGAAACAACATCGCAAACACGGGGGCGGTGATGCTCAGTGTTTGAAGAAAAATAGCCAGCATGCAGGGTGAACCTTGAGCCCGTGGTCAGGGCGTCAATGATAAGCCAGTTTCCCGGCCCGGTCTTAGGCACGGTGCTGCGACCGGGCCACCCCCCATCACCCCGGCAGCCGGATCAAGCCATCTGTGCGACGCCCGCCACGGGTTGCCGGGAACGCACCGCCAACAGCCCGGGGCCAAAATAGAAGCAATGGGGCACGACCCTGACCTGGTAGCGTCGGGCCAGCTCAAAGACCTGGACCATGGCGCTGATGCCGCCGATCTTGGCCACGCTCGGTTGGGCGACATCCAGCGCGCCCTGCTCGAACATCGCCCGCAGGCCCTGGACCCCGGCGGCGTTTTCTCCGGCGGCGATGGGCACACCGTGGCGCCGCACCTGGGCCAGGCCATGGGCGTCATCCGGTGGCCAGACCGGCTCCTCGAGCCAGGCCAATTGCAGCGGTTGCAGCTGCCCGGCCATGTCGCTGGCCTGGCTCACGCTCCAGGGGCAATTGACGTCGACCATCAGCTCGCCCTCCTCCACCGGCAACGCCTCACGGGCAGCGGCGATGGCGGCGTAGGTGGTTTCGTGCAGCTTGATCTTGCGGAACCCCTGGCCACGGGCCCGGCGTACCTGACGGGCCACTTCCTCGGGGTCGTTGCCGTAGCTGACCAGGCTGGCGTACAGCTCCAGGGGCCGGTCTCGGCCACCGAGCAGCTGGTACAAGGGCTGGCCGGCGCGCTGTGCGGCCAGGTCCCAGAGCGCGATGTCCATCGCCGACAAGGCGTAAGTCACCGGCCCGCAGCTACCAAAGCCATGCAGCGCGCGTCGGGCGGCTTCCAGGGTGTCCTGGAAGTCCGCCACGTCGCTGCCGAGAAACTGCGGAGCCACCAGGTCGGTCAGGGCCTTGAAGGTCACCGGGTTGCTGCCGTGGCCGAAGGCTTCACCCCAGCCCACCAGGCCGCTGTCGGTGCTGACCTTGAGCATCAGGCTTTCCATGCGCCGATGGCGGGTCGAGGCGGCGTTGAAGGCGTCATCGTCCTGGACCGGCCCGCTGTTACTGCGCTGGGTCGCGCCGGTGCTGAAGGGAATACTCAGCCGAATGACTTCAATGCCGGCGATTTTCACAGCCATGCACTCCTGCTTTTATTGTTGTGGGTGACAAGAACCGGGGTCGCAGCGGGTATCCGGCACCCGCTGCGACAGGCCATCGGCCTCAGGTAATAGGTGCGGGGTTGAACAAGGTGATGTCGTTGTGCAGCTTGTGCTGCTCGGCCCAGGTCTGCTTCTTGCCGCTGGCCACATCCAGGTAAAAGTGAAACAGCTCCCAGCCCAGCTCTTCAATACTGGCGCGGCCGGTGGCGATGCGCCCGGCGTCGATGTCGATCAAATCCGGCCAGCGCTGGGCCAGCTCAGTACGGGTCGAGACCTTGACCACTGGCGCCATGGCCAAGCCGTACGGCGTACCGCGCCCGGTGGTGAACACGTGCAGGTTCATCCCGGCAGCCAGTTGCAAGGTGCCGCAGACAAAATCGCTGGCCGGGGTCGCGCAAAAAATCAGGCCTTTGCGGCTGAATCGCTCGCCCGGGCCCAGCACGCCATTGATCGCGCTGCTGCCGGACTTGACGATAGAACCCAGGGATTTTTCAACGATATTCGACAGGCCGCCCTTCTTGTTGCCCGGCGTGGTGTTGGCGCTGCGATCCGCCTCGCCCTTGGCCAGGTAGCGGTCGTACCAGTCCATCTCGCGGACCAGCTCCCGGGCCACGGTTTCGGACTCGGCGCGCGAGGTCAGCAGGTAGATGGCATCGCGCACTTCTGTGACTTCGGAAAACATCACCGTCGCCCCCGCCCGCAGCAGCAGGTCCGAGGCGTAGCCCAGGGCCGGGTTGGCGGTGATCCCGGAAAACGCATCACTGCCGCCACACTGCATGCCCAGGATCAACTCGGAAGCCGGCACGGTTTCCCGACGCCGCTGATCGAGCTTCTTCAGGCGTGTTTCCGCCAGTGCCATGATCTGCTCGATCATCTCGGTGAAGCCATGGCTGGAGTCCTGCAGGCGGTACAGCCAGGGTTCGCTGAGGTCCACCGAGCTGTCGTTTTCGTGCATCACCTGCCCGGCCTGCAACTTCTCGCAGCCCAGGCTGATGACCAGCGCTTCGCCCCCCAGGTTGGGGTTGCGCGCCAGGTTGCGCACGGTGCGGATCGGGATATAGGCGTCGGTGGCGGTGATGGCGACGCCGCAGCCGTAGCTGTGGGTCAGGGCCACCACATCATCGACATGGGGGTACTTGGGCAGCAGCTCCTCGCGGATGCGCTTGACCGCGTGGTCCAGGACCCCGGTCACGCATTGCACGGTGGTGGTAATCCCCAGGATATTGCGCGTGCCGACCGTGCCGTCGGCATTGCGATAACCCTCGAAGGTGAACCCTTCCAGCGCGGCCTGGGTCGGCGGCACCTCGGTGGACAGCGGCAGGCTGTCCAGAGGTGGCGCGGTCGGCATGCGCAGTTGGTCTTCCTTGACCCAACTGCCACGGGGGATCGGCTGCAAGGCATAACCGATGGTCTGGCCATAGCGAATAACCTGGCCGCCTTCGGCAATATCCACCAGCGTCACCTTGTGGCTCTGCGGCACAAAATCCACAGTCACCAGGCCATCGGCGAATTCAGTGCCGGCCGGCACACCCTGGTCGTTGACCACAATCACTACGTTATCCAGCTCGTGCAGGCGGATGTAGCGCGGCGAGTCCGAATGCTCAATCAACTGCATGACGTCGCCCCTTCAGGAATGTGCGTGGGAAAGTTTGCTCAACTCAGGGCCGTCGCTGGGCGGCTCCTTGAGCACCACTCGTTTGATCGGCCCGACGATCACCAGGTAGCTGAACACCGCCACCAGCGCGTTGCAGCCGACAAACACCAGGGCCCACTTGAACGAACCGGTGGAACTGATGATGTAGCCGATCACGATCGGCGTGGTGATCGAGGCGATATTGCCGAACATATTGAACAGTCCGCCACTCAGGCCGGCGATCTGTTTTGGCGAGGTATCCGACACCACCGCCCACCCCAGGGCGCCCACGCCCTTGCCGAAGAACGCCAGGGCCATGAAGCCGACCACCATCCATTCGATGTCCACGTAATTGCAGGCCACGATGCTGCTGGAAACCAGCAGGCCGGCAATGATCGGTGCCTTGCGCGCAAACGTCAGCGAGTGGCCCTTGCGCAGCAGGTAATCGGAGATCACCCCGCCCAGCACGCCACCGATAAAGCCGCAAATGGCCGGCAGGGAGGCGATGAAACCCGCCTTGAGGATCGTCATGCCGCGCTCCTGCACCAGGTACACCGGGAACCAGGTCAGGAAGAAGTAGGTGATGCCGTTGATGCAGTACTGGCCCAGGTACACCCCAAGCATCATGCGGTTGGTCAGCAACTGGCGCACGTAGTCCCATTTCGGACCGTCGCCGCGTTTGCCGGCCACCTTGTCCTGGTCCATATCGACTATGCCGCCGTTGTCGGCGATGTGCTTGAACTCGGCCTCGTTGATCATCGGGTGCTGGCGCGGGCTGTGGATAACTTTCAGCCAGATCAGCGAAAACACAATGCCGATCCCGCCCATCACGATAAACACGTGCTGCCAGCCAAAGCGGTAGGCGATCCAGCCCATCAAGGGCGCGAACAGCACTGTGGCGAAATACTGCGCCGAGTTGAAGATCGCCGACGCCGTGCCGCGTTCGGCGGTGGGAAACCAGGCGGCAACGATCCGGGCATTGCCGGGGAAGGACGGCGCTTCGGCCAGGCCCACCAGGAAGCGCAGCATAAACAGCGCCACCACAGCGGTGGAAACCCCGAACTCACCGACATAGCCTTGCAGCACGGTGAACAGCGACCAGGTGAAAATGCTCAGGGCATAGACTTTTTTCGAGCCGAAACGATCGAGCAGCCAGCCACCGGGAATTTGCCCGGCCACATAGGCCCAACCGAATGCAGAGAAGATGTAGCCCAGGGTGACCGCGTCGATACCCAGGTCTTTTTGCAGGCTGGAACCCGCGATGGCGATAGTGGCACGGTCGGCGTAATTGATCGTGGTCACCAGAAACAGCATGAGCAAGATCAAATAGCGGACGTGAGTCGGCTTGGTCGCTTGCATTTGGATGTACTCCCACTACTTATTTTTATGCGGGTAATCACGTTGTGCTGCAGGAGCCGATGAAGCGGCCCCTGCAGATCCAGCCGTTACGATCCGATGTAAGCCGTCTTGACCACGGTGTAGAACTCCTGCGCGTAGCGACCCTGCTCCCGGGAACCATAGGACGAACCTTTGCGACCACCGAACGGCACGTGGTAATCGACGCCGGCGGTCGGCAGGTTGACCATCACCATCCCCGCCTGGGAGTGCCGCTTGAAGTGGTTGGCGTACTTCAGCGAGGTGGTGGCGATACCGGCCGACAAGCCGAATTCGGTGTCGTTGGCCATGGCCAGCGCCGCCTCGTAGTCCGCTACGCGCACCACGTTGGCCACCGGACCGAAGATCTCCTCGCGGCTGATGCGCATCGCGGCTTCGCTGTCGGCAAACAGGGTCGGGGCCAGGAAGTAGCCTTCGGTGTCGCAGGTCACCAGCGCACCACCGCTGACCAGCCGTGCACCTTCGGACTGGCCGATATCGATGTACTTCAGGTCCTGTTCCAGTTGCGCCTGGGACACCACCGGGCCGATATCGGTGCCGGCTTTCAGGGCATGGCCGACCTTGATCGACTGCATGCGCTCAGCCATCGCGGCCACGAACTTATCGTGAATGCCCGCGGTGACAATCAGCCGGCTCGACGCGGTGCAACGCTGGCCGGTGGAATAGAACGCGCTCTGCACCGCCAACTCCACCGCCTGCTTGAGGTCGGCGTCGTCGAGGATGATCTGCGGGTTCTTGCCGCCCATCTCCAACTGCACCTTGGCTTGGCGCGCCACGCAGTTGACGGCGATCTGCCGCCCTACGCCCACCGAGCCGGTAAAGCTGATGCCGTCGACTTTCGGACTGTTGACGATGGCGTCGCCCACCAGGCGACCGCTGCCCATCACCAGGTTGAACACACCCGCCGGGAAGCCGGCACGGGAAATGATTTCCGCCAGGGCCCAGGCGCAACCCGGCACCAGGTCGGCCGGCTTGAGCACCACACAGTTGCCGTAGGCCAGGGCCGGGGCGATCTTCCAGGCCGGGATCGCGATCGGGAAGTTCCACGGGGTGATCAGGCCAACCACGCCCAGGGCTTCGCGGGTCACTTCGACGTTGACCCCCGGGCGCACCGACGGCAGGTAATCGCCCGACAGGCGCAGGCATTCACCGGCGAAGAACTTGAAAATGTTACCGGCACGCGCCACTTCACCGATGGCTTCGGGCAGGGTCTTGCCCTCTTCCCGGGCCAACAGGGTGCCAAGCTCTTCGCGGCGGGCGAGGATCTCGCTGCCGACTTTGTCCAGCGCGTCGCTGCGCGCCTGGATGCCCGAGGTCGACCAGGCCGGGAACGCCGCGCGCGCGGCGTCGATGGCGGCATGCACCTGGGCCAGGTCGGCCTTGGCGTACTCGCCGATCACCTCGGACAGGTCCGACGGGTTGATATTGGTGGAGTAGTCGGCGCCGGCAACCCATTGGCCGCCGATGTAGTTATCGAATCGTTTTGCCTCTGCCACGAAGTCACTCCTCACACAAAATTCCGTACGTAAAAGGCCGCTGATTACTCAGCGGCCCCGGATTAATTACTGCGCGCCCTGGGCGTCAATCAACGCCGCCAGCGCTTCGTATTCTTCAGGCAGCAGATCGGTCAGCGGTGCCCGTACCGGACCTGCGTCGTGACCGACGATTTTCGCCCCGGCCTTGACGATGCTCACCGCGTAACCGGCCTTGCGGTTGCGGATGTCCAGGTAAGGCAGGAAGAAGTCGTCGATGATCTTGCCGACCGTGGCGTGATCGTCACGGGCAATGGCGTGGTAGAAATCCATCGCGGTTTTCGGGATGAAGTTGAACACCGCCGAGGAGTACACCGGCACGCCCAGGGCCTTGTAGGCCGCAGCGTAGACTTCAGCGGTCGGCAGGCCGCCGAGGTAGCTGAAGCGATCGCCCAGGCGACGGCGGATCGACACCATCAACTCGATGTCGCCCAGGCCGTCCTTGTAGCCGACCAGGTTCGGGCAACGCTCGGCCAGGCGCTCCAGCAGCGGCGCGGTCAGGCGGCAGACATTGCGGTTGTAGACCACAACGCCGATTTTCACCGATTTGCACACGGCTTCAACGTGGGCCGCGACCCCGTCCTGGCTAGCTTCGGTCAGGTAATGCGGCAGCAACAGCAGGCCCTTGGCCCCCAAGCGCTCGGCCTCTTGGGCGTATTCGATGGCCTGGCGGGTCGAGCCGCCCACGCCGGCAAGGATCGGCACGCTGGTGGCGCAGGTATCGACTGCGGTCTTGATGACTTCCGAATATTCACTGGCCGCCAGGGAGAAGAACTCGCCAGTACCGCCCGCGGCAAACAGCGCCGAGGCGCCGTAGGGGGCAAGCCATTCGAGACGCTTGATGTAGCCCGCGCGATGGAAGTCGCCCTGAGCATTGAAGTCGGTGACCGGGAAAGACAACAGGCCATGGGAGAGGATGGACTTCAGTTCTTGTGGATTCATTATTCGAACACCCTGGGAAACATAGTGATGAAAGAGACCTCAGGCTCGGCTGAAGTTGTATGTCATCGTACAACCAAAAATATAATCGTCAACTCCATTTTGTCGTTACAAAGAAAATCGATCGGCTCGCCTGCGGCTCCTTGACGGGCGAATAGATTCATCTAAGCTCGCTTTTACTGTATATACATACAGTTAAATATTGACTTTAGCGATGACATATCAAGGAGCTAGAAATGTCAGCACTCTCAACCCCCCTGCCGCAACAAACGCCGCTTACCGGCAACATCGTTGCCGACCTCGAGCAGCTGTTCAGCGAACAAGGCCTGGCCATCAACGGCGATGGCGACAGCCTGCTGCTGAAAATCGACCATCACCACAGCATCAAATACTCACCTCCCGGACCGCTGGGCAAGCCACCGGGAAATCCCCTGAAAACCAAGCCCCCATTGCGTTTCGAGGGCGGTGAGCACACCGCTATCGGCGATAACACCTGGTTGCGCTTCGCTGCGGACGCCCCGCCGATTGCTGCCGCCCAGGTCGAGTTGCACCTGCCCAATGGCCTAGCATTGACCTATGGTCAGGTGGTGGCGCTGGGTGGCGACTTCTATGGAATCCCCGACCAGCCGATCAGCGAAGGCACTTCGGCGACGGAGCGGGTGCAGCGTTTCAGCGCCGCCTTCAACTCCCTGGCGGTCCTGCCGGCGTCCAAAGACGAAGCGCGGCAGATCCTCGCGGTGATGCAAAAGGAAATCGCCGCCACGCACCAGGCGATCCGCGATGGCAAGCAGCCCCATGAGGCGTATGACGCCCTTGGAGATACGTTGTCCGAAGAGTGGAATCGGATTACTGGCGGCGGCAGCGTGGTTTCAGCGATGCTGCCCCTGGGGCGCTACCTGAAGTTGGCGGCGAACAACGCCGACCATTTTGGCGAGTGGGCAAAGCTTGCCTACATCGCCGGGCACAGCGCAGCCCTGGAACAGGCACGATTGGCTCATGGCAGCGCCGATACCCAAGCGTTGGAACTGGCCTATGCCATGAACGCCTTTGCCGATCACTACCTCACCGACCTGTTCTCCGCAGGCCATCTGCGGGTGCCGCGCAAACACCTGGCGGCGGTGGTCACCCCCAGTGACCTGGGTTCGCTGATTACCCGCTTCATGCACGACGAAGACAGCAAGTTCGGCCTCAATGTCCGTAACGCCCGAGGTGAGCAATGGCACGCCTATGGTGACAAGCGTTACTTCGACACCGTCGACCAGCGTAATCGCCAGCAGGTGCAACGGGCTGTGCAGAGCTCGGCCGATGAAATTTTCGCCTGCTACCAGAGTGGCAAGCCAGCGGCACCTGCCAGCTTCACCGCGCTGCAACAGCTGCCGGACCTGCAAGCGGTCTCCAGCCCTGGCGCCAACTTCTCGCCCCTGTTCGTGACCCAGGGCAACAAGGTGCTGCGGCGCAGCGACGTCAATAACCTCAACGACAGCAAGACCGTCGACAACTGGTGGGGCTGGAGCACCTACCTGCTGCTGACCAACTACACACCCAACAAGCCCGCCGGCTACCTGGAAGCGCCAGCGGCAGCGCCGACCATCCTCGCCGACGGCTGGCAAAGCCAGACGCCGAGCGAACCCAACTGGCTACCGGGCAATGCGGTGCGCTATGCCATCAGCGTAAGCCAGGGGCGCAGCGAGTCGTACAACGGGCCCTGGTCGGCCTATGCGCAACTCAGCGACCGTTTCCAGCCGACCCTGGGCATTGCCGCGGCCTCAGGCAGCAGCCTGACACGCAACGTTTACCGGCAATTTCTTGGGGGTTCACCCGAGCTGATCGCCACTATCGACGCCAGTTCCGCCACCTTTATCGATCGCATTGCCTGACAAGGACCTCACCATGAGCCTCAACCTGACACTGCAACTGGCCTCCGGCCAATCTCTCCAGGGCGCGCCCCTGGAACTGTTGTCCAACGGCGTAGCGATTGCCCGCGCGCAGGTGGACGCCGACGGCAAGGTGACGTTTGACACCCCACCACAAGACGGCCAACTGGCCGTGAGGGTCGACCGCTCGATTCTGCAAAGCGCTTGATCCGCTGAAAAGCATCGCGGGCAAGGCCGCCCCCTACAACTGATAGGGAGCGAGCTTGCCCGCGATGTCATTGCGCCTGAAGCTTGAGCAACGGCGCCGGCTTGATAAACGACCTAGCCGCGCTGCGCTTCTGCCTCCTCGTGGGCATGACGCAGGCGTTCGCGGCTGTTGGTCAGGTGCAAACGCATCGCCGCACGGGCTGCATCCGAATCCTGGCGGGCGATGGCTTCATAAATTTCTTCATGCTCGCGGCTCAGGCGTCCCATGTAGTGCTTTTGGTCATCGTGGGCCAGGCGTGCCGAGTTGAGTCGGGTCCGCGGAATGATGCTGGTACCGAGGTGGGTCATGATGTCGGTGAAATAGCGGTTGCCGGTGGACAGCGCGATTTGCAGGTGGAACTGGAAGTCCGAGGCGACTGCATCACTGTCATGGGCCGCGCTTTCATTCAAGGCATCCAGTGCCGCGCGCATGGCGGCCAGTTGCTCATCACTGCGGCGCAGTGCGGCGAGCCCCGCCGACTCCACTTCCAGGCTGATTCGCAGCTCAAGGATCGCCAGCACATCACGCAGGGTGACCACGGTGGCCGGGTCGATTCGAAAGCCGCTGGGGCTGGGGGTGTCCAGGACAAAGGTACCGATACCGTGGCGGGTTTCCACCTGCCCCGCCGCCTGCAAGCGGGAGATCGCCTCACGGACGACGGTCCGGCTGACGCCGTGGGCTTCCATGATCGCCGACTCGGTCGGCAACTTATCACCGCGCTTGAGCAGCCCATCACGGATCTGTTCGGACAGCACCGTGACCAGCTCCTGCGCCAGGCTACGGCGCTTGCGGGGTAGGCGGGGCGCGGTGTTGAGGTTTTCCATGGTGGGCATCTTTTTAGGCAACTGAGCGCGCATCATAGCTCAGCTTAGTTGTACGATCACTGTCCAGCGTAAACCCTATCTCTTTCGACAGGAAAAAGGACAGCCGTTGAGGTCCAGCCAAACCGGCCAGCACCTGGGTGCTGACCGGCGCAGCCCCTAGGCCAGTATCGACTGCTCGATCAGTTGCCCATGCTCGATCCGGATATGCCGAGGATGGAAGCGCTTGAGACTGCTGCGGTGACCGACGCTGACAATGCTCAAGCCTGGCAGTTGATCGATCAGCGCCTGGTAGAGCGTCGCCTCGTCCTCTTCGTCCATGGCGGACGTGGCTTCGTCCATGTACAGCCAGTTCGGGGCGTACAGCAGTGCACGGGCAAAGGCCAGGCGCTGTTGCTCGCCGGGAGACAACATACGCTGCCAGTGATTGCTTTCGTCCAGGCGTGAAATCAGGTGCGGCAGGCGGCAGGTTTCCAGCACTTGCACGTAGCGTTCGTGAGGGTAGGTATCGCCCGACTGTGGATAACTCAAGGCTTCACGCAAGCTGCCAATGGGCAAGTAAGGTTTTTGCGGCAAGAACAGGTAACGCTGGTCCGGCATGCGAATACTGCCGTGACCCGCAGGCCACAGGCGCCCCATTGCCCGTAACAAGGTGCTTTTACCGCTGCCGGAACGACCGCTGAGCATCAGGCGCTCGCCGGGGGCGACACTCATTTCGGCCCCTGCCAGCAGGTTGCGGCCATCTGTCAGGTCCAGTCCAAGGTCATGCACCTTCAACTCACCGCCTTCGTTTTGCACATCGATGGCCGGGGCGCGCTCTTCGTTTTCGTTCATGGCCTGGCGGAAGCTCAACAGACGATCGCAGGTCGCGCGCCACGCGGCCAGGTCGGAGTACGCCGAAATAAACCAGCTGAAGTTCTCCTGCACGTTGCCGAACGCCGAGTTGATTTGCATCAGCTCGCCCAACTCGATCTTGCCGGCGAAGTAACGCGGGGCAGCGACGATAAACGGGAAGATGACAGCGATCTGGCCATAGCCGGCGGTGAAGAAGGTCAGGCGCTTGGAGACCTTCATGATGTCCCAGAAGTTGTGCCAGACCATGCCGAAGCGTGCACTCAGGCGCTTGTTCTCGTTGCTCTCGCCGTTGTACAGGGCAATGCTCTCGGCGTTTTCGCGAACCCGGACCATGGAGAAACGCAGGTCGGCTTCAAAACGCTGTTGATTGTTGTTGAGGCCGATCAGGCGCCGACCGATCAGGTGCGTCAGCCAACTGCCGACGGCGGCGTACACCAGTGCACACCAGAACATATAGCCAGGAATGGTATAGCCGTAGACCTCGATGCTCCCCGAGACGCCCCAGAGGATGATGGAGAACGACACCAGGCTGACCACCGTGCGGATCAGCCCCAGGCCAAGGCTCAGGGTATTGCTGGTGAAACTGTTGAGGTCTTCGGAGATCCGCTGGTCCGGGTTGTCGGTGTAACCGCCCTGCTCCAGCTGGTAGTAGTTTTTATGGCCGAGCCAACGGGCGAAGTGTTTCTCGGTCAGCCAGGCCCGCCAGCGAATGGTCAGCATCTGGGTCAGGTAGAGGCGATACACCGCACCGAGAATCGCCACGGCGGCAATCCCGCAGAAATACAAGATCAGTTGCCAGAATGCCGCTTCGTCCTTCTTCTGCAGGGCGTTGTAGAAGTCCTTGTACCAACTGTTGATCCACACCGAAATCGCCACGCTGAACAGTGACAGTGCGATCACCGCCATCAGCAGGAGCCAGGCCTTGCCCTTCTCCTCGCTGCGCCAGTAAGGCGTGACCATCGCCCAGACCCGTCGGAAAAAATGCCCGCGCACAGTATCGTTGACCGCGGAGTATTCAGCGTTCTGATTCATCGTTGTGGCTCGGTAGGGAAGGGGCAAGCTCTGAGCCGATCATAGTTGATCGGCTGGCTTTTTCACGACGCCTTGCGGTCATTCGTTCAGGCGCGGTTCAGCGACGTACCGGACGCTTCTGCAACTTGCGCTGCAAGGTACGCCGATGCATGCCCAGGGCGCGGGCAGTGGCGGAGATGTTGCCTTCATGCTCGGTCAACACACGCTGAATGTGCTCCCATTGCAGGCGGTCCACCGACATCGGGTTTTCCGGTACCAGGGTGTCCAGGTCGGCGTGTTCGGATAACAGCGCGGCCAGCACATCGTCGGCATCCGCCGGTTTGCACAGGTAATTGCAGGCACCGCGCTTGATCGCCTCGACAGCGGTGGCGATGCTCGAATAGCCGGTCAGGATCAGCACGCGCATTTCCGGATCCAGCTCAAGCAGCTTGGGCAGCAGCACCAGGCCGGAATCGCCGTCCATTTTCAGGTCCAGCGCGGCATAGTCCGGCAAGTCCTGCTGGGCGATGGTCAAGCCTTCTTCGGCGGAGCCTGCGGTGCTGACGCGAAAACCGCGACGGCTCATGGCGCGGGCCATTACGCGGGTAAACGTAGCGTCGTCGTCCACCAGCAATAGATGCGGCAGCTCTTCGCCTTCGACTTGGGGTTCGTCACTCATCTTGGTCTCCTCGGGCGACACGGGGCAGGCGCAGCTCGGTAAGCGTGCCACCTTCCTCATGACTGTAGAGTTTCACTGAGCCGCCGGCGCGGGTCACGCTGGCCTTGCTCAAAAACAGGCCCAGGCCGAAACCTTTGCCCTTGGTGGTAAAAAACGGCTTGCCGATCTGCTCGGCGATGGCCAAGGGTACGCCGGGACCGTGGTCACGAATACTGATGGTCAGGTTTTCCTCGTCCCAGTTCAGGTGGACTTCCAGACCTTCGGGGCAGGCATCGGCTGCATTGTTCAGCAGATTGAGCAGGGCCTGGGTCAAGTCCGGCGGCGGCGCCAGGCGCGGCACCGGTCCCTGGCCCAGCAGTAGGAAGCGATAACTGGCTTCGGGGCGCATCAGGTGCCAGCGGTTCAAGGCTTCATCCAGCCACTGGGTGACTTCCTGCATCTCCACCGCCAGGCGCCGATTGGCTTCAGCGGCGCGTACCAGTTGCTGCAGGGTTTCCTTGCACAGCTTGACCTGGTCCTGGAGCACGCTCAGGTCGTCCTGCAACAATGGATCGGGATGGTCCTGGCGCATTTCCTTGAGCAACACGCTCATGGTCGCCAGCGGCGTACCCAACTCATGGGCGGCGCCGGCCGCCTGGGTGGCAACGGCCAGCAATTGCTGGTCACGCAGGCCCTCTTCGCGACGGATCGCCCGCAGTTCTTCCTGGCGACGCAACTCTTCGGCCATGCGCGCGGCGAAGAAGGTGATCACCGCCGCAGCCAGGGCAAAACTCAGCCACATGCCGTAGATCTGCAGGTTTTCCCGGGCGATGGGGAAGGTCTGCAACGGGTAGAACTGCGCCAGCAGCAAGGTGTACATGGTCAGCGCGATGCCGGAGAGAATCACCGAGTAACGCCATGGCAGGGTCACGGCGGCGATGGTCAGCGGCACCAGGTAGTAGGAAACAAAGGGGTTGGTCGACCCGCCCGAGAAATACAGCAGCGCGCTGTGGATAAACAGGTCACAGGCCAGCTGCACCGCGTACTCCAGTTCAGTGACCGGCCATGACGTGCGCAGGCGGATCGCCGTAAAGGCGCAGAGGATCATCGAAAAACCGAGGGTCACCGCCAGTTGCAGCCAGGGCAGCGGCAGCAGGTCGAACCAGTAGGCAAGCCCTACCGAGCCGGCCTGGGCAGCCAGGACCAGGGTACGGATAAAGGTCAAGCGCCAGAGGTTCTGGCGAGTGGCGGAAAGCAATTGTACGGGGGCGAGCATGAGCTCTCCTGATGAGCGCTCCAGGCGGATCGCGACGAGTATAACCAAGCAGCACGCCCCGCAGGCAAAACTGCGGCAAAGCGTCACAGAAAAACAGTGGCAAGCGGCGAGCTTTGAGCTACAAGCATATCTGCTCTGAACTAGCAGCCTGGCGCTTGAAACTTGCCGCTGCCCCAAACTGTCTGATGGTTTCACGCAGGAACGGGACCGTCACCTGTGGACCGTACTCAAGGAGTTTTCATGCATACATTCAGTCGCAGCGCCGCCCTTCTCGCCCTCAGCATCGGCGCCATCGCCAGCCTGCCAGCGCTGGCAGCCGATGAGCTGCATTACAACCAGATCGCCCTGCGCGCCGAAGTCAGCCAGGAAGTGGCACGCGACCTGATGATCGTCACCCTGTACAGCGAAGCCCAGGACAGCGATCCGGCCAAGCTGGCAGCCCAGATCACCACCACCATGAACAAAGCCCTGGGCCAGGCTCGTCAGGTCAAGGACATCACCTTGCGCCAGGGCAGCCGCAACAGCTACCCGATCTATGACACCAAGGGCCAGAAAATCACTGGCTGGCGCGAGCGCGCTGAACTGCGCCTGGAAAGCTCGGACTTCGCCGCCCTGTCCAAACTCACCGGCGAGATGCTCGGCGACCTGAAAATGGCCGGCATGGACTTTGCCATCGCCGACCCGACCCGCAAGACCAGCGAAGACGCCCTGCTCAAGGACGCGGTCAACGCCTTCAAGGCCCGCGCTCAGCTGGCCACCGACGCCCTGGGCGGCAAGGGTTACAAAATCGTCAACCTGAACCTCAACAGCAACGGTTATCCACAACCGTACATGCGCGCACCGATGATGATGAAAGCGGCCAGCATGGATTCGGCACCGGTGACCCCGGAAGTCGAAGCCGGCACCAGCCAGGTCAGCATGACCGCCGATGGCTCGATTGAAGTCTTGATGCAATAAGCGGTTGCCGGACCAGCCGCCCGGCGGGTCCGGCTCACCACACAAGCCGCCTGCGGCTCGGGCGGTTTACTGCAGCTTGCGCACGATATTGCTGAGCCGTGCCTGGCTGGCCATGGTGCAGCCCATGGCGAAATCGGACTCCAGCATCTGGCGCTCCATCGCATTTCGGCACACCTCGAGGACCGCGCTCAACGCGTCGGGATTCAGCCCGTACCAATAAATCAGTTTCACTCGGTACGGTGCCTGGTTGAAGCGTTCCAGACGCTCCTGCCGCTCTTTTTCCTCAGACCGCTGCCGCAACGTCATGGCCGCCAGATTCGCGTTGTTGCACCAGCTGTAATGCGGTTTGTTCTTGACCGAGTCGCACGCCCGAAGCGTGCTGAATAGGCGAGAAGAGTCCTCAAGAAACCACGCAACGGGCGGCGACTTCTCTTCACTGCAACCCGCCAGCAACAGGCACCCAGCCACCACCCAACCTCTAAAGCCCATGATCCTCCCTGCCCCTATCCCTTTGACTAAAAATGTCTGTCGCCCGATCAGAAAACCGGCCGATCCATGACCTGGCAGCCTCCGGTTCCCCTTTAAACCCTGCTCCATGGGAACGCGCAACTCTACTAGGCTTGGTCTGGAATAACGATGCGGTGATTTTTGGTTATGAGCTGCTAACCAACCTGCTGTTTCTGATTCAACACGGCAGCGCTAATCTCACGTCTGCCTTTTTCGCCCTGGCCGCTCTGGTCTGGTCTGGTCTGGTCATCACTAGGGGACTTCATGGACACGATTACCTTTAAACCGCTGCTGCTCGCCGCCAGCCTGCTGGCCTGTGCGCCCCTGGCCCAGGCCGCCTCGACCCTGGTCTATTGCTCGGAAGCCAGCCCGGCCGGCTTTGACCCAAGCCAATACACCAGCGGCACCGACTTCGACGCCTCGGCCGAGACCGTGTTCAACCGCCTGACCCAGTTCAAGCGCGGCGCAACCGAGGTCGAGCCGGGCCTGGCCACGTCCTGGGACGTGTCCAAGGACGGCCTGAGCTACACCTTTCACCTGCGCGAGGGGGTGAAGTTCCACAGCACCGACTACTTCACCCCCAGCCGCGACTTCAACGCCGACGACGTGCTGTTCACCTTCCAGCGTCTGCTCGACCCTGAAAACCCGTTCCGCAAGGCCTACCCCTCGGAGTCGCCGTACTTCACCGACATGGGCCTGAACACCACGATCAAGAGCATCGACAAGGTTGACGAGCACAGCGTGCGCTTCAGCCTGAACAACGTTGACGCCGCCTTTGTGCAAAACCTGGCCATGAGCTTCGCCTCGATCCAGTCCGCCGAATACGCCGCGCAGTTGCTCAAGCAGGGCAAGGCCGCCGACATCAACCAGAAACCGATCGGCACCGGGCCATTCGTGTTCAAGCGCTATCAGAAGGATTCGCAGATTCGCTTCACCGGCAACGCCGCCTACTGGAAACCCGAGGATGTGAAACTCGACAACCTGATCTTCTCGATCACCCCCGACGCGGCGGTACGTTTGCAGAAGCTCAGGGCCGGCGAGTGCCAGGTCAGCGGTTACCCGCGCCCGGCTGATATCGAAGTGATGGAAAAAGACCCCAATCTGCGGGTGCTCCAGCAGCCTGGCTTCAACCTGGGATTTCTCGCCTACAACGTGACCCATCCACCGCTGGACCAGCTCAAGGTGCGCCAGGCCCTGGACATGGCCATCGACAAGCCGGCCATCATCAAGGCGGTGTACCAGAGTGCCGGGCAACTGGCGCAGAACGCCCTGCCACCGGCGCAATGGTCGTTCGACCCGAACATCAAGGACGCGCCCCACGATCCGGCCAAGGCCCGAGCCCTGCTCAAGGAAGCCGGAGTGGCACCGGGTACCACCGTCAACCTGTGGGCCATGACCGTGCAGCGGGCGTCCAACCCCAACGCGCGGATGTCGGCACAAATGATCCAGGAGGATTGGGCCAAGGTCGGCATCAAGGCCAATATCGTCAGCTATGAATGGGGCGAGTACATCAAGCGCGCCAAGAACGGCGAGCATGACGTGATGATCTACGGCTGGACCGGCGATAACGGCGACCCGGACAACTGGCTCGGCGTGCTCTACAGCTGCGCGGCGGTCAAGGGCAGCAACTACGCCAAATGGTGTGACCCGGCCTACGACCAATTGGTGCAAAAGGCCAAGCTCAGCAGCGATCGCGACGAGCGCATCAAGCTCTACCAGCAGGCACAGCAGATCCTCAAGCAACAAGTGCCGATCACTCCGATCGCCAACTCCACAGTGTTCCAGCCGCTGCGCAAGGAAGTGCAGGACTTCAAGATCAGCCCGTTCGGCCTCACGCCGTTCTACGGCGTCAGCCTGACCAAGTAACCCCCCGACCGCGAACCAACCGGGTGCGCCAGACGCCCCGGTTGTGCTGTTTTGGGCATAAAAACAGCAAAAAATGCCTGCGCAAACGATCAAATACGTCACAAATTATACATATGCGACATTCCTGTACGCTCGTACCACTGTTTAAGACCTGCGGTAGTTCTGCATCTTGCATTGGGTACGAGGCCTGCATAAGTATCGGCAGGTCGACTCACGAGGTCGCCCTCTAACCAAAAATGACAACAAATCATGAGGCCACCATGCTTAAACACGCGGTCATTCCGTTTTTACTCGGCGCCGGCTTGCTTGCCAGCGCACCCTTCGCCCACGCCGCCACCAACCTGGTGTTCTGCTCTGAAGGGAGCCCGGCCGGTTTCGACCCAGGCCAGTACACCACCGGAACCGACTTCGACGCCTCGGCAGAAACCATCTACAACCGCCTCAGCCAGTTTGAACGTGGCGGCACCGCCGTCGTTCCTGGCCTCGCGACCAGTTGGGATATCTCCAACGACGGCCTGACCTACACCTTCCATCTGCGCGAAGGGGTCAAATTTCACACCACGCCGTACTTCACCCCGACCCGTACCTTCAACGCCGACGACGTGCTCTTCACCTTCAACCGCATGATCGACAAGGACATGCCGTTCCGTAAGGCCTACCCCACCGAATTCCCTTACTTCACCGACATGGGCATGGACACCAACATCACCCAGGTCGAGAAGGTCGACGACAAGACCGTCAAGTTCCACCTCAAGACCGTCGACGCCGCCTTTATCCAGAACATGGCCATGAGCTTCGCCTCGGTGCAGTCCGCCGAGTACGCCGACAAGCTGCTCAAGGAAGGCAAGACCAGCGACCTCAACCAGAAGCCGATCGGCACCGGGCCGTTCGTGTTCAAGAGCTATCAGAAAGACTCCAACATCCGTTACACCGGCAACAAGGACTACTGGAAGCCTGAAGACGTGAAGATCGACAACCTGATCTTCGCCATCACCACCGACCCGTCGGTGCGGATCCAGAAACTGAAGAAAAACGAATGCCAGGTCACCCTCTTCCCGCGTCCGGCCGACCTCAAGGCGCTCAAGGAAGACAAAGACCTGAAGATGCCCGAGCAGGCAGGCTTCAACCTCGGCTACGTGGCCTACAACGTGATGCCGGTACTCAAGGGCCGCACCGACCCCAACCCGCTGGCCGACCTCAAGGTGCGCCAGGCCATGGACATGTCGGTGAACAAATCCCAGATCATCGACTCGGTCTACCAGGGTGCTGGCCAACTGGCGGTCAACGCCATGCCGCCGACCCAATGGTCCTATGACACCACCATCAAGGACACCAAGTACGACCCCGAGAAAGCCAAGCAACTGCTCAAGGAAGCCGGCATCAAGGAAGGCACCCAGATCACCCTGTGGGCCATGCCGGTGCAACGTCCCTACAACCCGAACGCCAAGCTGATGGCGGAAATGCTCCAGTCCGACTGGGCCAAGATCGGGCTTAAAGTGAACATCGTCAGCTACGAATGGGGCGAGTACATCAAGCGCTCCAAAGGCGGCGAGAACCAGGCGATGATCATCGGCTGGAGCGGCGACAACGGTGACCCGGACAACTGGCTCGGCACCCTGTTCGGCTGCGATGCCATGAACGGCAACAACTTCTCCAAGTGGTGCGACAAACCCTATGACGCACTGATCAAGCAGGCCAAGGCCACGCCGGATGTGGCCAAGCGCACCGAGCTGTACAAGCAGGCGCAACACATCATCAAAGACCAGGTCCCGATGACACCTATCGCACACTCGACGGTGTTTCAACCCATGCGCAACTCCGTGCAGGACTTCAAGATCAGCCCGTTCGGCTTGAACTCCTTCTACGGCGTCAGCGTCAGCAAATAAGGCCCGGCGGCGACGCGCAACAACGTCGCCGCCCGCCCCGCCTCGTCACTGGGTAACCTGCCCATCTCCAGATTCGCTGCGCTTTTCAGGCAGTAGGCTGCGGGATTTTCAGCGGTTTCCTACGAGACACTAAGGCTCCCGCGCATTTACGGTTTCGCCGATGACCTCTACCGTCAAGGCAGGGTGAATCTGTATCCGTGGGCCGGCATTTGCTGCAAGCGATGGTTGAATATCAATGACGCGTCCACGTTCCAGGAAGGAGCTACTGCGCATTGATCACACACAAGAAAAAAGGAGAGGTTCCGTCATGCGTCATACCCTGGTTTTATCGGCACTGCTCGGCACCGGCCTGCTGGCGGCGAGCTCCATCAGCCTGGCCGCCGGCAACAGCCTGGTGTTCTGCTCGGAAGGCAGCCCGGCAGGCTTCGATACCGCGCAGTACACCACCGCCACCGACAACGATGCCGCCGAGCCGCTGTACAACCGGCTGGTGGAGTTTGAAAAAGGCGCCACCACCGTGGTGCCCGGGCTGGCCACGCGCTGGGATATTTCCCCGGACGGCCTGACCTACACCTTCCACCTGCGTGAAGGGGTGAAGTTCCACACCACGCCGTACTTCACACCCAGCCGCACCTTCAATGCCGACGACGTGCTGTTCACCTTCAACCGCATGCTCGATAGCGAGCACCCGTTCCGCAAGGCTTACCCCACCGAGTTTCCCTACTTCGACGGGATGAGCCTGAACAAGAACATCGCCCAGGTCGAGAAGACCGGGCCACTGACCGTGGTCATGACCCTGAACTCGGTGGACGCCGCGTTTATCCAGAACATCGCCATGAGCTTTGCCGCGATCCTCTCCGCCGAATACGCCGAGCAATTGCTCAAGACCGGCAAGCCCAACGAGATCAACCAGAAACCGATCGGCACCGGGCCGTTCGTGTTCCAGCGCTACCAGAAAGACTCGCAAATCCGCTACGCCGGCAACAAACACTACTGGGACCCGAGCCGGGTCAAGCTCGACAACCTGATCTTCGCCATCAACACCGATGCCTCGGTGCGGGTGCAGAAGCTCAAGGCTGGCGAATGCCAGATCACCCTGCACCCGCGCCCTGCCGATGTGGCCGCGCTGAAGCAGGACCCGAAACTGCAATTGATCGAAAAGCCCGGGTTCAACCTCGGCTATATCGCTTACAACGTGCGCCACAAACCGTTCGACCAGCTCGAAGTACGCCAGGCGCTGGACATGGCGGTGAACAAGGCCAGCATTCTCAACGCCGTGTACCAGGGTGCAGGGCAACTGGCGGTCAATGCCATGCCGCCGACCCAATGGTCCTACGACGAGAGCATCAAGGATGCCGCCTACAACCCGGAAAAAGCCCGTGAGCTGCTCAAGGCCGCCGGGGTCAAGGAAGGCACCGAAATCACCCTCTGGGCCATGCCCGTGCAGCGCCCCTACAACCCCAACGCCAAGCTCATGGCCGAGATGCTCCAGGCCGACTGGGCGCAGATCGGGCTCAAGGTGAAGATCGTCAGCTACGAATGGGGCGAGTACATCAAGCGCACCAAGAACGGCGAGCATGACATCAGCCTGATCGGCTGGACTGGCGATAACGGTGACCCGGACAACTGGCTCGGCACCCTGTACAGCTGCGACGCCATTGGCGGCAACAACTACTCCATGTGGTGCCACCCGGCCTACGACAAGCTGATCAAGCAGGCCAAGCTGATCAACGACCGCGAGCAGCGCACCGTGCTCTACAAACAGGCCCAGCAGTTGCTCAAGCAGCAAGTGCCGATCACGCCTGTCGCCCACTCAACGGTCAACCAGCCGCTGAGCGCCAAAGTCGAAGGGTTCAAGGTCAGCCCCTTCGGCCGCAACGTGTTCTCGGGCGTCAGCCTCGACCAATAACTGATTGATCCAAAGCCTGGGGGCGATGTCCGCCCTCACGCAGGCTTGCTGCCTGAATTCGGCTGACACGCCACATGCAAACGTTTGCGATGACCTGAATGAGTTCCAAACCAATAGCCGGATCACTGAAGACCGGCACATAACAAGTAAAGGAGCCTCACCGATGAAACCAAGCAAGATTGCATTACTGGCCCTGGCTATCAGCAGCGCCAGCGCTGTGGCCCATGCCGAAACCGTCAGCCAGCAATTCGTCCCGACCACGGTCAGCGACACCCGCGCCCAGGCCGAGAGCAAAGGGTTCGTCGAAGGGCAGAGCCTTTCGGGCACCACCCGCAATTGGTACGCCAACGAATTGCGCCGCCGCGATGACCGTTTCTCCTATAACCACAACAAGGTGGCGACCCCGACCGCGCGCCGTATCAACTGGGTCCAGGGCACCATCCTCAATTACAGCTCGGGCTTTACCCAGGGCACCGTCGGTTTCAGCACCGAAGTCGCCGCCTACAACGCAATTGCCCTGGACCGTGACCGCAAGGACATCGCCGCCCCGAACAACCGCACCCTGACCCATGCCGACGGCGACGCGGTGGGCCAGTGGAGCAAGCTCGGCCTGGCCAACGTCAAGGCGCGGATTTCCAACACCACCCTGACCGCCGGGCGCCAGAACGTCAGCACGCCGATAGTCGACGTCATCGGTAACCGGCCGCTGCCGTCCAGCTTCCAGGGGGTGAGCCTGCACAGCGAAGAATTCAACAACCTGTCGTTCGACGCCGGCACCTACGACCGTGTCTCGCCACGTACCGAACAGAGCGTGACCAAGTTCGTCTCCGAATATCAGCAACGGGCAGAGACCGACCACGTCAACATCGCCGGCCTCAACTACCAACCCACCAAAAGCCTGAAGACCAGTCTCTACGGCAGCCACGTCGAAGACTTCTGGAACCAGTACTACTTCGGTGCCACCCACCAACTGGGTGACAGTTCGGTGCTGAGCCTGACCACCGGCTTCAACTACTACAAGACCACCGACAGCGGCAAAGCCAAGATCGGCGGCATCGACAACGACACCTACAGCCTGTCCCTGGGGCTGACCCACCAGGCCCACAGCCTGACGTTCTCCTACCAGGAAGTGAACGGCGACGAATACTTCGACTACCTGCACGAAACCAACGGCATCTACCTGGCCAACTCCTTGCTCTCGGACTTCAACGCCCCGAACGAAAAATCGTTCCAGATCGCCTATGGCCTCGACATGGCCCCCTACGGTATGCCGGGCCTCAAGTTCAACGTCTACAGCGCGCGCGGCTGGGGCATTGACGGGACGAACTACAAGTACACCGACATCGGCTACGGCAAATCAGGCGCCTCACGCAGCGACCTGCGCCTGATGGACGGCGAGAAACACCAGGAGTACGGCGTCGGCGCTTCGTATGCGGTGCAGAGCGGCCCGCTCAAGGCCACCGCAATCCGCGCGACCTACACCACCCACCGCGCCAGTTCCGAACAACCGGACGGCAACCTCAACGAGTTCCGCCTGGTGACCACCATTCCATTCAACATTCTCTAGGCCGCCAGTCGCAGGGCAGACTCAGGAAGAGTCCGCCATTCAAGCTAATCTGGCTCAACTGATTGCAGAGGGTTACTGATGAAATCGCTTCCCCTGAAAGCGGCCGTCGCCGCCGCACTGCTGACCCTTGCCACAAGCGCGTGGGCCAAACCCCTGGTGGTCTGTACCGAAGCCAGCCCGGAAGGCTTCGATATCGTCCAATTCACCACCGCCGTCACCGCCGATGCGGCGGCAGAAACCCTGTTCAACCGCCTGGTGGACTTCAAGCCCGGCACCGTGGAAATCCAGCCAGCGCTGGCCGAATCCTGGGAGATCAGCCCGGATGGCCTGCGCTACACCTTCCACCTGCGCCAAGGGGTGAAGTTCCACAGCACCGATTACTTCAAGCCGACCCGCACCATGAATGCCGACGATGTGCTCTGGAGTTTCCAGCGCCAACTGGACCCGAAACACCCCTGGCATGACAAATCCAGCGTGGGCTTCCCCTACTTCGAAAGCATGGGCTTCAAGGAGCTGCTCAAGAGCGTCGAGAAAGTCGACGAGCACACCGTGGTCTTCACCTTGACCCGGCGCGAATCCCCATTCCTCGCTGACGTGGCCATGGCCTTTGCTGCGATCTACCCGGCCGAATACGCCGACCAGTTACTCAAGGCCGGCAAGACTGCCGAGCTCAATAGCAAGCCGATCGGCACCGGCCCTTTCATCTTCAACCGTTACGCCAAGGATGCCCAGGTCCGGTTCAAGGCCAACCCGGAGTACTTCCGTGGGGCGCCCCCGGCTGATCCGCTGATTTTCGCCATCACCACCGACAACAACGTGCGCCTGCAAAAGCTCAAGGCCAACGAATGCCAGATTGCCCTCTACCCCAAACCCGACGACATCCCCAGCATCAAGGCCGACCCGAACCTGAAGCTCGCCGAGCTGGCGGCCATGATCACCAGCTACACCGCGATGAACACTACCCGCCCCCACCTCAGCGATGTGCGAGTACGCAAGGCCATCGACATCGCCTTCGACAAGCAGGCCTACGTCAACAGCCTGTACGGCAAGGACAACGCCATACTCGGCACCGGGCCTTACCCACCGACCCTGCTAGGCTTCAACCAGAGTCTGAAAAACCCGCCGCGCGACCTCGATAAGGCACGGGCGCTGCTCAAGGATGCCGGAGTTCCCGAGGGCACCGTGCTGACCCTGTTCACCCGTAACGGCGGGGGGCCGACTAACCCCAACCCGTTGCTGGGCGCGCAGATGATGCAGGCCGACCTGGCCCAGATCGGCCTCAAGCTCGACATCCGCGTCATGGAGTGGGGGGAGATGTTAAAACGTGCCAAGAATGGCGAGCACGACTTGGTGACAGCCGGTTGGGCAGGCGACAACGGCGACCCGGATAACTTCGTCACGCCGAACTTGAGTTGTGATGCTGCGAAAAACGGCGAAAACTACGCCCGCTGGTGCAATAAGGCCTTTCAAGCGTTGATTGATCAGGCCCGTGCCGACACCGAACCGACGCAACGCGCGGCACTCTATGAAAAAGCCCAGCTGGTTTTCGCTGAAGACCAACCCTGGATTCCCACGGCCTATCCGAAAATGTTCACGGCCATGCGCAAGAACGTCGAGGGTTTCCACCAGAACCCACTGACCAATAACAACTTCGCCACAACCCTGGTGAAGTAGATAAAAACCTGTTCACGCTCTAGCGAGCGACGCTCAGCCATTTTTAACGCCCCATGAGCTAAGCGCAGCAGAGATGGTGAACAGGTTCTAAGAAACGCCTGGCCTCCTTGACCCCAAGGAGGCCAGGCACGCCTAACCGGCTGATGAGGTACTCCAGAAGATGTTTAGTTTTATCGCCCGCCGCGTGGGGTTGTTGATCCCCACCTTCTTTGGCATCACCTTGTTGACGTTTGCCCTGATTCGCATGATTCCCGGCGACCCCGTGGAAGTCATGATGGGCGAGCGCCGGGTCGACCCCGAGATGCATGCCCAGGCAATGGAGCGCCTTGGCCTGAACAAACCGCTGTACGCCCAATACCTGGACTACATCGGAAAACTGGCCCAGGGTGATCTGGGCGAATCCTTGCGCACCCGCACCAGCGTCTGGACCGAGTTCACCTCACTGTTTCCGGCGACCCTGGAACTGTCCATGGCCGCCCTGCTGTTCGCCGGTATCCTCGGCCTGCTGGCCGGGGTGATCGCGGCCTTGAAGCGAGGGTCCCTGTTCGACCATGGGGTCATGGGCATCTCCCTGGCCGGGTACTCGATGCCGATCTTCTGGTGGGGCCTGATCCTGATCATGTTCTTCTCGGTAAGCCTGGGCTGGACCCCGGTTTCCGGACGCATCGACCTGCTCTACGACATCGAGCCAAAAACCGGCTTCATGCTGATCGATACCTTGCTGGCCAATGACACCGGGGCCTTCCTCGACGCCCTGCATCACCTGATCCTGCCGGCCATCGTGCTCGGCACCATTCCCCTGGCGGTGATCGCGCGGATGACCCGCTCGTCGATGCTCGAAGTGCTGCGCGAAGACTACATTCGCACGGCCCGGGCCAAAGGCCTGTCGCCCGCTCGGGTAGTGTTCATCCACGGCCTGCGCAACGCGCTGATTCCGGTACTGACAGTGGTCGGCCTGCAAGTCGGCACGCTGCTGGCCGGCGCGGTCCTGACCGAGACCATCTTCTCCTGGCCCGGGGTCGGCAAGTGGCTGATCGAAGCCATCGGCGCCCGGGACTACCCCGTGGTGCAAAACGGCATCCTGTTAATTGCCTGCCTGGTGATTCTGGTCAACTTCGTGGTGGATATCCTCTACGGCTTTGCCAACCCACGCATCCGCCACCAGCGCTGAGATCAAGACCTATGAGCACTCCAACCTCCTCAGTAGCAGTCGATCAAAGCCTGCTTTACCCCTCCCCCTACAAAGAGTTCTGGCACGCCTTCTCGCGCAACAAAGGCGCAGTGGCCGGGCTGCTGTTCATGCTGTTGATCATTTTTTGCGCACTCTTCGCTCCCTGGGTCGCGCCCCATAACCCCAGCGAGCAATACCGCGACTTCCTGCTGACCCCGCCAGCCTGGCTCGAAGGCGGGCAATTGCAGTTCCTGCTGGGCACCGACGAACTGGGGCGCGACCTGCTGTCACGATTGATCCAGGGTTCGCGGCTGTCGCTGATCATCGGTTTGTCGTCGGTGGTCATGTCGCTGATCCCAGGGGTGATGCTGGGCCTGTTCGCCGGGTTCTTCCCGCGCCTGCTGGGCCCGACCATCATGCGCCTGATGGACATCATGCTGGCCCTGCCTTCGCTGCTGCTGGCCGTGGCGATTGTCGCCATCCTCGGCCCTGGCCTAATCAATACCGTGATCGCCATCGCCATCGTGTCCCTGCCGTCTTATGTGCGCCTGACCCGCGCCGCAGTGATGGGCGAGTTGAACCGCGACTACGTAACCGCCGCACGCCTGGCCGGTGCCGGCCTGCCGCGCCTGATGTTCATCACCGTGCTGCCCAACTGCATGGCGCCGCTGATCGTGCAGGCGACCCTGAGCTTTTCCTCGGCGATTCTCGATGCCGCCGCCCTGGGTTTCCTCGGCCTCGGCGTACAGCCGCCGACCCCCGAGTGGGGCACCATGCTGGCCTCGGCCCGTGACTATATCGAACGCGCCTGGTGGGTCGTCAGCCTGCCTGGCCTGACCATTTTGCTCAGCGTGCTGGCAATCAACCTGATGGGCGACGGACTGCGCGATGCGCTGGACCCGAAACTCAAGAACGCCGCCTGAGGAGATTCCCATGTCACTGCTAGAAATCAAGAATCTCAACGTGCGCTTCGGCGACGCCAAAGCCGTCCCCGTGGTCGATGGCCTCGACCTGAGCGTGGACAAGGGCGAAGTCTTGGCCATCGTCGGCGAATCGGGTTCCGGAAAATCGGTGACCATGATGGCGCTGATGGGGCTGATCGAGCACCCGGGCATCGTCACCGCCGACGCCTTGCACTTCGATGGCAAGGACATGCTCAAACTCAGCGCCCGGCAACGCCGGCAGATCGTCGGCAAGGACCTGGCCATGGTGTTCCAGGACCCGATGACCGCGCTGAACCCGAGCTACACCGTGGGCTTTCAGATCGAAGAAGTGCTGCGCCTGCACCTGAAAATGTCGAGCAAGGCAGCCCGCAAGCGCGCCATCGAACTGCTGGAAAAAGTCGAAATCCCCGGCGCCGCCAGCCGTATGAACGCCTACCCGCACCAGCTGTCCGGTGGCATGAGCCAGCGCGTGGCAATCGCCATGGCCATTGCCGGCGAGCCCAAGCTGCTGATTGCCGACGAACCCACCACCGCCCTGGACGTGACCATCCAGGCGCAGATCATGGACCTGCTGCTCAACCTGCAACGGGAACAGAACATGGGCCTGGTGCTGATCACCCACGACCTCGCGGTGGTGGCCGAAACCGCCCAGCGGGTGTGCGTGATGTACGCCGGCCAAGCGGTGGAAGTCGGCCAGGTGCCGCAGCTGTTCGACATTCCCGCCCACCCCTACAGCGAAGCCCTGCTGGCGGCGATCCCCGAACACAGCATGGGCGCGGCGCGCCTCTCGACCCTGCCGGGCATCGTCCCCGGGCGTTATGACCGCCCCCAAGGCTGCCTGCTTTCGCCGCGCTGCCCGTACGTGCAAGACCACTGCCGGCAGCAACGCCCGGGCCTGGACCCGAAAGCCGCCAGCCTCGTCCGCTGCTTCTATCCGCTGAATCAGGAGGTGGCGTAATGGCCGTCGTTCTTACCGCCCGCGACCTGACCCGTCACTACGAAGTGTCCCGAGGCCTGTTCAAGGGCAGCGCCCTGGTGCGCGCCCTCAACGGAGTGTCGTTCGAACTCGAAGCCGGCAAGACCCTGGCCGTGGTGGGCGAGTCCGGTTGCGGCAAGTCGACCCTGGCCCGTGCCCTGACCCTGATCGAAGAGCCCTCTTCCGGCTCGCTGAAAATCGCCGGGCAGGAAGTGGCCGGAGCCGACAAGGCGCAACGCAAGCAGTTGCGCAAAGACGTGCAGATGGTGTTCCAAAGCCCGTACGCGTCGCTCAACCCACGGCAAAAGGTCGGTGATCAACTGGCCGAACCGCTGCTGATCAACACCAAGCTGTCCGCCGCCGAGCGCCGTGAAAAAGTCCAGGCGATGATGAAACAAGTCGGGTTGCGCCCCGAGCATTACCAGCGCTACCCCCACATGTTTTCCGGCGGCCAGCGCCAGCGCATCGCCCTGGCCCGGGCCATGATGCTGCAACCCAAGGTGCTGGTGGCGGACGAGCCGACCTCGGCCCTCGACGTGTCGATCCAGGCCCAGGTGCTCAACCTGTTCATGGACCTGCAGCAGGAATTCAACACCGCCTACGTGTTTATCTCCCACAACCTGGCGGTGGTGCGGCATGTCGCGGACCAGGTGATGGTGATGTACCTCGGCCGACCGGTGGAAATGGGCCCCAAGGAAGAGATCTACAGCAGGCCCCTGCACCCTTATACCCAGGCCCTGCTCTCGGCGACGCCGACCATTCACCCGGACCCGGACAAACCCAAAATCAAGATCGTCGGCGAGTTGCCCAACCCGCTGAACCCGCCCTCCGGCTGCGCCTTCCACAAGCGCTGCCCGTACGCCTCTGAACTGTGCAGCACGCAAGAGCCGGCCCTGCGCACCCTCGACAACCGGCAGGTCGCCTGCCACTACGCCGAACAGTTCATCGGCTGAGCCGCAAAAAAAGCCCCCGGAATCAATCCGGGGGCGCTACATCTGGTTCCACGACAGAGCCGGACTCCCTGCGAGCCCAGCCCCCCGGGGCTAGCCGGTCAGCTGTCGCTATCGTCGTCCATCGCTGGATCGTTAGCGCCGGAACCGTCGGCACCATTGCCGCCGTCCGCTCCATCGTCGCCGTAGCTGCCGTCGTCACCGTTCTGGCCATCCGCACCGCTCTGGTCTTGCCCATCGTCCTGGGCCAGGATCAACCCCGCGTTGACGACGCTGGCGCTGGACCACAGCCCAGCCTCATGCGTCGGCCCTTGATTGGCCCAGGCCGTCGACGCGCCCACCGTTAACAGCACCAGCACCTTGATCAACAACACCATGCGCTGAAGAACGCTCATGACCGAGCCCATCCTTTTGTAGATTCATCGTTGAAGGCCCCAGGCCACGCGATCGGCCACCTGGGGTACTGCTGTGAAACCTAGTCGCAGTGCGCGTGGTTTTCCAGATGGCCCGCGGGCGATCCGCCACACGGACAAAGTGCTTTCGAATAACCATTACAACAAAGGGTTATGTGCACCAATGGCTGGCAGAGCGGCAGAGCGCCAATAAAAAAGCCCCGCTGTTTATGCAGCGGGGCTTTGGGGGCTAGCGGTTCAAACCTTAGTGATGCTCACGGGTGGCGCGGAATTTCACATCCGGCCAGCGCTCTTCCATCAGCGCCAGGTTGACCCGGGTCGGGGCCAGGTAAGTCAGGTGACCGCCGCCGTCGATGGCCAGGTTTTCCACGGCCTTGTTGGAGAATTCCTCCAGTTTTTTCTTGTCGCTGCACTCGATCCAGCGCGCGGAGTACACGGTGATCGCCTCGTAGGAGCACTCGACCTTGTATTCCTCTTTCAAGCGGCTGGCGACCACGTCGAACTGCAGCACACCGACGGCGCCGAGGATGATGTCGTTGCTGCGTTCCGGGAAGAACACCTGGGTCGCGCCCTCTTCGGCCAATTGCTGCAAGCCCTGACGCAGTTGTTTGGATTTCAGCGGATCGCGCAGGCGCACGCGGCGGAACAGTTCCGGGGCGAAGTGCGGGATGCCGGTGAAACCCAGGACTTCGCCTTCGGTGAAGGTGTCGCCGATCTGGATCGTGCCGTGGTTGTGCAAACCGATGATGTCGCCGGCAAACGCTTCTTCCAGTTGCTCACGCTCGGAGGAGAAGAAGGTCAGCGCATCGCCGATCCGTACGTCCTTGCCGGTGCGCACGTGGCGCATCTTCATGCCTTTTTCGTACTTGCCGGAGCAGATCCGCATGAAAGCGATGCGGTCGCGGTGTTTCGGGTCCATGTTCGCCTGGATCTTGAACACGAAACCGGCGAATTTCTCTTCGACCGGCTCCACAGTGCGCTCGTTGGCCACACGGGCCAGGGGTTTCGGCGCCCAGTTGACCACGGCGTCGAGCACGTGATCGACACCGAAGTTGCCCAGGGCCGTACCGAAGAACACCGG
>Ga0302259_1000057_pt1 | contig 35587 bp, 26 predicted proteins | sample I_Fen_N3_4_FD_194562 | JGI IMG/M metagenome (GOLD analysis project Ga0302259, IMG submission 194562) | Peat permafrost microbial communities from Stordalen Mire near Abisko, Sweden - I_Fen_N3_4 | ecosystem: Environmental > Terrestrial > Soil > Wetlands > Permafrost | place: Sweden: Abisko... | reverse complement strand
TCTACAACGTTGCCCTGCGCGTTGAAGAAGGCGACACCGCCGACAAGTTCAAAGTCTCCGGCCGTGGTGAGCTGCACCTCTCGGTACTGATCGAAACCATGCGTCGCGAAGGCTTCGAAATGGGTGTTGGTCGTCCGGAAGTGATCATCCGTATGGTTGACGGCGTGAAGCACGAACCGTACGAAAACGTGACCATCGACCTGCCGGAAGAATCCCAAGGTTCGATCATGGAACAGATCGGTATCCGTAAAGGCGACCTGACCAACATGGTTCCGGATGGCAAGGGCCGTGTGCGCCTTGAGTACAACATCCCGGCTCGTGGCTTGATCGGTTTCCGTAACGAGTTCCTGACCCTGACCTCCGGTGCAGGCATCCTGACCTCGATCTTCGACCGTTACGACGTGATGAAGTCCGGCGACATGTCCGGCCGTCAGAACGGCGTGCTGGTTTCGGTAGCTACCGGTAAGGCTCTGACTTACTCGCTGGAAACCCTGCAAGCTCGCGGCAAACTGTTCCTGGGTCACGGTGAAGACGTGTACGAAGGTCAAATCGTCGGCATCAACAGCCGCGACAACGACCTGGGCGTTAACCCAACCAAAGGCAAGAAGCTCGACAACATGCGTGCTTCGGGTAAAGACGAAACTATCGCTCTGGTTCCGCCTATCCGCTTCACCCTGGAGCAGGCTCTGGAATTCGTTCAAGAAGACGAATTGTGCGAAGTCACTCCTAAGTCCATCCGTCTTCGTAAGAAGATCCTGGGCGAAAGCGAGCGTACCCGCGCCGCCAAGAAAAGCGGTAACTAAGTCATTTAGTTAGCTGCAAAAAAACGCCCCCGACCGCAAGGTCGGGGGCGTTTTTGTTTGTCTGGGCTTTATGGCCTGGCCAGGACCTTATGGCGAGGGAGCTTGCTCCCGTTGGGCTGCGCAGCAGCCCCAAAGCAGATCGCGCCAGCCTTATTGGGCTCGCTTTGCGACCCAGCGGGAGCAAGCTCCCTCGCCACGGGGGGATTTAAAACTTTTCGAGGGTGCGCAGCTTGGTCTCGCGCACCACTTCCTTGGGCTTGTACGCACAGTAGCCAGGGCGCGGCCCGATTTTCGGGTGGTTGCGACAGGTGTCGGGGCGCTTGTCATAAATAGTGCAGAAGCGGCTTTTACGATCCAGGTACAGGCAGTCGTTGTTGCTCATGCGCTGCAGGGTAAAGATCTCGGACTTGGAGTTGAAGCGCTCGACGATCCCTTCCTTCTGCAAACGCTTGGCGATGTTCTTCGGTGGGTCGCCACGCTCGAACTCATCGACGATGCCGATGCGGATCAGGTCCTTGATCTTCACCTCGACCGGCAGGGTGCAGCAGCTCGACACGCAGCCGCCGCACATATGGCTCGAGTATTTCTGCCAGGTCTCGAGACGGTCGAGTTCCGCGGCGGCGATCAGTTGAGGCTTCATCAGGTTTCCAAGAGGGGCTTTGTCCGGGCGCGCGATCATACCGGGATTGGTGGTTTTTTGAACAATATTTTGCAGCTTTCAGCTCGAAGGCGGTGCTGGCGAATAAACGGGCACGGCCCCTGCATCTAATTAGCGCAAAGGTGAATGAGTTTTAAAACTGCCGAACCAGAGCCGCTGCCGTTTGTCAGACCGTCTAGGCTCTAGTCCTTCTATCTCGCCCGAGGTCGCATCGATGTCTCAGGAACCGCTTGTACGAGAAGCAGAGGTAGCCGCATTCCGCGATGCTGTCTTGACCAAACTCACCTACGCGGTGGGCAAGGACCCGGATCACGCCTTTGACCACGACTGGTTCGAAGCCATTGCCCTGGCGGCGCGTGATCACATGGTCGAACACTGGATGGACCACACTCGGCAGATTTACCGCAAAGGCCAGAAACGGGTGTATTACCTGTCGCTGGAGTTCCTTATCGGCCGCCTGCTGTATGACAGTCTGAGCAACCTGGGGCTGCTCGACGTGGCCCGCGATGCCCTCACCGAACTGGGCGTCGACCTGGAACGCATTCGCCTGCTGGAGCCGGATGCGGCCCTGGGCAACGGCGGCCTGGGGCGCCTGGCGGCGTGCTTTATGGAAAGCATGTCGACCCTGGGCATCGCCGGTCACGGCTACGGCATTCGGTATGAGCACGGGTTGTTCCGCCAGGCCATCGTCGACGGCTGGCAGCAGGAGCAGACCGAGCATTGGCTGGATTTCGGAAACCCCTGGGAGTTCGAGCGCGCTGAGGTGATTTATCCGATCGGCTTTGGCGGTGGGGTCGAAACCCTGCTCGATGCCAGCGGCAAGTCGATCCAGGTCTGGACCCCCAGTGAAACCGTACGCGCCGTAGCCTATGACACCCCGGTAGTGGGCTGGCGCGGTGCCAGCGTGAATACCCTGCGCTTGTGGCGTGCGCGGGCGGTGGAAGACTTGCACCTGGAGCGTTTCAACGCCGGCGACCACTTGGGCGCGGTGGCGGAAGTCGCCCGGGCAGAAAGCATCTCCCGCGTGCTGTACCCCGCCGACAGCACCGAAGCGGGGCAGGAACTGCGCCTGCGCCAGGAATATTTCTTTGTCTCGGCCTCGTTGCAAGACCTGCTGCGCCGTCACAAAAACATGCACGGTTCGGTGCTCAGCCTGGGCGAGCATGCGGCGATCCAGCTCAACGACACCCACCCCTCGATTGCCGTGGCCGAACTGATGCGCCAGTTGGTCGACCTGCACGACATCGCCTGGGATGCGGCCTGGCAAGTCACTGTAGAAACCCTGGCCTACACCAACCACACCCTGCTCCCCGAAGCCCTGGAAACCTGGCCGGTAGGCTTGATGGAGCGCATGTTACCGCGGCACATGCAGATCATTTACCTGATCAACGCCCAGCACATCGACTCGCTGCGGGCCAAGGGCATCCATGATTTCGACGTGCTGCGCGCGGTGTCGCTGATCGAAGAAGACAATGGCCGCCGGGTGCGAATGGGTAACCTGGCGTTTCTCGGTTCCCACAGCGTCAACGGCGTATCCGGGCTGCACACCCAACTGATGCGCAGCACGGTGTTCTCGGAACTGCACAAGCTGTATCCGGAGCGCATTAACAACAAGACCAACGGCATCACCTTCCGCCGCTGGCTGTACCAGGCCAATGCCCCGCTGACGGCGATGATGGTCGAGGCGATCGGCCCTGAGTTGCTGGACAACCCCGAAGAGCTGCTGCTGAAACTGGAGCCCTTTGCCGAAAAAACCGGGTTCCGCAAACAGTTCGCCGAGCAGCGCCTGCACAGCAAGCGCGCCTTGGCGGCGATCATTCATGAGCGCCTGGGGATTTCGGTCAATCCGGCGGCGATGTTCGATGTGCAGGTCAAGCGCATCCACGAATACAAGCGTCAGTTGCTCAACCTGCTGCACACCGTGGCGCTGTACCAGGCGATCCGCGCCGAGCCGGAAATCGACTGGGTGCCGCGGGTGAAGATCTTCGCCGGCAAGGCCGCTGCCAGTTATCACCAGGCCAAGCTGATCATCAAGCTCACCAACGACATCGCGCGCACGGTCAATAACGACCCCACCGTGCGGGGCTTGCTCAAGGTGGTGTTCCTGCCCAACTACAACGTCAGCCTGGCGGAAAGCATCATTCCGGCGGCCGACTTGTCGGAGCAGATTTCCACTGCGGGCTTCGAAGCCTCGGGCACCAGCAACATGAAGTTCGGCCTGAACGGCGCGCTGACCATCGGCACCCTGGACGGCGCCAACGTCGAGATGTGCGAGCGGGTGGGTGCCGAGCACATGTTTATTTTCGGCCTCAGCGCCCAGCAGGTGGAGGCCCGCAAGCGCAACGGCGAGTTCAGCGCGGTGCCGGATATCGCCAGCTCCCATCGGCTCAACGATGTGTTGCAGGCGATACGTGGCGGGGTGTTTTCGCCGGACGATCCATCGCGCTACACCGGGCTGATCGATTCGCTGGTGGACTACGACCGCTTCCTGGTGTGTGCCGACTTCGATTCTTACTGGGCTGCCCAGGCTCGGGTCGAAGAACGCTGGCACGACTCCAAGGAGTGGTGGCGCTCGGCGGTGCTCAACAGTGCGCGGATGGGCTGGTTCTCTTCGGACCGGACCATTCGCGAGTACGCTACAGAGATCTGGAAGGCTCTGGAGTGACAGGTTTCAGGCAAATCTAGAAATGCGCACAAGGCCCAACGTTTGTTGGGCCTTGTCGATATACTGGGCGCCAGTTTTTTCTGCGACCTCTGGCGCAGGATCTGATTCGGTGCTTAGGGATATCGACCATGCAATGGATTTTCATGCTGATAGGGCTGGTGCTGGGCTGGGTGCTCGATGAGTCCTTCAGCGATGCACTGATCGGCGCGCTGCTGGGCCTGGGTATTGGCCTGGCGATCCGGGTCGGCGGCCTGAGTGCCCAAGCCCGCGAGTTGCATCGCGAATTGCAGCAGGCTAAAACCGCGCTGGCGGCCCTCGGCCAGCGTCTGTCCTCCCTTGAACGCAGTGGCGTCAGCCCCCCCGAACCGGTCGCGCCGGCCCCGGCCAGCGAAGCGCTCAGCGTCAACTCCGCGCCCCCAGCAGAGCGTCCGCTGCCGATTCTGGTGGCCCAGGCTGTACCACCTTCGCCGCCACCGATGGTCGAGCCTGCGCCCGGGGAGTTGGTCTGGGAACTGCCGGCCGCGCTGCAACCGAGCCCGGCAACGGCTCGCGAATTCAGCCAGGCCTCGCCGGCAGAAGTCCCGGCCCCGGCTGCGCGCCAGCCGATAACGCCAGCGGTGCCCGCCGAACCCTTGGAGCCCAACCTGATCGAGCGTGCCATCAGCGGCGCGCGCAATTGGCTGTTTGGCGGCAATACCGTGCTGCGGGTGGGTGTGCTGCTGTTGTTCCTCGGTCTGGCCTTCCTGTTGCGCTATGCCACCGAAGGCATGGTGGTGCCGATTGAATTGCGTTACGCCGGGGTCGCCGCCAGCGCCCTGGGGCTGTTGGGCTTGGGCTGGTGGCTGCGGCTGCGCAACAGCAATTACGGGCTGATGCTGCAAGGCACGGGGATCGGCGTGCTGTACCTGACAGTCTTTGCGGCGATGCGCCTGCACCCGCTGCTCGACCCCTCGGCAGCCCTGGGCCTGTTGGTGGCGGTCACGGTGTTCTCGGCGATCCTGGCCGTGACCCAGGATGCGCTGGGCCTGGCCGCCGCCGCTGCCCTGGGCGGTTTTGCCGCGCCGATTCTGACCTCCACCGGGGCCGGCAGCCACGTCGCGTTATTCAGCTACTTCGCCCTGCTCAATGCCGGGATCCTCGCCATCGCCTGGTTCAAGGCCTGGCGCCTGCTGAACCTGATCGGTTTTGTTGGCACCTTCGGCATCGGTTTCGCCTGGGGCCTGCGCTCGTACGAGCCGCAGTTGTTGTGGAGCACCGAGCCGTTCCTGGTGTTGTTCTTCCTGATGTACCTGGCGATCGGCTTGCTGTTCGCCCGGCGCACACTCATGGACCTGCCTGACGCACCGCAAGACGCCAGTCGCGAGGCGCTGCTGCGCTGGTCGGCGCGCAAGGGTGACTATGTCGACGGCAGCCTGCTGTTCGGCCCGCCGCTGGTGGGCTTCGGCTTGCAGTTCGCACTGGTGCAGCACCTGGAGTTCGGCGCGGCGTTCAGTGCCCTGGCGCTGGGCATTATCTACATGGGCCTGGCACGGGTGCTGAGCGGCGGTCGCGCCTTGCTGCTGGGCGAAACCTGCCTGGCGCTGGGGGTGATTTTCGCCAGCCTGGCGATTCCCCTGGGCCTGGACGCACGCTGGACCAGCGCCGCCTGGGCGGTCGAAGGCGCGGGGATCTTCTGGCTCGGCCTGCGGCAACAGCGGCCATTGGCCCGGGCGTTTGCCCTGTTGCTGCAACTGGGCGCGGCCGTGGCTTTCCTCGGCGAATTGCGCCCCGGCAGCAACAGCCTGCTGGACGGCGCGCCTTTGGGGGCGCTGTTACTGGGCGTTGCGCTGCTGTTCAGTTTTTATCAACTGCGCAAGGCCGAACCGCAACAGGTGTCGAATTGGGAGCCGGGGCTGCTGCCGATTCTGGCCTGCCTGGGCTTGAGCTTCCTGTACCTGCTGGCGCCGTTGTATTTCTTCACCCACGGCACCGCCATCGGTTGGGCCCTGGCCGGGTTGGCGACACTGTTTGTCGGCCTGCGCCTGCAATCGCGGACCTTCCTGTTCACCGCTTTTGCCGTGCAGCTGTTGGGCGGGGCGCTGTTCCTGTTGCGCCTGCAAGGCGCCGCGGGTGATTCCACGGCGGTGTTCAGCGCCGGCTGGAACGGCCTGCTCAGCGCCTCGCTGATTGGCCTGGCGCTGATCGGCGGCATGCTGCTGGCCGCCCGGGACGACATGGTGCGCAACGACGTGCGCTTGCTGCGCGGGTTGTCGGTGGTGCTGCTGGCTGGCTTGATGATGATCAACCTGGCGGTGCTGTTTGTCCTGCCGTGGTCCATCGCCAGCGGGGTGTGGGCGGCCAGCGGCCTGTTGATCATCTGGCTGAGCCTGTATTTGCAGCAGCGCGCCAGTTTTGTCTTCGGCCTGCTGTTGCAGGTGATCGGCGGTAGCGCCTTCCTGCTGGCCGGTGCCGACTGGTTCGGCCCGCTGCTCAGCGAGGGGGTGCGGCCGTTGGCCAACGCTGACTTCTGCACGCCGATGGTGCTGGCCCTGGCCGCTCTGGTCGGCGCCTGGCGTTTGCAGCGTGGCAGCCATGGCCCGGTGTTCGATGCCTTGAAACTGGGGCATCTGTCGGATCTGTTGCTGGCCTGGGGCGCGTGCTGGTGGAGCTTTGCCCTGGTCCGGGAAGTGCTGCGTTTTGTCCCTCTGCACCTGCAAGGCAGCCTGCTGCTGGCGATTGCCGCGCTCAGCGTGCTGCTCTGGGCCTGGCTGGCACTGCGCCTGAAGTGGGCCTCGCTGGGCCTGCTGTGCAGCCTGTTGATGCCAGTGGCCGCGCTGGTGTTGATCGCCTCCTGGCATTCGCGTTACCACCCGGCAGCGAGTCTTGGCTGGTTGGCCTGGGCGCTGGTGTTCGTGGTGCATTTCTTCAGCCTGCGGCACCTGGCGTCGATACTGCCGGCGCGGGTGCAAAGCGCTGCCCATGTGCTCGGCTGCTGGTTGCTGATCGGCGTGCTGGCCCTGGAGCTGCGCTACGGCCTGCTGCTGTTGTCCGAGCAGTACAACGCCTGGCGCTGGTTGGGTTGGGCGATTCTGCCGAGCCTGTACCTGGTGCTGATGGCCGCGCCACGGGCCTGGCCATGGCCGGTGGCGGCCCATGCCCGCGAGTATCGGCTGTACGCGGCATTGCCCCTGGCGGTGTTGATGCTGGGCTGGTTCTGGCTGGCGAACATTGCCAGCGACGGCAGCGCCGAGCCTCTGCCGTACCTGCCATTGCTCAACCCACTGGAGCTGGGGCTGCTGTTTGCCTTGTTCGGGGTTTATGTGTGGTCGCGCAGTGCGCTGGAGCAAGGGGCCATACGGGGCGAGTACGTCGAGCGCAGTACCTTGGCTGTGGCGGGCATTTCGCTGTTCGCGTTCTTTACCGCGCTGGTGATGCGTGCCGGGCACCATTGGGCCGGGGTGCCGTTCGAGCTGGAGGCATTGCTTGGCTCGATGCTGGTGCAGGCCGGGTTGTCGATCGTCTGGACCCTGATTGCCCTGGGGCTGATGATCGGCGGCCACCTGCGCCATCGCCGCGAAGTCTGGCTGGTCGGGGCGGGATTGATCGCACTGGTGGTCGCCAAACTGTTCTTTATCGAATTGAGCAACCGTGGCGGTCTGGCGCGGATTGTGTCGTTTATCGGCGTTGGGGTGTTGCTGCTGGTGGTCGGCTATTTCGCCCCGCTGCCGCCCAAGCGCGTCGAGGCAGAGCCGGATCAACCCCGGCCTGAGCCTGAAACCGAAGGAGTGTCGTCTTGAAGCAGAACCTGAACCTGGGGTGGCTTGGGGTACTGGGCCTATGTGTGGCGCTGTCGGCCACAGCCCAGGAAAAGCCGGCGGACTTCAAGTCCCAGCTGCCGCTGAGCCTGAGTGGCGAGGGCCCCTGGTATCGCCTGGAACTGCCGCTGGCGGTGCAACTCACTGCCAGCCAGACCGACCTGGGCGATATTCGCGTGTTCAACGCCGCCGGCGAGCCCCAGGCCTATGCCTTGGCCCGCTCGCGGTCCGAAACCCGCGAACAGCGCAGCCTGGCCGAGGTCAAGTGGTTCCCGCTGTACAGCTCGGCGGAGGCCGGCGAAGCGGCGCCCAGCGTGCGTGTGCAGTCGAGCGCCAGCGGCACTCTGGTCGAGGTGCAGCCCTCCAGCCAGCTCGAGGCCGGTGAGGAAGTGCTGCGGGGCTGGTTGCTGGACGCCAGCGCGATCAAGGCGCCGTTGCAGCAACTGGTGCTCGACTGGACCAGCGAGCGCGATGGCTTCCAGCGTTTCAGCATCGAGGCCAGTGACGACCTGCAACATTGGCAGGCCTGGGGTGAGGGGCAGGTGGCGCGGCTGTCGTTTGCCGATGAGCGTATCGAGCAGCATGAAGTCGGCTTGCCCGGCCAGTCGGCGCGCTACCTGCGCCTGCTGTGGAGCGCCCCGCAATCGGCGCCGATCCTGACCTCGGCGCAACTGCAAAGCACCAGCACCAGCAGCCTGCCGCTGCCCCTGTTGTGGTCGCAGCCGCTGGCCGGCAGCAGTCCCAAGGCAGGGGAATACACCTGGCAGTTGCCGACGGGGTTGAATGTCGAGCGCCTGCAGGTCGAGTTGAGCCAGCCCAACAGCCTGGCACCGGTGACCCTGTACGGCCGCCGCGACAACAATCAGCCGTGGCAGCCGCTGACCAGTGGCTTGCTCTATCGCCTGACCCAAAATGGCCAGGACGTGGTGCAGAACGACTTGCAACTGGCCGGGCGCAACGTGCAGCAACTGAAGTTGACGGTGGACGAGCGCGGCGGCGGCCTGGGCGCCGAGGCCCCTGCCTTGAAGGTTGCCGTGCGTGCCACGCAACTGGTGTTCCTGGCCCGTGGCACCGGCCCCTACACCCTGGCGCTGGGCAACCCGACGGTGGCGGCGGCGAACCTGCCTCTGGCCACCCTGATTCCCGACTACAGCCCGCAACGCCTCAAGGCCCTGGGCCAGGCCCAGGTCGATGGCGCGGCGCCACTGGCGTCGTCTACCGCCACCCCTCCGACCGTCCCGGTGGCGAGTGGGCCGGACTGGAAGAAAATCGCCCTGTGGGCGGTCTTGCTCCTGGGGGTGCTGGCGCTGGGCGCCATGGCCTTCAGTCTGTTGCGCAAACCGGCGGCGAAAACCTGATTGTCCCCTGACGTCGCCGGCGGTGGTCAGGGCGCCTGTTCTGGCGCCACGGCCGATTGGCGGGGCGGTCGGGGCGGTCAGTCATAAAGGCTGTTTTGTCGCGATGCGCAAAGCGCTCCATGAACTCTATTGGGCAGTTCCCTGTCTGACAGGAGGAAATGCGCCTCGACTCGCGCTAAACTGCGCGGGTTTTTAGTCCCCCATCCTCCGGAGCCTTCCATGTCCCGCGTTACCCTGAGTCGCTATTTGATTGAGCAGACCCGCAGCAACAACACTCCTGCCGATCTGCGCTTCCTGATCGAAGTGGTGGCGCGTGCTTGCAAGGAAATCAGCCACGCTGTCTCCAAAGGTGCCCTGGGTGGTGTTCTGGGCAGCATGGGCACCGAAAACGTACAGGGCGAAGTGCAGAAGAAGCTCGACGTGATCTCCAACGAGATCCTGCTCGAAGCCAACGAATGGGGCGGTCACCTGGCCGGCATGGCGTCCGAGGAAATGGACAATGCCTACCAGATCCCCGGCAAATACCCGAAAGGTGCCTACCTGCTGGTATTCGACCCGTTGGACGGTTCGTCGAACATCGACATCAACGTGTCGGTCGGCACCATCTTCTCAGTACTGCGTTGCCCTAACGAGCACCTGAGCCAGAACGAAGCCCTGAGCGAAAAAGCCTTCCTGCAACCGGGCACCCAGCAGGTGGCTGCCGGTTACGCGATCTACGGCCCGCAGACCATGCTGGTGTTGACCCTGGGCGACGGCGTCAAGGGCTTCACCCTGGACCGTGAAATGGGCAGCTTTGTCCTGACCCACGAAAACATGACCATCCCGGCGTCGACCCAGGAATTCGCCATCAACATGTCCAACCAGCGTCACTGGGAAGCCCCGGTACAGCGCTACGTGAACGAGTTGCTGGAAGGCGAGACCGGCCCGCTGAAGAAAGACTTCAACATGCGCTGGATCGCCGCGATGGTGGCCGACGTGCACCGTATCCTGACCCGTGGCGGTCTGTTCATGTACCCGCGTGATGCTCGCGACCCGTCCAAGCCAGGCAAATTGCGCCTGATGTACGAAGCCAACCCGATGTCGTTCCTGGTGGAGCAGGCAGGCGGCGTTGCCACTGACGGTCACCAGCGCATCCTCGATATCCAGCCTGAAGGCCTGCACCAGCGTGTGGCGGTGTTCCTGGGTTCGAAGGAAGAAGTCGACCGTGTGACCGGCTACCACAAGGAATAAACCCATGGCCCAGCCCTGGCAGCCCCTGCTCGATTGGTGGTTCGGTTCAGCCGAAAAGCCGGCCGAGATTGTGGCGGACAAGGGCGGGCTGTGGTTCGGCAAGCGTGACAGCCAGGACCTTGAAGCGCGCGAGCGCTTCGGGGCCCAGGTGGAACAGGCACTGGCCGGCGGATTGACCGAATGGGCGCAAGGCCCGAGCGGTTGGCTGGCCCTGGTGTTGTTGCTCGATCAACTGCCCCGGATGATCTTTCGCGAAACCCCCAAGGCCTTCAGCGGTGACCTGCGTGCGCAAGCACTGGTGGCCCAGGGCATCGCCGCGGATTTTGATCGGCAATTACCGCCCATGCAGCGCGCGTTCATCTACCTGGTGTTCGAGCATTGCGAGAACCTGGCGGTGCAGAATGAAGGCGTATCGCGCTTTGCGGCCCTGCATGACCAGCAGCCGGCGGATGATCGCCCGGTGTTCGCCGACCATCTGGACTACGCCGAACGGCACCAGCACGTCATCGCCCGCTTCGGCCGCTTCCCTCATCGCAACGCCATCCTCGGCCGTGACTCCACCGCCGAAGAACTCACCTTCCTGAGCCAGCCCGGCTCGCATTTCTAAGCGGCGCCCGAGTTTCTGCGCAGCAGTTACGCACTCAGATCCGGAAACTACCCACCAACTGCTTGAGGCGTGCCGCTTGCTGTTCCAGGTCGGCGCAGGCGCGCAGGGTGGATTGCAGGTTTTCGACGCCTTCCTGATTCAGGGTGTTGATCTCGGTGATGTCGACGTTGATCGACTCGACTACCGCAGTCTGTTCCTCGGTGGCGGTGGCCACCGACTGGTTCATGCCATCGATCTCGCCGATCCGCTGGGTCACGCTGCCCAGGCGCTCGCCGGCCTGGTTGGCGATGCCCACGCTGCTTTCGCTCTCACGCTGGCTTTCGGTCATGGTGCTCACCGCCTGGCGCGCGCCCACTTGCAGTTCTTCGATCATCTTCTGCACTTGCTGCGCCGAGTCCTGGGTGCGATGGGCCAGGTTGCGCACTTCGTCGGCCACCACCGCAAACCCACGCCCGGCTTCACCGGCGCGCGCCGCTTCAATGGCCGCGTTAAGGGCCAGCAGGTTGGTTTGCTGAGAAATGCTGGTGATCACTTCGAGGATCTGCCCGATGTTCACCGTGTTGCTGTTCAGGGTTTCGATATTGCCGCAGGAGTCGCTGATCTTGGCTGACAGCTGGTGCATCGCGGCGATGGTCTGATCCACCACCTGTTGGCCTTCGGCGGCCAGGTTGCGCGCGTCGCTGGAGTGCTGCGAGGCGAGGGCGGCGTTCTGGGCGATTTCCTGGGCGGCGGCCCCCAGTTGGTTGATCGCCGCGGCCACGCTGCTGGTGCGCGAGGCCTGCTGATCGGAGTTGAACATCGACGAGTTGGAGGCCGCCACCACCCGCAGCGCCACCTCATTGACCTGGCCGGTGGCCGAGGACACCTCGGTGATCGAGGTGTGGATCCGCTCGACAAACCGGTTGAACGACAGGCCCAGGGTGCCGAACTCGTCGTGGCCGTGGATGCTCAGGCGCTTGGTCAGGTCGCCTTCGCCTTCGGCGATGTCATGCATGGCGCGACCCATCAGGTGCAGCGGTTGCATCAGCACCCGGATCAACATGCCGAGCAGGGCGATGATGATCACCACTGCGATAAACATGGCAATGATCGCCGAAGTGCGGAACTCGCTGAGCATGGCGAAGGCGGTGTCCTGATCCAGCACCAGGGCCACGTACCAGTCGGCCGAGGGCACGCCGTTGACGTGGGTGAAGGAGATGAATTGGCGTTTGCCGTTCACGTCCACTTCTTTCAGGCCCGGGCTGATGCTGGGGGCGCGGTTGGGGTAGGCGTCACCCAGGTTTTTGAGCACCAGCTTGCTGTCCGGGTGGATCAGGATCTTGCCGTCGGCGCTGACGATAAACGCGTGGCCATGGCCGCCGAAGTTCAGCGAGTTGATGATGGCGCTGACGCTGGAGAGGTCGATGTCGGCGCCGGCCACGCCGATAAACTGGTTTTGATGCTGCACCGGCGTGGCGACGGTGATCACCAGCTTGCCGGAGGACGCGGCGATGTAGGGCTCGGTGACGATGGTCCGGCCGGCGCTGGTGGCTGCCTTGAACCAGCCCCGGGCGCGCGGGTCGTAGTCTGCAGCCCGATTGCCGGCTGGCACCGAGAACATCACCCCATCCTGGCCGCCAAAATAGCTGAGCTGGAAGTTGCTGGCGTAGGCCGGCAGGCCGACGCTGCGTTGCAGGCTGTCGCCGCTGTTGCCGTCCACGGCGATCTGCTGGGCCAGGGACTGCAGGAGCTGGATGCGGCTTTCGAGCCAGGTCTGAATGTTGCTGGTGGTCAGGCTGCCGAGTTCCTGCATGGAGGATTCGGTGCTGCTGCGCAGGGCCGCGCGTTGACGGTAGTCGTTGAACAGGATGAAACAGGCGAACGCCACGGCGACCACAAGGGCGGCGGCGAGCAGGATTTTGTGGCTGAATTTCATGTTTCTGGTCATTAAATGAACTACCGCGAGGGGCTGGTCAACGAGGGTGCGCTAATTTGCCACAGTAGAGGGCTTTGCGCTGCCTCTATGTCGACTTGCCGGCGTCAAAATTGAAGCGAGGTTCGACAAAGCCGACGAAATGCTTCCGGCCTCGGGAAAGTGCCTGATTTGTGACGTAAATCGTGTTTTTGAGCGGTAATAAATACCCGGCGTCCTGGGGAACCAGATGAGGGTTTTCTCTTCTAAGCTTCTGGTTGGCAGCCATGCCTTCCCCCTTCCGTTCAGGAGTTCACCATGTCGCTGCGTTCCCTCGCTCTGTTGTCGTTCTGCGTGCTGCTGGCAGCCTGCAGCAAGGTCAATCAGGAAAACTATTCCAAGCTGTCGGCGGGCATGCCCAAGGCCGAGGTTGAAACCCTGCTCGGCAAACCGACCGATTGCTCGGGCGCCCTGGGCATGTCTAGCTGCACCTGGGGTGACAAGAACAGCTTTATCAGCGTGCAGTACGCCGGTGACAAAGTGCTGATGTTTTCCGGGCAAGGCCTGAAGTAAACCGGGGCCACGCGCCCACGGGAGAAAAATAATGATGCGTTTGGTATTCACTCTTCTGGCCGGCCTGCTCTTGGCCGGCTGCGCCACGTCCCGGGACGATTCGCTGGCGCCCAAGACCGTTAGTCACGTCGACCTCAAGCGCTACCAAGGGACCTGGTACGAGCTGGCGCGACTGCCGATGTACTTCCAGCGCAATTGTGCGCAATCCGAAGCGCGTTACACCCTGTTGCCCGAAGGCAATGTGGCGGTGCTCAACCGCTGCCTGACGCCCGAATGGAAATGGGAAGAGGCACGGGGCACGGCGACGCCGCAGGTGCCGGGTCAAACCGACAAGCTGTGGGTCGAGTTCGACAACTGGTTTTCCCGGTTGCTGCCTGGGGTCGCGAAGGGCGATTACTGGGTGCTTTACGTCAGCGACGACTACAAGACCGCCATTGTCGGCGACCCGAGCCGGCGTTATCTGTGGCTGCTGTCGCGCAAGCCGGAAGTCAGCGAGGCGGTACGTGAGGACTTGCTGAGCAAGGCGCGCCAGCAGGGTTACGACACCACTCGGCTGATCTGGCGGGTGTCGGATTCAGTGATGGCGAAGAATTCCAAGTAACGCTGGGGCGAGGGCGATTGGCAGAGGACTGTTGAATTGCCCGTTTGACCTAGGTGGCCACTGTGCAGCCAGGCGGGAGCACGCTCCCTCGCCACAATGATTCCCCGCGCCGCAAGAGCGCGGGGGGCGGGTTTAGTTGAGCAGTTCGCGCAGGACCTGGGTGAAGGCGCTGTTGCTCTCTTCTTCCCCAGCATGGCGCCCGTCGCGCACCACCCATTGGCCGTTGACCAGCACGTCGCGTACCTGACGGTCGCCGCCGGCGAACAGCCAACGATTGAGAATGGCGTCGCCGTCAGCGGTGGCCAGGTACGGGTCGTTGCCGTCCAGTACCAGCCAGTCGGCACGCTTGCCCACTTGCAGTGCCCCGATGGGTTGCCCCATTGCCTCGGCACCGCCATCCAGTGCGGCGTCATACAGGGTGCGCCCGACCATCGGCTGATCGGCGCCATACAGGCGGTTGCGCCGCTGGTCGCGCAGGCGCTGGCCGTATTCCAGCCAACGCAACTCCTCCACCACGCTCAGTGACACATGGCTGTCGGAACCGATGCCCATGCGCCCGCCCTGAGCCAGAAAGTCCACGGCTGGGAAGATCCCGTCCCCCAGGTTGGCTTCGGTGGTCAGGCACAGACCGGCAATTGCCCGGCTCTTGGCCATCAGCGTGACTTCTTCCGGGTTGGCGTGGGTGGCGTGGACCAGGCACCAGCGCTGATCGACTTCAGTGTTCTCATACAGCCATTGCAACGGCCGGCGTCCGCTCCAGGCCAGGCAGTCGTCGACTTCCTTCTGCTGTTCGGCGATGTGGATATGCACCGGGCACTGCCGGTCGCTGGCAGCCAGGACGTCTTTGATCTGCTGCGGCGTGACCGCGCGCAATGAGTGAAAGCACAGCCCCAGTTGTTGCGCCGGTTGTGCGGCGAGCAGCGGTTGCAGGCGTGATTGCAGTTTGAGGTAGTTCTCGGTGCTGTTGATAAAGCGCCGCTGGCCCTCGTTGGGCGCCTGGCCGCCGAAGCCCGAGTGGCTGTAGAGCACGGGCAGCAGGGTCAGGCCGATACCGGCAGAGCGAGCCGCCTGGCTGATACGCAGCGCCAGCTCGGCCGGGTCCGCATAAGGCTGGCCGTTGGTGTCGTGGTGCACGTAATGGAATTCGGCGACCGAGGTGTAGCCGGCCTTGAGCATTTCGATGTACAGCTGGCGCGCGATGACGTGCAGTTGCTCGGGGCTGATCTTGCCGACCAGGCGATACATCAGGTCGCGCCAGGTCCAGAAGCTGTCATTGGGGTTGCCGGCGACTTCTGCCAGGCCGGCCATTGCCCGCTGGAAGGCATGGGAGTGCAGGTTGGGCATGCCTGGCAGCAACGGGCCCTGGACCCGTTCGGCTCCTTGCGCATCGGCGTTGGCCTGGATGTGGGTCAGCAGGCCGTCGGCGCTGACCTCAAGACGTACATTGTTGGCCCATCCATTAGGCAGCAGCGCGCGTTCGGCAAAGAAGGCGGACATGGTTCAGCACCCCATCGTGTGTTATTTGTATATACATATACAGACGTTTGCCTGCTCGGTAAACTCCGGCAAGCTAGCCCCCTTTATTCACGAACAAGGATTCCCTGTGCCGATTCCGACTGCCAACTCCCCGCTGGCCGCCCGCCTGGGCGATAGTCCGGCGCCCTTGTACGCCCGCGTCAAACAGATGATTACCCAGCAGATCGAGAGCGGAAACTGGCCGCCGCACTACCGCGTGCCGTCGGAAAGCGAGCTGGTCAACCAGTTGGGTTTCAGCCGCATGACCATCAACCGCGCCCTGCGCGAAATGACGGCCGAAGGCATGCTGGTGCGGATGCAGGGCGTCGGCACCTTCGTCGCTGAACCCAAGAGCCAGTCGGCGCTGTTCGAAGTGCATAACATTGCCGACGAGATTGCCTCCCGTGGCCATCGCCACACGTGCAAGGTCATCACCTTGGGTGAGGAAGCCGCCGGCTCTGAGCGCGCCGTGGCCCTGGACATGCGCGAAGGGCAGAAGGTGTTCCACTCGCTGATCGTGCATTTCGAAAACGATATTCCGGTGCAAATCGAAGACCGTTTCGTCAACGCCCTGGTGGCGCCGGAGTACCTCAAGCAAGACTTCACCTTGCAAACCCCCTACGCCTACCTGAACCAGGTGGCGCCGCTGACCGAGGGCGAGCACGTGGTCGAGGCGATCCTGGCCGACGCTGAGGAATGCCGGTTGTTGCAGATCGAGCGCGGCGAGCCGTGCCTGCTGATCCGGCGCCGCACCTGGTCCGGTCGCCAGCCAGTGACCGCAGCGCGCTTGATCCACCCCGGTTCCCGTCATCGTCTGGAAGGGCGCTTTCATAAATGACCCAGTTGAAACTGTTGCGCGCGGCCGATTACCCGCGCATGCCGTGGAAGAACGGCGGTGGCAGCACCGCAGAAATCACCCGTGATGCCGGCGTTGGCCTGGACGGTTTTGGCTGGCGCCTGTCGATTGCCGATATCGGTGAGTCCGGTGGTTTTTCCAGCTTTGCCGGTTACCAGCGGATCATCACCGTGCTGCAAGGTTGTGGCATGGCGTTGACGGTGGATGGCCAGGAGACGCGCCCGCTGCTGGCCCTCGACCCCTTCGCCTTCAGCGGTGCGAGCCAGGTGACCTGCAACCTACTCGACGGCCCGATCCGCGACTTCAACCTGATCTATGCCGCCGATCGCTATAAAGCACGTCTGCAATGGCTCGAAGGCGAGCAGCGCTTCTTCAGTCAGGCCAGCGCCTTGCTGGTATTCAGCGTGGCTGAGCAGTTGCAGGTGACGATCAATGACGGCGCCTTGCAGGAACTGGCTTGCCACGATTGCCTGCAACTGGACGGCAATGCCCAGTTGCTGGAGGTTGCCATCGGCGGCCGCTGCTGCGTAATCGAACTCACGCACCTCTAAAAACCTAGCCCGCTGCCTTTGCCGAGCTCGTGGGCTCGGCAGCGCTACAGGTTTTGTGGGATGTGCGTCCCCCCATCACGCACCGATTTGTTACCGAATGCCCCAACGCGGCGCAAAACCGCGCTTGGGTAACAGCCGTTACCACCCTCGAAAAATCCCTCCAAAAAAAATCGCCTCTGCGCAAAGCCTTTATTTTCAAGGCTTGTACGGCCGCGCCGCACTTTCCTGTGCGTCTGTTTCGCGAGTTGGCCGCTTGATTGCATATGCTTGTATGTACAAGTAAATATGTGTGCGTAAGAGTGAGGTGATTTCCTCTTCGCGCCATTGCTGATTCGCTTGAAGCGCAACCCCTGCGCGCAGGCTCGCTGGCCCACTGCCTGGGTTGGTTTGGATTGATTGCTGAGGATTTTTTCCGTGACTGACAACAAACCTACGAAATACCGGAACGTCGAAATTCGCGCTGCCCGCGGCAACAAGCTGACCGCCAAGAGCTGGCTGACAGAAGCGCCGCTGCGGATGCTGATGAACAACCTCGATCCGGAAGTCGCCGAGAACCCTAAAGAGCTGGTGGTCTACGGTGGTATTGGTCGCGCCGCGCGCAACTGGGAGTGCTACGACAAGATCGTCGAGAGCCTGACCAACCTCAATGACGATGAAACCCTGCTGGTGCAGTCGGGCAAGCCGGTCGGCGTGTTCAAGACCCACAGCAATGCACCGCGCGTACTGATTGCCAACTCCAACCTGGTGCCGCACTGGGCCAGTTGGGAGCACTTCAACGAACTGGATGCCAAGGGCCTGGCCATGTACGGCCAGATGACCGCCGGCAGCTGGATCTACATCGGCAGCCAGGGCATCGTCCAGGGCACCTACGAAACCTTCGTCGAAGCCGGTCGCCAGCACTACAACAGCAACCTGAAAGGCCGCTGGGTCCTCACCGCCGGCCTCGGCGGCATGGGTGGCGCCCAGCCGCTGGCCGCGACCCTGGCTGGCGCCTGCTCGCTGAACATCGAATGCCAGCAGGTCAGCATCGATTTCCGTCTCAACAGCCGCTATGTCGATGAGCAAGCCCACGACCTCGACGACGCCCTGGCCCGCATCGAGAAATACACCAAGGAAGGCAAGGCAATCTCCATTGCCCTGCTGGGTAACGCCGCGGAAATCCTCCCGGAACTGGTCAAGCGTGGCGTGCGCCCGGACATGGTCACCGACCAGACCAGCGCCCACGATCCGCTCAACGGTTACCTGCCAGCCGGCTGGACCTGGGACGAGTATCGCGCTCGCGCCAAGACCGAACCCGCAGCCGTGGTCAAGGCCGCCAAGCAATCCATGGCGGTGCACGTCAAGGCGATGCTCGACTTCCAGAAACAAGGCATTCCAACCTTCGACTACGGCAACAACATCCGCCAGATGGCTCAGGAAGAGGGCGTGGAAAACGCCTTCGACTTCCCGGGTTTCGTACCGGCCTATATCCGTCCGCTGTTCTGCCGTGGCATTGGTCCGTTCCGCTGGGCCGCGTTGTCTGGTGACCCGCAGGACATCTACAAGACCGACGCCAAGGTTAAGGAACTGATCCCCGACGACGCCCACCTGCACAACTGGCTGGACATGGCGCGCGAGCGCATCAGCTTCCAGGGCCTGCCGGCGCGTATCTGCTGGGTCGGCCTGGGCCTGCGCGCCAAGCTCGGCCTGGCGTTCAATGAAATGGTGCGCAGCGGTGAGCTGTCGGCGCCGATCGTGATCGGTCGCGACCACCTGGACTCCGGTTCGGTCGCCAGCCCGAACCGCGAAACCGAGTCGATGCAGGATGGTTCCGACGCCGTGTCCGACTGGCCGCTGCTCAACGCCCTGCTCAACACCGCCAGTGGCGCGACCTGGGTTTCGCTGCACCACGGTGGCGGCGTCGGCATGGGCTTCTCCCAGCATTCGGGGATGGTCATCGTCTGCGACGGTACCGATGAAGCCGCCGAGCGTATCGCTCGCGTGCTGCACAACGACCCGGCCACCGGTGTCATGCGTCACGCCGACGCTGGCTATCAGATCGCCATCGACTGCGCCAAGGAACAGGGCCTGAACCTGCCGATGATCACCGGCCAATAAGCCGTATCGCGGGAGTCGGCCCACCGTCTCCCGCCGCGTTGAAAAACGCTCCTTGCGGAGCAGCAAATCGTCTGCAGTGCCCATAGAGGTTCGACGTAAATGGCTTTATCGAATGATCGTGCGAGCAGTAAACCGTTGATCGAAAGGCGTTCGATCGACTACATCCCGGAAGCGGAAAGACACGGTCGTCTATTGAGTCAGTTCACCCTATGGCTGGGTGCCAACCTGCAAATCACTGCCATTGTCACTGGGGCCCTGGCCGTGGTGCTGGGCGGTGATGTGTTCTGGTCGCTGATCGGCCTGTTGCTTGGGCAATTGATCGGCGGCGGGGTCATGGCGCTGCATGCGGCGCAAGGGCCGCAATTGGGCCTGCCGCAGATGATCTCCAGTCGTGTGCAGTTTGGTGTCTACGGTGCGGTGATCCCCTTGGTGCTGGTGTGCCTGATGTACATCGGCTTCTCGGCCAGCGGTTCGTTGCTGGCGGGGCAGGCGGTGGCGCAGCTGCTGCAGGTCCAGGATTGGGTCGGCATCGTATTGTTTGCCGGTTCGATCATGGTCTTCACCGTCTTCGGCTACCGGGTGATTCACGGCATTGGCCGGGTCGCCAGCGTGTTGGGAGTCGTGGCCTTCATCTACCTGTTCTACAAACTGCTGTCCGGCAACGACATTGGCGTGCTGCTGGGTAACAAGCATTTCTCTCTTTCGAGCTTTCTGTTGGCGGTGTCGTTGTCGGCATCGTGGCAGATCGCGTTCGGTCCTTATGTGGCCGACTACTCGCGTTATCTGCCGCGCAGCACCTCGGCGGCCAAGACTTTCTGGGCCGTGGGCCTGGGCTCGGTGATCGGCGCGCAGGCAGCGATGGTGTTCGGGGTGTTCGCGGCGGCCCTGGCCGGTTCGCAGTTCGCCCACCACGAGGTGTCGTTTATCGTGGGCCTGGGTGGCACCGGGATCGTCGCCGGCCTGCTGTACTTCGCCGTGGCCTTCGGCAAGGTCACCGTGACTACCCTCAACGCCTACGGCAGCTTCATGTCGATCGCCACCATCATCAGCGGCTTTCGCGGCAGCCGGCACATCGGCAGCGGCGTGCGCCTGTTGTACATCTTCATCATGGTTTCGATTGCCGCGTCCCTGGCGCTGCTGGGCAAGGACTCGTTTCTCAAGGATTTCTCCGCGTTCATCCTGTTCCTGCTGGCGTTCTTCACGCCCTGGAGTGCGATCAACCTGGTGGACTACTACTGCATCACCAAAGAGCGCTATGACATTCCCGCGCTCTCGGACCCCAATGCCCGGTACGGGCGCTGGAACCTCATGGGCATCAGCATTTACGTGTTGGGTGTGTTGATTCAAATGCCGTTCATCTCCACCCATTTCTACACCGGTCCGCTGGTGGCGAGCCTGGGGGGCACCGATATCTCCTGGATCATCGGCCTGGTGGTGCCGGCAACGCTGTATTACTTCGCTGCCAAAAAATGGCATGGCGCTGTACCCGATCGCTTGATCCTGCCGGTAGAGCAGGACGCGGTCATCGAACAAAAGCTGAGTGGGGCGGCCCGCGCAAGCGCGGTGTGAGCCTGATTGGACGTGGATAGGGCTGGATGCCTCTTGACTGCCGTATGCCAATTCATGATTAGGAGCGTCACACAATGAGCGTCAATAAGACCCTGCTGACCACTCTGCTTTCCATGGGCCTGCTGGCCAGTGCCGGTGCTGCCCAGGCCGCCGGCTGGTGCGAATCCGGCAAACCGGTGAAGTTCGCCGGGCTGAACTGGGAAAGCGGCATGTTGTTGACCGACGTGCTGCAAGTGGTGCTGGAAAAAGGCTACGACTGCAAGACCGACAGCTTGCCCGGCAACTCCATCACCATGGAGAACGCCTTGGGCAGCAATGATATTCAAGTGTTCGCCGAGGAGTGGGTAGGCCGCAGCGAAGTCTGGAACAAGGCCGAGAAGGCCGGCAAGGTGGTGGGTGTCGGCGCCCCGGTGGTGGGCGCTGTCGAAGGGTGGTACGTGCCACGCTATGTGATCGAGGGCGATGCCAAGCGCAAGCTGGAAGCCAAGGCCCCGGACCTGAAAAACATCGCCGACCTGGCCAAGTATTCAGCGGTGTTCAAGGATCAGGAAGAGCCCTCCAAAGGCCGCTTCTACAACTGCCCGGCCGGCTGGACCTGTGAGCTGGACAACAGCGAAATGCTCAAGAGCTACGGCCTGGAAAGCAGCTACACCAACTTCCGTCCGGGCACTGGCCCGGCCCTGGATGCCGCTGTTCTGTCGAGCTACAAGCGTGGCGAGCCGATCCTGTTTTACTACTGGTCGCCGACGCCGCTGATGGGCCAGGTCGACTTGGTGAAGCTCGAGGAAAAACCCGGCGTGGATAAACGCGTGACGATCAAGGTCGGCTTGTCCAAGGCGTTTCATGAGCAGGCGCCGGAGTTGGTCGCGGTGCTGGAGAAGGTCAACCTGCCGATCGATCTGCTGAACCAGAACTTGGCGCGGATGACCAAGGAGCGCATTGAATCACCGAAGTTGGCGAAAATTTTTCTCAAGGAACATCCTGAAGTCTGGCATGCATGGGTGAGCGACGTTGCGGCCAAGAAAATCGACGCGGCCTTGTAGGTAGAGCCTTTGCGGCCGTCAGCATGGGCTGCCGCAAGCGACGCCACATTCCCCCTTGATCGAGAGTTGCTTATGTTTCCTGAGCGTTTCACATTTTCTATCGCCGACTGGGTCAACGCTTGGGTTGACTCGTTGGTGACTAATTACGGCGATGTATTCCGCCACATCTCCGACACCTTGCTGTGGGCCATCGTCAACCTCGAAGGTCTGCTGCGCATGGCGCCCTGGTGGCTGATGCTGGCGATTGTCGGCGGCATTGCCTGGCATGCGACGCGCAAAGTGCTGACCACTGCGGTGATTGTCGGCCTGCTGTTCCTGGTGGGCGCTGTCGGGCTGTGGGACAAGCTGATGCAGACCCTGGCACTGATGCTGGTGGCGACCGTGATTTCGGTGCTGATTGGCATTCCCCTGGGCATCCTTTCGGCGCGCAGTAATCGCCTTCGTTCGGTGCTGATGCCGCTGCTCGACATCATGCAGACCATGCCCAGCTTCGTGTACCTGATCCCGGTGTTGATGCTGTTCGGCCTGGGCAAGGTGCCGGCGATTTTCGCCACTGTGATCTACGCCGCGCCACCGCTGATCCGTCTCACCGACCTGGGTATTCGCCAGGTCGACCGCGAGGTCATGGAAGCAATCAACGCCTTTGGGGCCAATCGCTGGCAGCAGCTGTTCGGCGTGCAATTGCCGCTGGCGCTGCCGAGCATCATGGCTGGGATCAACCAGACCACCATGATGGCCCTGTCGATGGTGGTGATCGCCTCGATGATCGGTGCCCGTGGCCTGGGCGAAGACGTGCTGGTGGGCATCCAGACCCTCAACGTCGGGCGCGGCCTGGAAGCGGGGTTGGCCATCGTGATTCTGGCGGTGGTGATCGATCGGATTACCCAGGCCTATGGTCGTCCACGCCATGAGGTGAACCCATGAGCAACATCGCCATCAGCAAAATCGAAGTCAGGAATGTGTTCAAGATCTTCGGCAATCGTTCCGCCGATGCGTTGAACATGATTCGTCAGAACAAGAGCAAGGACCAGGTACTGGCCGAGACCGGTTGCGTGGTCGGGGTCAACGACCTGTCGCTGAGCATCGGCACCGGCGAAATCTTTGTGATCATGGGCCTCTCGGGCTCCGGCAAGTCGACTCTGGTGCGCCACTTCAATCGCCTGATCGACCCCACCAGCGGCGCGATCCTGGTGGACGGCGAGGACATCCTGCAATACGACATGGACGCCCTGCGCCAGTTTCGCCGGCACAAGATCAGCATGGTGTTCCAGAGCTTCGGCCTGTTGCCCCACAAGAGCGTTCTGGACAACGTCGCCTATGGCCTGAAAGTGCGCGGTGAGAGCAAGCCGGTCTGTGCCGAGCGGGCGCTGCACTGGATCAACACCGTGGGCCTCAAGGGCTACGAAAACAAATACCCGCACCAGCTCTCCGGTGGCATGCGCCAACGGGTTGGCCTGGCCCGGGCGCTGGCGGCGGACACCGACATCATTCTGATGGACGAAGCCTTCAGCGCCCTCGACCCGCTGATCCGCGCCGAAATGCAGGACCAGTTGCTGGAGCTGCAAAAGACCCTGCACAAGACCATCGTCTTTATCACTCACGACCTGGATGAAGCAGTACGCATCGGCAATCGCATCGCGATCCTCAAGGACGGCCGCCTGATCCAGGTCGGCACGCCGAAAGAGATCCTGCATTCGCCGGCCGACGAGTACGTCGACCGTTTCGTCCAGCGTCGCGCGGCGGTGGTCTGATGAGCGCCGTGGCTGCTGCACCGTCATTCACTCGGTATGAGGCCGGTCATGTCCCAGGCTGAAACAGTCGTTATCGCCGACGCGCCGCTGCGTTGGCAGGATGTCGTCGCCGTCGCCCGCGAGGGCGCGCAACTGGTGCTGTCGGAGCAGGCCTGGGCGCGGATCGAGAATGCCCAGGCCATCGTCCAGCGCATCGTCGCCAGCGGCGAGCGCGCCTATGGCGTCAGCACCGGACTGGGAGCGCTGTGCAACGTTTCGCTCAAGGGCGAGCAACTCAGCCAGCTGTCGCGTAACACCTTGCTCAGCCACGCCTGTGGCGTGGGTCCGGTGTTGAGTGACGAGCAGACCCGGGCCATTCTCTGCACCGCCATCATCAACTTCAGCCAGGGCCGATCCGGGGTGCAGCGGCCGGTGGTCGAAGCGCTGCTGGCCCTGCTCAATCGCGCCATCACGCCGCAGGTGCCGTCCCAGGGCTCGGTGGGTTACCTGACCCACATGGCGCATATCGGCATCACCTTGTTAGGGGTGGGCCAGGTCAGTTATCGCGGGCAGGTGGTTACGGCCGCGCAGGCCCTGGCCGCGGAAGGTTTGCCACCGGTGCAACTGGGGGCCAAGGACGGCCTGTGCCTGGTCAACGGCACGCCGTGCATGACCGGCCTCAGTTGCCTGGCGTTGGCCGATGCCACCCGCCTGCTGCGATGGGCCGATGTGATCGGCGCCATGAGTTTCGAAGCCCAGCGTGGGCAGATTGCCGCGTTCGACGCCGAGATCATTGCCCTCAAGCCGCACCCGGGTATGCAGCAGGTAGCCAGTAACCTGCGCGGCCTGCTCGAAGGCAGCGAAGTGATCGCCAACAGCCAGGGCATCCGCACCCAGGACGCCCTGAGCATTCGTTCGATACCCCAGGTGCACGGCGCGGCCCGCGATCAGCTGGCCCATGCCATGCGCCAGATTGAAATCGAACTCAACGCGGCCACCGACAACCCGTTGCTGCTGGGCACACCGGACAACTATCGGGTGATGTCCCAGGCCAATCCCCACGGCCAATCGGTGGCCTTGGCCGCCGACCTGCTGGCGATCGCCATGGCGGAAATCGGCTCGATCGCCGAGCGCCGCCTGGACCGCCTGATCAACCCCCATGTCAGCGACCTGCCGGCCTTCCTGGTGAGCAACCCGGGGGTCAACTCGGGAATGATGATCGTGCAATACGTGGCCGCGTCACTGTGCGCGGAAAACCGTCAGTTGGCGCAACCGGCGGTGCTCGACAACTACGTGACCTCGGGCCTGCAGGAGGACCACCTGAGCCTGGGCACCAATGCCGCACTGAAGCTGCACCGGGCCCTGGAGAACTGCCGGCAGATCCTCGCCATCGAGTACCTGCTGGCGGCCCAGGCCTTCGAATTTCTCAAGCCCCAGGGCTTTGGCCAGGGCACCGACCGCGCCTGGAAGCTGCTGCGCGAGCGAGTCCCGGCCTATGACCAGGACCGCTGGCTGGCGCCGGACATCGCCAGCGCCGCGAAGATTTTGCAAGACCCGACACTGCTCGAAGACGTTTTACCGAAGCTGTACTGATTTCTACACAAGCCAGCGTGCCAAGGCGCTACTCACCGAAACAGTGGGTAGCGACGGACAACGGAATTATCCGGAGCGACTGGCGAGTTAATAAAACTCTCAAAAGGAGAATGAATGTGACTGCGCTTAACCTTATCCCCGGCCAACTGAGCCTGGCTCAACTGCGTGCCATCTATCAGCAACCGCTGACCCTGAGCCTGGATGACAGTGCCTCGGCCCAGATCGACGCCAGCGTGGCCTGCGTCGAGCAGATCCTCGCGGAAAACCGCACCGCCTATGGCATCAACACCGGTTTCGGGCTGTTGGCCTCGACTCGCATTGCCAGCGCAGACCTGGAAAATCTCCAGCGCTCGCTGGTGTTGTCCCACGCCGCCGGTGTCGGCGAGCCGATCAGCGATGACCTGGTGCGTTTGATCATGGTGCTCAAGGTCAACAGCCTGAGCCGTGGTTTCTCGGGTATCCGCCGCCAGGTGATCGATAGCCTGATCGCGCTGATCAATGCCGAGGTTTATCCACACATCCCGCTCAAGGGTTCGGTGGGTGCCTCTGGCGACCTGGCGCCGTTGGCCCATATGTCGCTGGTGCTGCTGGGCGAGGGCAAGGCGCGCCACAAGGGCGAATGGCTGGATGCGACGGCCGCGCTGAACGTTGCCGGGCTCAAGCCGCTGACCCTGGCCGCCAAGGAAGGGTTGGCCCTGCTCAATGGCACCCAGGTGTCCACCGCCTATGCCTTGCGCGGCCTGTTTGAAGGTGAAGACCTGTTCGCCGGCGCCCTGGCCTGTGGCGGCCTGACGGTTGAAGCGGTGCTGGGTTCGCGCTCGCCGTTCGATGCGCGGATTCACGCAGCCCGTGGCCAGCGTGGCCAGATCGACGCCGCCGCGGCCTACCGCGACCTGCTGGGCGAGGGCAGTGAAGTGTCGGCCTCCCACGAGAATTGCGACAAGGTTCAGGACCCGTACTCCCTGCGCTGCCAGCCGCAAGTCATGGGCGCCTGCCTGACTCAGTTGCGCCAGGCGGCTGAAGTGCTGGTGGTCGAGGCCAACGCCGTTTCCGACAACCCGCTGGTATTCGCCGCCGAAGGCGACGTGATTTCCGGTGGCAACTTCCACGCCGAGCCGGTGGCCATGGCCGCCGACAACATGGCCCTGGCCATCGCCGAAATCGGCTCCCTGAGCGAGCGCCGTATCTCGCTGATGATGGACAAGCACATGTCGCAACTGCCGCCGTTCCTGGTGGCCAATGGCGGCGTCAACTCCGGCTTCATGATCGCCCAGGTCACGGCCGCCGCCCTGGCCAGCGAAAACAAGGCCCTGGCTCATCCGCATTCGGTGGACAGCATCCCAACGTCCGCCAACCAGGAAGATCACGTGTCCATGGCACCGGCCGCTGGTAAGCGTCTGTGGGAAATGGCCGAAAACACCCGTGGCGTGCTCGCCGTGGAATGGCTGGCGGCCTGCCAGGGCCTGGACCTGCGCGATGGCCTGAAGACCTCGGTCAAACTGGAAAAAGCCCGCAGCGCCCTGCGCGCCAAGGTTCCGTTCTACGAGAAGGACCGTTTCTTCGCGCCGGATATCAATGCCGCCAGCGAGCTGCTGGCCTCGCGCTGCCTGAACGAGCTGGTACCGGCCAAGTTGCTGCCGAGCCTGTAATCACCAAAGAGCCTTGCACGGCCCGGCACTCACGCCGGGCTTGTGCAGGCTGCTGCCGATCCTCGAGTAGGGGAGGCTGCTGATTGTCTCCATGCCTGGCATGGAAGTGCGGCCTGTGACGCCTGGCGTCACAAAATAACGGATGCGGAGCGTCTGTTGAAAATTCTTCCCAGGCACCTGCCGGGGGGAAATGGTCGTCTGATAAGAATAAATAGGGGACGAAGAAATGGAACAGAAAACAGCTGGATTGAAGCGCGGCCTATCGGCTCGCCATATTCGGTTCATGGCTTTGGGGTCGGCCATCGGCACCGGGCTTTTTTATGGATCTGCCTCGGCCATTCAAATGGCCGGCCCCGCCGTTTTGCTCGCTTACCTGATTGGTGGCGCAGCCGTTTTCATGGTGATGCGCGCCCTCGGTGAGATGGCCGTGCATAACCCGGTGTCCGGTTCATTCGGGCACTACGCCAGCCAATACCTGGGGCCGTTGTCGGGCTTCATCCTGGGCTGGACCTACGCCTTTGAAATGATCATCGTCTGCCTCGCGGACGTCACTGCGTTCGGTATCTACATGGGCTTCTGGTTCCCGGAGGTGGCCCGCTGGATCTGGGTGCTGGGCATCGTGCTGCTGATCGGCGGCTTGAACCTGTGCAACGTCAAGGTTTTCGGCGAGATGGAGTTCTGGCTGTCGCTGCTCAAGGTCGGGGCCATTGTCGCGATGATTCTCGGCGGCTTTGGCATCATGCTGTTCGGCATCGGTTCGGCCGGCAGCGAGCAGGCAGTGGGGGTGTCCAACCTGTGGGCCCATGGTGGTTTCATGCCTAACGGCATCGGTGGCCTGATCGCCTCGTTCGCGGTGGTGATGTTCGCCTTTGGCGGGATCGAAATCATCGGCATCACCGCCGGTGAAGCCAAGGACCCGCGCCGGGTGATCCCCAAGGCGATCAACGCCGTACCGCTGCGGATCCTGCTGTTCTACGTGCTGACCCTGTTTGTGCTGATGGCCATCTACCCATGGCAGCAGATCGGCAGCCAGGGCAGTCCGTTCGTGCAGATCTTCGATAACCTGGGCATCGCCTCGGCGGCGACCATCCTTAATATCGTGGTGATCTCGGCGGCGGTTTCGGCCATCAACAGCGACATCTTCGGCGCCGGGCGCATGATGTATGGCCTGGCGCAGCAAGGTCAGGCGCCCAAGGGCTTTGCCCAGTTGTCGAAACAGGGCGTGCCATGGATGACCGTGGTGGTGATGGCGGCGGCCTTGTTGGGCGGCGTGGTGCTGAACTACCTGATCCCGGAAAACGTGTTCCTGCTGATCGCGTCCATCGCGACCTTCGCCACGGTCTGGGTTTGGCTGATGATCCTGATAACTCAAGTGGCCATGCGTCGCTCCATGAGCGCAGAGCAGGTTGCCCAGCTGCAATTCAAGGTGCCGTTCTGGCCTTGGGCACCGGCGGCGGCCATCGCCTTCATGCTGTTCATCTTTGGCGTGCTGGGCTACTTCCCGCAGACTCAGGCGGCGCTGATGGTGGGTGCGGTGTGGATCGTGCTGCTGGTGCTTGCTTATCTGTTGTGGGTCAAGCCGGCTGCGGCACAGGCACAGCGCGTGGCTGATCCGTCTTTTTCACCGACTGACCATTAACGGAGACCCTGGATGAAAACTCTTTGGCAACACTGCAACGTCGCCAGCATGGCCTCGGGCACTTACTCGATCATCGAGGACGCGGCCATGGTGACGTCAGGGGCGCACATCGAGTGGATCGGCCGGCGCTCGGAGGCGCCGGCCGGCGACTACGCCCAGGTCAAAGACCTGGCTGGAGCCTGGGTCACCCCGGGCTTTATCGATTGCCATACCCATACGGTATTCGGCGGCAACCGCAGCGGTGAATTCGAGCAACGCCTGCAAGGCGTGAGTTATGCCGAGATCGCCGCCGCTGGTGGCGGTATCGCCAGCACTGTGCGCGCGACCCGCGCCGCCAGTGAGGACGAGTTGTTCGCCAGCGCCAAAAAACGCCTGCAAAGCCTGCTGCGAGACGGTGTCACCAGCGTCGAGATCAAGTCCGGCTACGGCCTGGACCTGGCCAGCGAACGCAAGATCCTGCGGGTTATTCGCCGCCTGGGCGCCGAGTTGCCGGTCAGCGTGCGCAGCACCTGCCTGGCCGCCCACGCCTTGCCGCCGGAATACGCCGAACGCGCCGACGACTACATCGACCACATCTGCAACGAGATGCTGCCGGCGCTGGCCGCCGAAGGGTTGGTGGATGCGGTGGATGCGTTCTGTGAATACCTGGCGTTTTCGCCGGCCCAGGTGGAGCGGGTGTTTATTGCCGCGCAGAAGCTTGGCTTGCCGGTAAAACTGCACGCCGAGCAACTGTCGTCGCTGCACGGCTCGAGCCTGGCGGCGCGCTACCACGCGCTGTCGGCCGACCACCTGGAGTTCATGACCGAAGACGATGCCATCGCCATGGCCCAGTCCGGCACGGTGGCGGTGTTGTTGCCGGGGGCGTTCTACTTTTTGCGCGAAACCCAACTGCCGCCGATGGAGGCCCTGCGCAAGCACGGGGTGAAGATCGCCGTGGCCAGCGACCTCAACCCCGGCACCTCGCCGGCGTTGTCGCTGCGCCTGATGCTGAACATGGCCTGCACCTGTTTGCGAATGACCCCGGAAGAAGCCCTGGCCGGCGTCACGTTGCACGCGGCCAAGGCCCTGGGCATGGAGCAGACCCACGGTTCGCTGGAAGTCGGCAAGGTCGCGGACTTTGTTGCCTGGCAAATTGATCGTCCAGCCGACCTGGCCTACTGGCTGGGCGGTGACCTGGAAAAACGCGTCGTGCGTCACGGCGTGGAAGTGACTGTTTAGGAGAATGCTTGTGGATAAGGTGCTGAACTTCAAACAAGGCCGGGTGCCGCTGCTGATCAGCATGCCCCATGCCGGCGTGCGCCTGACGCCCGCCGTGGAGGCTGGTCTGATCGCCGAGGCGCAAAGCCTGCCGGACACCGACTGGCACATCCCGCAGCTCTACGCGTTTGCCCAGGAGCTGGGGGCCAGCACCCTGGCGGCCGAGTACTCGCGGTTTGTCATCGACCTCAACCGCCCGTCCGACGACACACCTTTATATGTCGGCGCCACCACCGGCCTGTACCCGAGTACCCTGTTCGACGGCGTGCCGTTGTTCAAGGAAGGCCATGAGCCGTCGGCTGAAGAGCGGGTGGGCTACCTGCAACAGGTCTGGGGACCGTATCACCGCACCTTGCAGGAAGAACTGGCTCGGCTGCGGGACGAGTTTGGCTACGCCTTGCTGTTCGATGCCCACTCGATCCGTTCGCTGATCCCCCATCTGTTCGAGGGCAAGCTGCCGGACTTCAACCTCGGCACCTTCAACGGCGCCAGCTGCGACCCGCAACTGGCCCGCCAGCTGGAAGCCATCTGCGCCGGCCATGGCGACTACAGCCATGTGCTGAACGGGCGCTTCAAGGGCGGTCATATCACCCGCCATTACGGCAACCCGGCCGAGCATATCCACGCGGTGCAACTGGAGCTGGCGCAGAGCACCTACATGGAAGAGTTCGAGCCGTTCCGCTATCGCCCGGACCTGGCGGCGCCGACCCAGGTGGTGCTCAAGGAGTTGCTGCAAGGGTTGCTCGCCTGGGGCCGGCAACGTTACGGCAAGTAAGGGCGCGCGCCGGGGCGACAAGCCCCTGAGGGGGCAGGGTTCGCGTGCATGAATGGGGCTGACAACCCCATTTCCTTCAAGGGCATGCCGATTGCGTAATTCGGGTTTATGATGCCGGACGGCAGAATAATTGAAGTCCCCCCAGGGATGAACCCGACCCTTACGGAGCGCGCAATGCAGACTTTGTACCCGCAGATCAAACCCTACGCCCGGCACGATCTGGCTGTCGACGAACCGCATGTGCTGTACGTCGATGAAAGCGGTTCCCCCGAAGGCCTGCCGGTGGTGTTTATTCACGGTGGTCCGGGAGCCGGGTGCGATGCCCAGAGCCGTTGCTACTTCGATCCGAACCTGTACCGCATCGTCACCTTCGATCAGCGCGGTTGCGGTCGCTCCACCCCCCACGCCAGCCTGGAAAACAACACCACCTGGGATCTGGTCGCTGACCTGGAGCGGATTCGCCTGCACCTGGGGATCGAAAAATGGGTGGTATTTGGCGGCTCCTGGGGTTCGACATTGGCGCTGGCTTACGCGCAAAGCCATCCAGAGCGTGTGCACGGCCTGATTCTGCGCGGGATCTTTCTGGCGCGTGCGCAGGAAATCGAATGGTTCTACCAAAATGGCGCCAGCCGTCTGTTCCCGGATTACTGGCAGGACTACGTGGCGCCCATCCCACAGGATGAACGCCATGACCTGCTCAACGCCTTCCACAAACGCCTGATCGGCAGCGACCAGATTGCCCAGATGCATGCGGCCAAGGCCTGGTCGACCTGGGAGGGGCGCACCGCGACCCTGCGCCCAAACCCGTTGGTGGTGGACCGTTTCTCCGAGCCGCAGCGTGCGTTGTCGATTGCCCGGATCGAATGCCACTACTTCACCAACAATGCCTTCCTTGAACCCAACCAGCTGATTCGCGACATGGGCAAGATTGCCCACCTGCCGGGGGTTATCGTCCACGGTCGCTACGACGTGATCTGCCCCCTGGACAACGCCTGGGAGCTGCACCAGGCCTGGCCCAATAGCGAGCTGCAAGTGATCCGCGATGCGGGTCATGCCGCCTCCGAGCCAGGGATCACCGACGCCCTGGTGCGCGCCGCTGACCAGATGGCCCGGCGCCTGCTCGATCTGCCGCTTGAAGAAGCATGAAGGGCCTGCTGCAACGGGTGCGTGGCGCGCGCGTAGAAGTGGCGGGGGAGGTGGTAGGCGCCATCGACCAGGGGTTGCTGGTGCTGGTGGCGGTCGAACCGGACGATACACGGGGCAGCGCCGACAAACTTCTGCACAAGCTGCTTAACTATCGGGTGTTCAGTGATCCGGAGGGCAAGATGAATCTGTCCCTGGCTGATGTCGATGGCGGTTTGTTGCTGGTTTCGCAGTTCACCCTGGCCGCCGACACTAAAAGCGGCTTGCGTCCGAGCTTTTCCACGGCCGCGCCGCCAGCCTTGGGCGAGGAGCTTTTCGACTATCTATTAGCAAAGGCGCAACAGTTACATGGCAAAGTGGCATCGGGGCGTTTCGGCGCTGACATGCAGGTGCATCTGGTCAATGATGGCCCGGTAACCTTCCTGTTACAGACCTGAAAGTGCTTGAAACATCTTTTTCCGCCGATTTAGGTCGAAAACAGCTGTTTTACCCAATAAATACTTTGTTCACCCTGATGCGTTGTAACGCGGCCTACTAGATAATCGCGCGCTACGGGGATCAGCGTTCGTTGGTCCATTTTGACTTAGGTAGAGACTTGTCCGTGACCGCTTGGGGAATCATTTCGCCCCATCGGAGTCGGAACAATGCTCGCCAACCTGGCATATAGATAGCTGGCCGTTGGTTTTTTGATCTGTTTTCGGCGAGGGTTGCTCGTGATTGTTAGTCCCTGTAATGCACCAAAATTGTCTGCCAAACGGTTACGAAACGCGCTGCTGACAGGCTCTGCCCTGCTTTGCCTGCTTGGCGCCGGTCCGCTCATGGCTTTCAATCTGGATGATGTATCGGCCAAAGCCAAAGAGCTGGCCGGGCAGAAGTACGAGGCCCCGCGCAGTAACCTGCCGAACGAATTTCGGGACATGAAGTTCGCGGATTATCAAAAAATTCGCTTCCTCACTGAAAAAGCTGAGTGGGCTGATCAGAAAACCCCCTTCAAGTTGTCGTTCTATCACCAGGGCATGCACTTCGACACGCCGGTGAAAATCAACGAAATCACGGCTAACACCGTCGAAGAGATCAAATACGATCCAAGCCGCTTTGACTTCGGCGACGTCAAGTTCGATCCCAAGGCCACCGAGAAGCTGGGCTACGCCGGTTTCCGCGTGCTGTACCCGATCAACAAGGCCGACAAGCAAGACGAGATCATGACCATGCTCGGCGCGAGTTACTTCCGCGTTGTGGGCAAGGGTCACACCTACGGTTTGTCCGCCCGTGGCCTGGCGATTGATACTGCCCTGCCATCTGGCGAAGAATTCCCGCGGTTCACCGAGTTCTGGATCCAGCAACCCAAGCCGACCGACAAGCACCTGGTGATCTACGCCCTGCTGGACTCGCCGCGTGCGTCCGGTGCCTACCGCCTGACCCTGCGTCCGGGCAGCGACACCATTGTCGACGTCAAGGCCAAGGTGTTCCTGCGGGACAAGGTTGGCAAGCTGGGCATCGCCCCGCTGACCAGCATGTTCCTGTTCGGCGCCAACCAGCCGTCCAAGGTTCTCAACTACCGTCGCGAGCTGCATGACTCCAGCGGCCTGTCGATCCATGCCGGCAATGGCGAGTGGATCTGGCGTCCGCTGAACAACCCGAAACACCTGGCCGTGAGCAACTTCTCGGTCGAAAACCCGCGTGGTTTCGGCTTGCTGCAACGTGGCCGCGATTTCAGCCACTACGAAGACCTCGATGACCGCTACGACAAGCGTCCAAGCGCCTGGATCGAGCCGAAAGGCGATTGGGGCAAGGGCACCGTCGATCTGGTAGAAATCCCGACTGCCGATGAAACCAACGACAACATCGTTGCCTTCTGGAGCCCGGAGAAACAACCGGAGCCGGGCCAGGCCTTTGATTTCGCCTACCGCCTGCACTGGACCATCGACGAAGCCGCCCTGCATTCGCCGGACAGCGCCTGGGTCCAGCAGACCCTACGTTCCACGGGTGACGTCAAGCAGTCGAACCTGATCCGTCAGCCGGACGGCAGCGTGGCCTACCTGGTGGACTTCGAGGGCCCGTCCCTGGCGGCCCTGCCGGAAGATGCCGAAGTGCGCAGCCAGGTCAGCGTTGGCGATAACGCCGAGCTGGTCGAGAACAGTGTGCGCTACAACCCTGAAACCAAAGGCTGGCGCCTGACCCTGCGGATGAAAATCAAGGACGCAGGCAAGTCCACCGAGATGCGGGCGGCGCTGGTGAGAAACGTGGCTCCGGCCGAACCGGCCAAGTCGACTCCTCCGGCCTCCAATTCTTCCGTGGCCAAGGCCGACAAGCTTGCCGCCAAGCAACAGGAGAAGAAGGACAAGGAAGCCAAGCTGGCCGAAGCCAAGCAAGCTGGCGCCAAGCCGGCCAAGGACAACAAAGACGCGAAGCAGCCTGTGGCTGCCGATGCGGCCCCAGCCACACCGGAATCTGTCCCGACTGAACAAGTCCTGACCGAGACCTGGAGCTATCAGTTGCCTGCCGATGAGTAACTCTCAAGTACGGCCAGAGACTCTAGCCGAGTACCTGGCGCACCTGCCGATGACGGACGAGCAGCGCGCTGAACTGGCGGGTTGCCAGTCTTTCAGTGAGCTGCACCAACGGCTGTCGTCTGCAACCTTCGATGCCCCTGCCGATGCCGCCCAGGCGTCGGTCGGTCGCCGTTTGACCCTGAGCACCGCCGAAGAGCTGGAGGACGCCGAAATGCTGGCGCTCGACGCCAGCGGTCGGGTGTGTCTCAAGGCCACGCCGCCGATCCGTCGCACCAAGGTGGTTCCGGAGCCGTGGCGCACCAATATCCTGGTGCGTGGCTGGCGGCGTCTGACCGGGCGCACCAACCCGCCGGCGCCACCCAAGGATGAGCGCGTGCTCCCGGCCGCGCGCTGGCGCACCGTGGGCTCGATCCGCCGTTACATCCTGCTGGTGCTGATGCTCGGCCAGACCATCGTCGCCGGCTGGTACATGAAAGGCATCATGCCGTACCAGGGCTGGGCGTTCGTCGACCTGGAAGAAGTCCTGCACCAGCCGTTGATGCAGACCGCGACCCAAGTACTGCCGTATGCGCTGCAGACCAGCATCCTGATCCTGTTCGGGATTCTGTTCTGTTGGGTCTCGGCGGGCTTCTGGACCGCGCTGATGGGCTTCCTCGAGTTGCTGACCGGGCACGACAAATACCGCATTTCCGGCGCCAGTGCCGGTGACGAGCCGATCCCGCGTGACGCCCGCACCGCCTTGGTCATGCCGATCTGCAACGAGGACGTGCCGCGGGTATTCGCCGGCTTGCGGGCGACGTTCGAGTCGGTTGCCGCCACGGGTGACCTCGACCGCTTCGACTTCTTCGTGCTCAGCGACAGTAACGATGCCGATATCTGCATCGCCGAACAGCAGGCGTGGCTGGATGTGTGCCGTGAAGCCAAGGGCTTCGGCAAGATCTTCTATCGTCGCCGTCGCCGCCGGGTCAAACGCAAGAGCGGCAACCTCGACGACTTCTGCCGTCGCTGGGGTGGCGACTACAAATACATGGTGGTGCTCGACGCCGACAGCGTGATGAGTGGCGAATGCCTGACCAGCCTGGTGCGCTTGATGGAAGCCACGCCGGACGCCGGGATCATTCAGACCGCGCCGCGGGCTTCGGGCATGGACACGCTGTATGCGCGCATGCAGCAGTTCGCGACCCGGGTCTACGGTCCGTTGTTCACCGCCGGCCTGCACTTCTGGCAGCTGGGTGAATCCCACTACTGGGGCCATAACGCGATCATCCGCATGCAGCCGTTCATCGAGCATTGCGCCCTGGCGCCCTTGCCGGGCAAAGGCGCGTTCGCCGGTGCGATTCTTTCCCACGACTTCGTCGAAGCTGCGCTCATGCGCCGCGCCGGCTGGGGTGTGTGGATTGCCTACGACCTGCCGGGCAGCTACGAAGAACTGCCGCCGAACCTGCTGGACGAACTCAAGCGTGACCGTCGCTGGTGT
>Ga0302259_1000023_pt1 | contig 64206 bp, 51 predicted proteins | sample I_Fen_N3_4_FD_194562 | JGI IMG/M metagenome (GOLD analysis project Ga0302259, IMG submission 194562) | Peat permafrost microbial communities from Stordalen Mire near Abisko, Sweden - I_Fen_N3_4 | ecosystem: Environmental > Terrestrial > Soil > Wetlands > Permafrost | place: Sweden: Abisko... | reverse complement strand
AAATCAGCGCCACCGCCTCGGGCTGGGCCTCGACCCGCGCTTCGAACAACTGGTGCACTCGCGCCTGGCTCGGGTAGTCCAAAGTGGCCCGGCCCCAGTCGGTGATCATGCGCTGCTGCTCGGCAGCATCCAGCAACGGCAGATCGCCGATGCGTTGCTGCGGGTCGGCAACAATCGCCTGCAGCAGGTTCTGCCAGTGCCGGGCCAGACGCTCGATGGTCGATGCCTCGAACAGGTCGGTGGCGTAGGTCAGAATTGCGGAAAACTCTTCGCCGTGCTCCTGGGTGTCCAGGGACAGGTCGAACTGCGAGGTGGGGTTGTCCCACTCCAGGGCTTCCAGGCGCAGGTGCGGCAATTGCCGGGCGGCCTGGGCCTGCTGGGCCTGGTGGTTGAACATCACCTGGAACAAGGGGTTGTGGCTCAGGCTGCGCTCCGGATGCAGCTCCTCCACCAGCTGTTCAAACGGCAGATCCTGATGCGCCTGGGCGCCAAGCGCCGTCTGCCGGACCTGTTGCAGCACCGTCCGGAACGGCTGCTGGGCATCCAGCTCGGCTTTCAGTACCTGGGTGTTGACGAAGAAACCGATCAGGCCTTCCGTTTCGACCCGGTTGCGGTTGGCAATCGGCACCCCGACGCGGATATCCGCCTGACCGCTGTAGCGATGCAGCAAAATCTGGAACGAGGCCAGGAGCAGCATGAACGGCGTGACCCCTTCGCGCTGGGCCAGGCTCCGCAAGGCGCCACTGAGCTGCGGCGGCAACGGCACATCGAGATGGGCACCGCGATAGCTCTGTTCGGCCGGGCGTGGGAAATCGGTGGGCAGTTCAAGCACCGGCTGCTCACCGCCCAGTTGCCCGACCCAATAACCCAGCTGCCGCTCGCGCTCGCCAGCGTCCATCCACTGCCGCTGCCAAAGGCCATAGTCGGCGTATTGAATCGGCAACTCGGGCAGCTCGACCGTCAGGCCCTGGCTGTAGGCGGCATACAACTCCACCAGCTCATCGACCATCAGGTCCATCGACCAGCCATCGGAAACAATGTGGTGCTGGGTCATCACCAGCACATGGTCATCCGGCGCCAGGCGCAAGAGTTTGACCCGCAACAGCGCGCCTTCACGCAGGTCGAACAGGCGGCTGGTTTCAGCCTCGACATAGGCGCGGACCTGCCCGGCCTGATCGCCGACGGCCGGCAATACCTCCCATTGCAGATGCAACGGCGCACCGTGGTCGATGACCTGCAAGGTGCGCTCGCCGTCTTCGACAAAACGGGTCCGCAGTGACTCGTGACGAGCGATCAGGGTATTGAAGCTGCGCTCCAGGGCTGGCACATCCAGCGGGCCGTGCAGGCGCAACGCCGCAGGGATATGGTAGGCCGCGCTTTCGGGCTCCAGCTTCCAGAGGAACCACTGCCGCTCCTGGGCATAGGACAAGGCCAGCGGTCGATCACGTTCAACCCGCACAAACGGTGGCTCGTGACGGGCCGGCCGATCCCCGAGGGAGGCGACAAAATCCTGCAGGCTGCTGTGTTCGAACAGACTGCGCAGCGGCACCTCCCGATTCAAGGCGTGCCGTACTCGGGACACCACCTGGGTCGCCAACAGCGAGTGCCCACCCAGTTCAAAGAAACTGTCAGTCAATCCCACCTGCTCCAGCTTCAGCACCTCCTGCCAGATCGCCGCCACCTGCTGCTCCAGATCGCTGCGTGGCGCCACGTACAGCTGCTGCATCTGGCTGGCATCGGCCTTTGGCAGCGCCTTGCGGTCCAGTTTGCCGTTGGGGCTCAGGGGCAGTTTTTCCAGGAACAGCAAGTACGCCGGGACCATGTAGTCCGGCAGGTGCTCGCGCAATCGGCCCTTGATCGCCTCGCGCAGGCTGGCCTGGACTTCCGGCTCGGTGCCAACCTGGCGCACATCCTCGGGTACCACGTAACCCACCAGCTGCAAGCCGTTGGCACTGGCCTGGGCCAGGACGATGGCTTCCCGGATCCCCTCTTGCTCCAGCAACCGCGCTTCGATTTCACCCAGCTCGATGCGGAAACCGCGGATCTTCACCTGATGGTCGATGCGCCCGACGTACTCGATGATGCCGTCGGCATTGAAACGCGCGAGGTCGCCGGTGCGGTACAGGCGACCACCGGGTTGCTCGGCAAACGGGTCCGGCATAAAACGTTCGGCGCTCAGGTCCGGGCGATTGAAATAACCACGGGCCAATAACTCACCGCCGATCACCAGTTCGCCCACCACGCCGATAGGCGCCGGGCTGCCGCTGTCGTCGAGGACATAGATGCTGCGCCCCGGCAGCACATTGCCGATGGGCATGGTCAGCGGTGTCGGTCGCGCACCACTGACGTAGTCGGTGCAGTCCAGGGCAGTCACCGTCACCGTGGCCTCGGTGGGGCCGTAGGTATTGAGCAGCACCACCTGCTCCAGGCCCGCCTGTTTCCAGGCCGCCAGACCTTCCGGCGGCATGGCTTCGCCACCGGCATGCACCTGCTTGAGCACCCCGTAATCCCGTGGGCCGATGGCCGCGAAATCCTTGGCCAAGAGGTTCCAGTAAGCGGTGGTCAGGTCGACCACGCTGATGCGCTTGCTGATCAGCTCACGGTAGAAACGCTCGCTGTCCCAGATCTCGGTGCCGCGCAACACCACCGACGCACCGCAAATCAGCGCCGGGTACAGCTGCTCGACGAAGCCGTCGAAGTTGAAGGTGGAGAACTGCAGAATCCGGTCGCTGCCATTGAGATTGAAGAACCCCAATGACACATAGGCGTGCCGGGTCAGCGCCGACTGGCTGATCCCAACGCCTTTGGGCCGCCCGGTGGAGCCGGAGGTGAACATCACGTAGGCCAGGTTATCCGCCAGGGCGCGGTTGAGCAGGTTACCGTGATCCAGGCCGGCCCAATCGGCGTCCTGATCCAGGCACAGGCTGGCGACCCCGACCGGAATGCTCAGACGTGACTGCAAGTGGCTCTGGGTCAGCAGCAAACGGGTGCCGCTGTCTTCGATCATGCACAGCAGGCGATCCTGAGGGTACTCCGGGTCCAGCGGCACGTAGGCGCCGCCGGCCTTGAGCACCGCCAGCAGGCCAATGATCATGTCCAGGCCACGTTCCACCGCGATGCCCACCAGCACATCCGGGCCCACACCGCGTTCTTGCAGGTGGCGGGCCAAGCGGTTGGCCCGGCTGTTGAGCTGGCGGTAGCTCAGTTGTGCGTCTTCGAAAATCAGCGCCACCGCCTCGGGCTGGGCCTCGACCCGCGCTTCGAACAACTGGTGCACTCGCGCCTGGCTCGGGTAGTCCAAAGTGGCCCGGCCCCAGTCGGTGATCATGCGCTGCTGCTCGGCAGCGTCCAGCAACGGCAGATCGCCGATGCGTTGCTGCGGGTCGGCAACAATCGCCTGCAGCAAGTTCTGCCAGTGCCGGGCCAGACGCTCGATGGTCGATGCCTCGAACAGGTCGGTGGCGTAGGTCAGAATTGCGGAAAACTCTTCGCCGTGCTCCTGAGTGTCCAGGGACAGGTCGAACTGCGAGGTGGGGTTGTCCCACTCCAGGGCTTCCAGGCGCAAGTGCGGCAATTGCCGGGCGGCCTGGGCCTGCTGGCCTTCCCCTTGATGGTTGTACATCACCTGGAACAGCGGGCTCTGACTCAGGCTGCGCTCGGGCTGCAAGGCCTCCACCAACTGCTCGAAGGGCAGGTCCTGATGGCTCTGGGCATCCAGGGCAGTCTGGCGCACGTGCTGCAGCAGTTCGCTAAAGGGCAGCTGGCCATCCAGTTCGGCCTTGAACACCAGGGTGTTGACGAAGAAGCCGATCAGGCGCTCGGTCTCGACCCGATTGCGGTTGGCTATCGGCACGCCCACGCGGATATCCGTCTGCCCGCTATAGCGATGCAGCAAGGCCTGGAACGAGGCCAGGAGCAGCATGAACGGAGTGACGCCTTGCTGCTGGGCCAGGTGGCGCAGCGCCTTGCTCAGTTCGGCACCAAGGGCCAGGTCGACTTTCGCGCCACGAAAGCTCTGCTCCGCCGGGCGCCCATGATCGGCCGGCAGCTCCAGCACCGTCTGCTCACCGCCCAGTTGCCCGACCCAGTACGCCAGCTGCCGCTCGCGCTCGCCTGCGTCCATCCACTGCCGCTGCCAGACGCCATAGTCGGCGTATTGAATCGGCAGCTCGGGCAGCTCGACTGTCAGGCCCTGGCTGTGGCCGGCATACAACGCCACCAGTTCATCGACCATGACCTGCATCGACCAGCCATCGGACACAATATGGTGCTGAGTCAGGATCAGCACATGGTCATCCGGCGCCAGGCGCAGCAGCTTGACCCGCAGCAACGGGCCTTGTTGCAAGTCGAACAGGCGCGCGGTTTCCGCCTCGACTCTGGCCTTGATTTGCGCCGCCCGGTCCTCGACCAGCGCCAAGACCTCAAGGTCGATCGGCAGCGTCAACTGCCCGGCAATCCACTGCAGGGTGCGCTCGCCCGCCTCGACAAAGGTGGTGCGCAAGGACTCATGGCGCTGAACCAGGGTGTCGAGGCTGCGCTGCAAGGCCTGGACATCCAGGTCCCCCTGCAAGCGCAAGGCGGTTGGCAGGTGATAGGCGGCGCTCTCGGGGTCCAGTTGCCAGAGAAACCACTGCCGCTCCTGGGCATAGGACAGGGCCAGGGGCTGCGCGCGATCAACCCGCACAAATGGCGGCTCCTGGCCCTGGGTCACCGGCCCCAGGGACGCGGCAAACTCCGCCAGCCGGCTGTGCTCGAACAACGTCCGCAGCGCCACCTCAAGACCCAGGCTCTGGCGCACCCGCGACACCACCTGAGTCGCCAACAGAGAGTGCCCACCCAGCTCAAAGAAATCGTCAGCGAGGCCGACCTGCTCCAGCTTCAGCACGTCCTGCCAGATCGCCGCGATCTGCTGTTCCAGCTCGGTGCGCGGCGCCTGGTAGACCTTCTGCTGTTGCAGCGCATCAGGCTTGGGCAGTGCCTTGCGCTCCAGCTTGCCGTTGGGGCTCAGGGGCAGTTGCTGAAGAAAAACAATCTGCGTCGGGACCATGTAGTCCGGCAGGTTTTGCTTGAGTTGCGCCTGGATCTGCGCACGCAATTCGGACTGCTCGGCTGTACCCGCGGGCACCACATAACCGACCAACTGTTGGCCGCCGGGACCTGTAACCGCCAGAACCACCGCCTCACGGACCACATCCTGTTCCATCAGGCGCGCTTCGATCTCACCCAGCTCGATGCGCAAGCCGCGAATCTTCACCTGATGGTCGATCCGCCCGCGGTACTCGATTACACCATCGGCGCGATAACAGGCCAGGTCGCCCGTGCGGTACAGACGAGCGCCATCACCGAACGGGCTGGTCATGAAGCGCTCCGCCGTCAGCCCCGCACGACGGTGGTAACCACGGGCCAGGCCGGCACCGCCCAGGTACAGCTCGCCCACCACGCCCACCGGTACAGGCTCCAGGGCGCCATCGAGAATGTAGGTGGTCAGGTTGGCAATCGGCTGGCCGATTGGCACCCCGTCCCTGCCCTCTTCACGGCAGGTCCAGTGGGTGACATCGATGGCCGCTTCAGTCGGACCATACAGATTGAACAGCCCGGCACCAGGCAACTTGGCGAACACCTGCTGCTGGGTATCGACCTGCAGCGCCTCGCCACTGCAGACAATGCGCCTGAGACTGGTGCAACTGGCAACCTGCGGATCCAGCAGAAACACCTGCAGCATCGACGGAACGAAGTGCAGCGTGCTGACCTGGTAACGATGGATCAGCTCGACCAGCTTGGCCGGATCCCGGTGATCACCCGGCCCGGCCACGGCAAGACGGGCACCGGTCATCAGCGGCCAGAAAAACTCCCAGACCGAGACATCGAAACTGAAAGGGGTCTTTTGCAGGACCGTGTCCCTGGCGCCCAGGCTGTAGGCCTGTTGCATCCAGCACAAGCGGTTGGTCAGCGCCGAGTGACGGTTGCCGGCCCCCTTGGGCTGGCCGGTGGAACCGGAGGTGTAGATGACATAAGCCAGGCTCTCAGGGTGCACTGCGACCTGAGGATTACTGGCAACGCCGGCACCGGGATCAAGCAGGTCCAGTGCCAGGTGCGCAAGCGATTCGGGTATTGGCAGTTGTTCGAGCAAATGGCCTTGAGTCAGCAGCAGACCCATGCCGCTGTCCTCGATCATGTAGGCCAGCCGCTCCTGCGGGTACTCGGGGTCCAGGGGGACATAAGCGCCACCAGCCTTGAGCACCGCCAGCAAGCCAATAACCATCTCCAGGCTGCGCTCGACGGCAATGCCCACCAGCACGTCTGGCCCTACACCCAGCTCGATCAGGCGGTTTGCCAAGTGGTTGGCGCGCTCGTTGAGCTGCCGGTAGGTCAGTTGCTCGCGCCCAAAAACCAGGGCAGGCGCCTCCGGCGTCCGGGCGACCTGCGCCTCGATCAGATGATGCACAGGTCGCTCCAGCGGGTAGTCCACCGCCGTCGCGTTCCAATCGTTGATGAGCTGGCGCTGCTCGCGGGTGTCCAGCAACGCCAGATCGCCAATGCGCTGATTGGCATCGGCCACCATCGCGCGCAACAGGTTCTGCCAGTGCTGCGCCATGCGCTCGGCGGTGGCCGGGTCGAACAGGTCGGTGGCGTAGGTCAGAGCAGCATGCAGCTTGCCGTTTTTTTCGTAGGTATCCAGGGTCAGGTCAAACTGGGTGGTGCGGCTCTGCCAGTCGATCAACCCCAGCTCCAGGCCGGACTCCAACTGCAGGGTGGTGACGTCGGCGACCTGGGGCTGGTGGTTGTACATCACCTGGAACAGCGGCGTATGGCTCATGCTGCGCTCGAGGCGCAAGGCCTCCACCAACTGCTCGAACGGCAGGTCCTGATGGGCCTGGGCCCCCAGGGCAGTGTCCCTGATCGCCAGCAACAGCTCGGCCACCGTGGCCTGCGGGTCGATCCGAGTGCGCAGCACCTGGGTGTTGACGAAGAAACCGATCAGGCCTTCCAGTTCGCTGCGGTTACGGTTGGCGATCGGCACCCCGACGCGGATATCGGTCTGCCCGCTGTAGCGCTGCAAAAGCAGAGTGAAAGCCCCCAGCAGGAGCATGAACAGGGTGACGTTCTGCTGCCGTGCCAGGCTGCGCAATTGCTGCGCCAGGCCATCGTCTATGGCGAATTCATGACGGGTCCCGCGATGGCTCGGCAGCGCCGGGCGCGGGCGGTCCGTGGGCAGTTCCAGCACCGGGTGTTCGTCACCCAGTTGCTCGCGCCAGTAAGCGAGCTGGCGTTCCTGCTCGCCGGCTTCGAGCCAGCGTCGCTGCCACAGGCCGTAGTCGCTGTACTGGATCGGCAGCTGCGCCAGCTGCGCTTCGGCGCCGGTGACATGGGCGCTGTAGAAACGGCTGAATTCGTCGATCAGCAGGTTCATCGACCAACCGTCGGAAACAATGTGGTGCAAGGTCAGCAGCAGCACATGTTCGGCGCGGTCGAGCTTGAGCAGGCGCACCCGCAGCAGCGGCCCCTGTTCCAGATCGAAGGGCTCCAGGGACTGCCGCTCGGCTTCCTGGCGCACCCGGGCCTCGCGTTGATCCACCGACAGCCCGGTCAGGTCCAGGTGCTCGACCCGCAGCGGGTGCTGCAGGGGCACCTGCTCCAGGCGCTGGTCGGCCGTTGGCCGGAACACCGTGCGCAAGGTCTCATGGCGCGCCACCAGGCTGGCGAATGCCTGCTCCAGCGCCACCTCATGCAAGGGCCCGGTCAGGCGCACGGCCCCCGGCAGGTTATAGGCGCCACTCTGCGGGTCCAGCTGCCACAGGAACCACATGCGCTGCTGGGCGTAGGACAGGGCCTGACGGTCCTCGACCAGCACCCCGGCCGGAATCGGGAACAGCGAAAAGTCGATCTTTTCCGCGCGCAGGCCTTCAAGGAACAGCCGGCGCTTTTCCAGCGGCAATTCGATGAAGCGGCGGGCAAGTTTCAGGGACTTTTCAGCATTCATCTGGGGCGTTCCGTACAGGTTGGGTATCGAGCTTTGGCTCGGCTATCCCTACGGAACGGATAACCCGCACGGAAAATTAGCGCCCTGCGCCCTGACGCAAGCCCCCTGCCGCGCGGGTAAATCCCCCTCGGTACAACTCGTCCAATCAGTAACCCCTTCGCAAAAAGGCATTTCCATGTCCTCAGCAGCATCCCTCGGTCGCGCCCTGAGTCACGGCTTGCGCAGACTGGTCGGCACCCCGGCCGGGCAGCCCACGGCCTACCGCATGATCGATGCCCAGCTCAAGCGCCGGATCGTGCTCAGCCCGTCGCTGACGCGCCTGGTGTTTGTCAGCCCCGACATTGCCCTGGCCCGCACCCTGGCCCCGGACCAACGGATCAAGCTGTTCTTTCCCGGCGCCGACGGTACGCCGTCGAACCTGCCACGGCAGGGCGACTGGCAAGCCGCCAGGCGCCAGATGAGCAAGGGCCAATGCCCGCCCATGCGCACCTACACCATCCGCGACCTGCGCCGCGAGCCGTGCGAGCTGGACGTCGACTTCGTGCTGCATGGGGTCAACGGCCCGGCCTCGGCCTGGGCCACCGAGGCGCAGGTCGGCGATAGCTTGCAGATGCTCGTGCCCAACCTGGCGTTTGCTGACGACCCGGGCGGCTATGAATGGCAACCGCCCGCGCACGCCCGGCAGATTCTGCTGATTGGCGATGAAACCGCCCTGCCGGCCCTGGCCGGCATTCTCGAAGAGCTGGCCGATCACCCCGAAGCCATGGTGGTGCAGGCCTTTATTGAAGTGCCCAGCGAAGCCGACTGCCTGTCGCTGCGCACTGGCCCGAACACCCGCCTGAACTGGCTGCCCCGCGACCTGCTGCACTGCGCCCACGGCGAAGCCATGCTGCATGCCGCCCGCGAACTGGCGGACCTGGGGCCCAGGGCCAGTGGCACCCAGCGCGCCGCGAAGCTGCCGGAGGTCGACATCGAGCAGCAGATCCTCTGGGAACGCGCGAGCCCCTCCCACAGCCACTTCTATGCCTGGGTCGCCGGCGAATCCGCTGCGGTGATGAGCATCCGCCGCCACCTGATCACCGAGCGTGGCCTGGATCGCCGCGAGCTGACGCTGATGGGCTACTGGCGCCAGGGGCGAAGCCTGAACTGAGGAGCTGTTCACGATCGGCTGCGCCTGGCCCATGCGGCGTCAAATCTGAGGCCTGTCGATACCGGGCGCGGGAGCCGGCGCCCTGGATAAATTTTCCAGCCCAGGCTTCGTTCCCTCTTCAGGCCCACATACACCCAGAGGGAATGCCGTGGATTTGCAGAACGTTCTATCAAAGCTGTTCGCCAATGCCGGCTCCGTCGGCATCGAAGGCGTATTTCAATTCGTCTTCGCCCCCCACCTGATGTTCTGGTCCGAAATCAGGGAGCGCACCACCACCCAGAGCGGCCTGCACGCCCGCCCGGATGTCACCATCAACGTCGCGGAAAAAGACTTCCTCGGCATCATGGGCGGCGTGGCCGACGTCGAAGAACTGTTTGCCAGCGGCCGCCTGAAAATCGGCGGCAACATGGGCCTGGCCACCCTGCTGCCACAAATCATCGAAAGCGCACGGCATGGCGGCCAGGCGGAAAAGGTCGACATGAACAAGCGCTACCCGACGCCGCCAAGGTTCAGCGAGCGGGTTTCCGCGGCGCAGCCGGCCCAGCGAGAGGTTGCGCGGATCGCACGCCAGGCGTTGTCGATCGGCGACTTCCGCGCCCACTACCTGCCCGAAGGCATTCCCGTGGTAATCAGCAATGCCCTGAACGACTGGCCACTGTTCACCATGGGCCGCGAAGCCTCCCTGGTGCACTTCGCCGAGTTGCAAGGCATTACCCGCCACGGCGACTACGTGAAAAAGACCTTTTCCACCGACCGCGACTTTCGCTCCACCTCCATGGCCGAGTTCATCGCGTCCCTCGACGCCCCTGCCGGCAAGGGGCCCAATGGCGAACCGCCGGCCTATATGGGCAACAACATCCTGCCGGCGCAATTGATGGAGCAGATCAGCTACCCGCCCTACTTCGACCGCGCGCTGTTCATTGCGCCACGGATCTGGATCGGCCCCAAAGGCACCCTGACGCCCCTGCACCGTGACGACACCGACAACCTGTTCGCCCAGGTCTGGGGGCAGAAGTCGTTCATTCTCGCCGCGCCCCACCATCGGCCCGCGCTGGGCACCTGGTCCACAGCGCCCAAAGGCGGGCTCGACGGCTGTGACTTCAATCCGGATGCGCCAGACTACCAACGCTTCCCCCAGGCCCGTGACGTGACGTTCCTGCGGGTGACCCTGGAGGCCGGCGACCTGCTGTTTCTGCCGGAAGGCTGGTTCCACCAGGTGGAGTCGGTCTCCACCTCGCTCTCGGTGAATTTCTGGGTCAATTCGGGACGCGGCTGGTAACCGGTGCTGGCACTGACTCCACGGTCAGTGCCGGATGGGCTTGAGTGCAGGAGAAGCCCGCAGGGGAAAAGCGCCCAATCAGACGCTCAATGCAACCTTTTGCCCATGCCGCCGATGGTGCACCTCCAGGTAATCCTTGATTGCCCGCAGCACCTTGGCTTCGTGTTCATGGATAAAAAAGTGCCCACCGGCCAGCATGTCCACCGAGAAGCTGCCGTGGGTTTCCTTGCTCCAGCCAATCAGTTGCTCGGTGGTGGCGCGGTCGGCCTTGCCGCCCAGTACATGCACCGGGCAACTGAGCTGCGGGCGATTGACCGGCTGGAAACGCCCGCAGAGCAGAAAGTCGGCCCGCAGGATGGGCAGCGTCAGGCTCATCAGCTCTTCATTGCCCAGCACTTCTTCGCTGGTGCCCTGCAAGGAACGCAACTGCTCGATCAGTTGGGCGTCGGTCTTGGGCTCGGAGAAGCCGCGGTCGTACTCCGAGCGCATGCTCGGGGCCGCGGTGCCGGAGGCGAACAGAGCCACCGGCTCCGGCGCGCCCAGGTCACGCAGGGCGTGGGCCATTTCACAGGCGAGCAAGGCGCCCAGGCTATGGCCGAACAGTGCATAGGGCGCTTTCAGGGTCGGCCGCAGTTCGCTGGCCAGTTGCCGGGCCAGGGCGCGCATGTCGGTCTGCAACGGCTCGCCGAAACGCGCACCGCGCCCCGGCAATTCCAACGGCTGTACTGTCAGCCACTGCGGCAGCTTGCGCCGCCAGCGGCTGTAGACCATGGCGCTGGCGCCGGAATAGGGCAGGCACAGCAGTGTCAGTGGGGTCACTGCATTTACCTCAATCAGTTGTGTGTAAAGAGAACGGATTGAGGCCGCTGCAAATTAGTCCGCCAGCGGTGCCCGACGGCTCAGGCGGCGACAGCTCTGCACCGCCGTCCACAACACCACCGCCCCGGCGCCCAGGGCCACCCAGAAACCGCTGCGCGCGCCATAGTGGTCGGCGAGCCAGCCCGAGCTGGCGGCACCGACGGCCACGCCGATGCTCAGGCCGGTGACCAGCCAGGTCAGGCCTTCGGTGAGTTTGGCCGGGGGCACGATGTTCTCCACCAGGGCCATGGCCACGATCAGGGTCGGGGCGAAGAACAGGCCGGCGACAAATACCGCCAGGGACAGCCCAGGGATATTGCTCACGATCAGCAGCGGCAAAGTGGTGACGGCGGTGGCGATGCCGCCGTACATAAACAGGCGGGGCAAGGGCAAGGTCGGCTTCCAGGCGCCGAAGGCAATGCCGGCCAGGCATGAACCGATGGCGTACACCGAAAGCACGATGCTCGCTGCCGCCGGCTGGCCCTGCTGCTGGGCAAAGGCCACGCTGACCACGTCCACCACTCCGGCAGTGGTGCCCATGGCGACCATCAGCAGCACCAGCAAGCGCAGCTCCACCGAGCGGATGATCGAACCTTGCTGCGGACCGGTATGGGGGTGCACCGCCGGCTCCGTGGCGCGCTGCAGCACCAGGGCCGTGACGCCGATGGCCAGGGCCAGCAGCGCCACCAGCGGCCCGGCCTCGGGGAACACCGCCACGCACAGCCCCACTGACAACGGCGGGCCGACGATAAAGCACAGTTCATCGAGCACCGATTCCAGGGCATAGGCGGTCTGCAACAGTGGCTGGCCACGGTACAGCTCGGTCCAGCGCGCCCGGACCATGGCCGACATGCTCGGCATGCAGCCGGCCAGGGCGGCGAACAGGAACAGGGTCCAGGTCGGTGCCTGCAAACGGGTGCACAGCAACAGCGCCAGCAGCGCCCCGCCCCCGACGCCGGCCGCCATCGGCAGGATCCGCCCCTGGCCAAAGCGGTCGACCATGCGCGACACCTGAGGCGCACAAAACGCCGTGGCCAGGGCGAAGGTGGCCGCCACCGCGCCGGCCAGGCCGTAACCGCCCTTGAGCTGGGAAAGCATGGTGATGATGCCGATACCGGTCATGGAGATCGGCATGCGGGCGATCATCCCGGCGATGACAAAGGCACGAGAGCCCGGGGCGTGGAACAGCTCGCGATAAGGGTTAACCATGGACGTTCAACCTCGGCAGGGGCGTGCAACTTGCCATAAACAGCAGCTGCAGTAAAAATACATACGGTGCGTATGTGAGAAATAATGCGAACATACGCCGCGTATGTCAAACCCCCATTGCCCAGATGAGTAGCCGCCATGAGCCCCCGCCCCCGCGCCGAAATGATCGAAGCCACCCGTGCCAAGCTACTGGCCAGCGCGCGCCAGGCCTTTGGCCGCCTGGGTTATGCCCAGACTTCGATGGACGACCTGACCGCCGAGGCCGGCCTGACCCGGGGTGCCCTGTACCACCATTTCGGCGATAAAAAAGGTTTGCTGGCAGCGGTGGTGGCGCAGATCGACGCCGAAATGGACCAGCGCCTGGAGGCGATCTCCAGCCAGGTTGCCGACCCTTGGCAAGCGTTCTGCGAGCGCTGTCGGGCGTACCTGCACATGGCCCTGGAACCGGAAATCCAGCGCATCCTGTTGCAGGATGCGCGGGCGGTGCTGGCCGACAGCGCCCAGGCTGGCGAAGAGCAGTGCATCGAGTCCCTCGGTGCCCTGCTCAAGCACATGATAGACATCCACGTGGTGGAGCCCGTCGCTCCCCTGGCCTTGGCGCGCCTGATCAACGGCAGCCTGGTGGAAGCCGCCCTGTGGATCGCCAATGCCGCGCACCCGGCACAAAAGCTCGAGGAAAGCCTGGAGGGCCTGCACCTGTTGCTGCGTGGGTTGCGCCGCCACGATGCAGCGCCGTCAACGGCAACTGAAGCCTGAATCTGATGCCCGAACCCTGCTGAAAACACCACAGATTTCCCGCGCCCGCTGAACTCCCGGCCGCCTTCACCAGTCAGCTAATCACGCTCCCTGAGTTAAGGATTGCCCCATGCAGCTCTCCCTCGATGGACAAGTGGCCCTGGTCACCGGCGCCAGCTCTGGTATCGGCGCGGCGGCCGCCACAGCGCTGGCCGCCGCCGGAGCCAGCGTCGTGCTGAACTACAACCGCCAGCCCGAGCCCGCGCAAAAGCTCGCCGCCGATATCAATGCCTGCGGTGGCCGGGCCGTGGCCATTGGCGCCGATGTGTCGCACGAAGACGAGGTCGAACAGCTGTTCGCCAAGACCCTCGAAGCCTTTGGCTTTCTCGATATTCTGGTGGCCAATTCCGGCCTGCAACGGGACGCGGCGGTGACCGAGATGACCCTCGACGACTGGAACCAGGTGATCGGGGTCAACCTCACCGGGCAGTTTCTGTGTGCCCGCGAGGCGCTGCGGATTTTCCAGCGCCAGGGGATCCGCGCCGGGGTGTCCAGGGCGGCGGGCAAGATTATCCACATGAGCTCGGTGCACCAGCTGATTCCCTGGGCCGGGCATGTGAATTACGCCGCCTCCAAGGGTGGTGTGGAGATGCTGATGCGCAGCCTGGCCCAGGAGGTCAGCGAGCAGCGGATCCGAGTCAACGGCATCGCCCCCGGCGCCATCCGCACCGCCATCAACCGCACGGCCACCGAGGGCGAGGCTGGGCAGCAACTGCTGAAGCTGATCCCCTATGGGCGCATCGGCGAGGCCCAGGATGTGGCGAATGCGGTGGTGTGGCTGGCGTCCGATGCCTCCGACTATGTCGTGGGCAGCACCCTGTTTATCGATGGCGGCATGAGCCTCTATCCCGGCTTTTATGAAGAAGGGCGTGGCAATGGCTGACTCTCACTCACACCCCCAGCATGCAGAACGACAAAGCCCGATCGACGCCCACGGCATCATCGGCGACATGCGCAGCGCGGCCCTGATCAACGACAAGGGCAGTGTGGATTTTTTCTGCTGGCCGGAGTTCGACAGCCCGTCGATCTTCTGCTCGCTGCTCGACTCCCCCGCTGCCGGAATCTTCCAGTTGGCCCCGGACCTGGCCGACGCCCGGCGCGAGCAGATCTACCTGCCGGACACCAACATTCTGCAAACCCGCTGGCTGAGCGAACGGGCGGTGGTGGAGGTCACCGACCTGCTGCCGGTGGGCGACAGCGAGGAGGATCTGCCGTTGCTGATTCGCCGGGTGCGGGTGGTCAGCGGCCAGGCCACCTTGCGTATGCGCTGTGCCGTGCGCCACGACTACGCCCGGGCCAGGACCCGAGCGCGGATTGACGCCGACGCGGTGTGTTTCGAAGCCGACGGCCAGCCCGGCCTGCGCCTGGTCGCCAGCCAGGCACTGCACCTGGAGGGCGACAGCGCAGTCGCCGAGTGGGTGCTGGAGCAGGACCAGAGCGCCGAATTCATCCTCGGCGGCATCGACGACCCACGGGTCGCGGTGGGCACCAGTGACCTGTGCCTGCAACGCACCCAAAAGTTCTGGCGCGACTGGATCGGCCAATCCAACTACCGCGGGCGCTGGCGCGAGATGGTCCACCGCTCGGCCCTGGCGCTCAAGCTGCTGACCTCGCGCAAACACGGGGCGATCCTTGCGGCCGCCACCTTCGGTCTGCCGGAAACCCCCGGTGGCGTGCGCAACTGGGATTACCGCTACACCTGGATCCGCGACGCCTCGTTCACCGTCTACGCCTTTATCCGCCTGGGTTTTGTCGAAGAAGCCAATGCCTATATGGGCTGGTTGCGCGGGCGGGTCAGCGACTGCCACGGCCAGCCGATGAAGCTCAATATCCTGTACGGCATCGACGGCCAGCAGCAGTTGCCGGAAACCGAACTCGAACACCTGGCCGGCCACGGCAACGCGCAACCGGTGCGCATCGGCAACCAGGCCTACGAACAGATCCAGCTGGATATTTTCGGCGAGCTGATGGACGCGGTGTACCTGGTCAACAAATACGGCGAAGCCATTTCCCACCAGGGCTGGAAGCACACCGTCGAGGTGGTGGATCAGGTCTGCAACTCCTGGCAGGGCCAGGACGTGGGTATCTGGGAAATGCGCGGCGAGCAGCATCACTTTCTGCATTCGCGGCTGATGTGCTGGGTAGCCCTGGACCGCGCCATCCGCCTGGCCTCCAAGCGTTCGCTGCCGGCGCCCTTTGCCCGTTGGGACCAGACCCGGCAGGCGATCTATGACGATATCTGGAGCAACTTCTGGAACGAGGAACGCGGGCATTTCGTCCAGCACCTCGGCAGCACCGCCCTGGATGGCTCGATGCTGCTGATGCCCCTGGTGCGGTTTGTCAGCGCCAAGGACCCGCGCTGGCTGTCGACCCTGCAAGCCATCGAGAAATCCCTGGTGCGCGACGGCATGGTCTACCGCTACCGCAACGACGACAGCCAGATCGACGGCCTGGCCGGCAACGAGGGCGCGTTTGCCGCCTGCTCGTTCTGGTACGTCGAATGCCTGGCCCGCGCCGGCCAGCTCGACAAGGCGCACCTGGAGTTCGAGCAACTGCTGCGCTACGCCAACCCGCTGGGGCTCTACGCCGAGGAGTTCGACAGCCATGGCCGCCACCTGGGCAATACGCCCCAGGCCCTGACTCACCTGGCGTTGATCAGTGCCGCGAGTTTTCTTGATCGCAAATTGGGCGGTGAAAAGAGTGTTTGGCAGCCTTGAACGTCGCGGGTTGATGTAGCGAGCCGGCCCGCGCTCCGCGTCGTGCTCGCCAGGTCGACGCTACGCGCCCCTTCCGAACAGGGTCGGCTACCGAAAATGCCATCACATTGCTATTATGCGTGGCTTTTTTGCCGGCCCTGTACCCCAAGGCCTGCGGTGTATCCCCCCTTGGAAATGGAATCCCTATGTATTTTGCCCGCTCCCTGGCCATGGCGGCCCTTGTGCTGTCCACCTCCGCCTGCACAGTCTTCGTTCGCTCAGCCCCGGTCTCCCACAGCAAGGCCGACCCTGTTCCCCACGACCGCCTGCTCGCCTACCAGGCGCCTGCCGCCGGCCTGGCCAAGGTCGTGCTCACCCGCGATGAAGGCATGAACAGCCTGGGTTGCTACGTGGGCGTACAGGCCAACAACACACTCATCGGCCGCTTCGCCGCCGAAGAAACCGCCACCTTCTACATGCCGGCAGGCGTGGTGGATATGACGGTAATCCAGGATCCCCAGGGCAGCGGCCTGTGCGGCAAGGGCTTTGCGCCCGGCGTGACCACCTCCCACCTGCTCAGCGCCGACAAGCCGTATTACATGCGTATCAGTACCGGTAACTATCGCCGGCCACGGGTGCTGGAAACCAACGACTGAGCCAGGGCCGTGTTGTCGTCACACGCCGTAGCCCAGCCCCATGGACGAGTGAATTCTAGGATCGAACAATGTCAGCCCACACAACCCTGATCGTCGAATGGCGAGGGCCTTTGACGCTGGAAGAAATCGAAAGTAACCCTGAGTGGAGTAATGGCCTCTACATGGCTACCGGCAGGCTCAAATACGAGCGCAGCGCTTCGATTCAGTACTGCGGTATCACCGAAGGCAGTTTTTTTTCAAGGCTCAGGTACCACCACAAGGTCGACCAGATTTTCCGCGAGCAACGGTTCTGGCTGGGGTCGGTGAAGTACCCCAGCGACGTCTCTCGCCACTACTTGGAGCTGGTGGAGTCGATGATCATCTACTTCTGGAAGCCGGCCCTGAACGAGCGAAAAAAACTCTCTTCCCCCAAGTCGATCACCCTGATCAATCGCTGGTTCAAGAAAGACAACACCCCGCGTTATCGGCAACACACCTTGTGCAAGGACATCGAAGACGTGATCTCGTGGGACGGCAAGCTGTGGCGCCTGGGCAACCTTCAGGTCTACGACGAAATCGTCTGAGCCGCTGCCTGGCGCGAATCTGCCTGCCATCGCGCTGACAGATTCGCGCCGCTTGTTTAACCTGCTGCGCACCTATCCGGACGCCCCCAGGCGTTCAACAACCTTGCAGCAAGGACCGTGGTTTTGGATGTAAAGATCGATATCAACCTGTACTTTTCCACCAGCCGAAAGATGCTGTTTCTGGCCGCCCATACCGAAGGCACCGCCGAGCGCCTGGGGATTCACGAACAGGCCGACCTGGTGTTCAAGCGCTGCGCCGAGTTTCAGTTCGAACTGCTGCAGACCCTGGAACATGTGTTGAAGCTGGGGCTGATCCGCCCCGCCATGGCCACGCTGCGTACGGCCCTCGACCTGGCTACGCGTTTTGCCTGGCTGGCGGATGACTTCGAAAATCGCCTGGAGCGCTTTTCCAAGGGCCAATGCCCGGGCGTGCAGAAGATGATGTCCGCCGCCAACCTGGGCTGGACCGGTGAATATGAGAAGTCCTACGCGCCGCTGTCGGATTTCGTGCACGGCAGCTTTACCCTGTCCGACTTCAACAAGGTGGAAAAGGACTGCACCGATGAAGTGCCGTATTCGCCCCTGGGCGACTATTTCATCGTGCACACCGATCAGGGCATGCATGCGCGGCTGGTTGAAAACCTCACGCCCAGGGAGCTGATTGATCTGCACGGTGGCTATATCACGCTGAAGGCGTTCGACATTGCCCTGGCCATGCTGATGCGCGCCTCCGGCCCCTACTCCGACGCGTTCAACTGGTGGCCTGGGCGTGAAGCGATCGAGGCCTACGACGGGGTGGTGCGCCAGTACGACGACCGTTTGAATTTTCTCTGGCTTGGTGAAAAACACCGGCTGAGCATTTGTAAGATCGAAGGCCGATACCGCTAAACCGGCCCCGCTGACAGGCCATCCGCGGCGCCATGGCGACCTCTCAGCGCGGGTTCCAGCAGGCCTTGTAGCGCGAGCAAACGTCGTATTGCACGTCCATCTGGGCCATGCGCTTGAGGTGCCTCTGCACGGCAACCAGGGTTTCGACCCTGACCATGTCGAAGTACAGCAGGGTGATGTCCATATCGCTGCCCAGGACTTTCTTGAACACCGGGGTGGCTTCCATCTCCGGCGCCGCGGCCAGGGTCTCGAGCTGGCTGTCGCTGGCCTTGACCAGTTGCGTGCGGTACAGGCGCTTGTACTCGGTGAGCGACTTGACCTTGACCTCGGCCATCTCCAGCTTGAACTGCTCCAGGTTGTCGCGGTACAGCGCCCAGTAGGCGTCCGGCAGCAGGAAGCCCATCAGTTGCTTGCGCTCGGCAATCAGCTCGTCGACGCTGGGCAGGGGCTTGGCCGGGGGCGCTTGCTCAAGGGAATCGAGGGTGCGGACCATGCCCGACTTGGCGACGATCTGCCCGATCAACTGCGTGCGGTGCGGGGTGTCCGGCAGCGGTTGGGGCTGGCCGGCGCATCCGGCGAGCAGCACCAGCAGCAGGATGGTGAAAGGTTGCAGCAGCGACGCACGTGACATCGATCATCCCTGGTTTTGGCGCCCCGCCAGGCCGGCGCGGCAACGTCGGCGATTCTAACCGCCCGCTGCCGACAATGGCAGCACCGCCAGCAGGCCTCTGCCCAGCGGCCAGGGCCCCATCGACGACGCCCAGGCCCGGTAAAAATCGTTACACTCCCCGCCTCGACGGCCTCGACAGGACATGGAATGTTGCCCCCCTCTTCTTCACCGCAACCTGGCCTGCGCCGCGCCCTGGTGCTCTGGCTGTATGCCGCGGCGCTGGTCCACCTGCTGGCCGGCGTGCTGTTGACCTGGGCCGGCCACAGCGGACTTTTTACCGATTACCTGCAAAGCATCGAACAGCTGTTCTGGGGCCAGGCCGCCCCTCTTGCCGCCCGGGCGCAGCAGGTCTGGTGGCTGGCGCTGTTCGGCGCCACCCTGCAAAGCTATGCGCTGTACCTGCTGGCCCTGGTGCACCTTGGCGATCGCTTGCACCACGCCGGCGCCTGGGCCTGGTTGATGGCCGGGATCCTGCTCTGGGCGCCCCAGGACATCGGGATCTCGATCCAGGTGCAGATGTGGTCGCACCTGGCTTTCGACAGCGTGGCCCTGCTGACATTACTGCCGCCGCTGCTGTGGTTGTTCGTCCATGACCGCCACCACCCCGGGGCCGCCCCGCGTGCCTGAAGGAACCCTGATGGAAAAGCCCCTGCTGTACCTGCTGGCCGGCAATGGCAGCGCTGCCGATTGGTGGGACGATGCCGTGCCGCACTTTGCCCGCTACCGGGTGCACGCCCTGGAACTGCCAGGGTTTGGCGACAACCCGCAACCGCCCTGCACAGACCTCGCGGCCTACGCCGAGGCGTTGCTGGCGCTGACGGCGCCGGGGCAGGCGATCATGGCCGTCGGGGTCAATGCGCTGATCGTGCTGCACGCCCTGGCGCGCCGTCCGGGGCACTTCGCGCGCAGTGTGCTGCTGGCGCCGGTGGGGGCGTTTCTCTGGCAACGGCGGCTGCCGGCGCTGATGGCGCCCCTGCCGATTCGCAGCCTGATCCACCAGGCCCTGAGCCGCAGGCCCACGTGGTTTGCCCACAAGTTTTCCGCCCAAGCCTGGAGCCCGGCGCAGTACCGGCGCATGGGCCAGGGCTACGCCCGCTGCCGGGCCTTTGTACCGCTGTGGGAGCAACTGCGGGCCGACACCGCGCTGCCGTTGCTGGAGTGGATCAAGGACCCGGTGGAGTTGGTGTGGGGCGATCAGGACCGGATGCTGGGCATTGCCCAGGCTGCGGCCTGGTCGGCGATCCTGGCGCGGGCCGACTTGCGTATCAGCCTCCAGCCGGGCTGGGGCCATTACCCGTGGATCGATGCCCCGGCCGAGTTCGCCGCCTGGCTGGAAGGCGCCGAGCCGGGGTTTGTCGCCCACACCAAGGGCGGCCGCTTGCGCCTGGCCGAGCTGGCCGGGCAAGCGGTGCCCAGCGCCTTGTCCCTGGAAAGCAGCACGGACGCGCGCTTGCCCGCGCTGCTCGCCAGCCAGCCCGAGGCCACGTGGGCAGTACGTTCCTCAAGCTACGGCGAAGACCAGGCCGACGCCGCCAATGCCGGCCTCAGCACCACCTACCTGCGCGAGCCGGCCAGCACCGTGCCGGCGCGCATCGCTACGCTGCGGGCGGCCGGTGTCGAGGAAGTGGTGGTGCAGCGCTTTATCACCCCGACGCTGTCGGGCATCGCCTTTGTCAGGCACCTGGGGGTGGAGCTGGAGTGGGTCGAAGGCCATCTGGAGGCCTTGGCTGACGGCCAGTCCAGCCCTGAACGGGCGGTCCTGTCGCGGCTTGGAGCCGCCTGGGCCAGCGGTCAGTTCCCGACCGCCCACGGCTTGAGCAGCGAAATGCTCTGGGACTTTTTGCAGGGCGTGCTGAAAACCTTCCACTACGTGCCCGGCGATGTCGAATGGGCCTGGGACGGCGCGCAGCTGTGGCTCCTGCAATACCGGCCGATCAGCGATTACGGCTGGCGCCGGCACCTGACCGCCGCCAATATCGCCGAGATCCTGCCGCCCCAGCCCAGCCGCTTCGTGGAGTACGGGCAACGGCGGGCGGCGGCGAGCATTCCGGCGGTCATGGCGCGCTGGGATTCGCGGATCCTCGAAGACAATGAGCCGTTCACCGCGGTGTTTGGCGGCGCGTCCTACATCAACAATGATCTGTTCCTCGCCCGCCTGGCCGACTGGGGCGTGTCCTCGGCCAGCTATGCCGGCGAGGTCGGCGGCGCCACCCCGCACCTGCCGTGGCGCCCGGCGCGCTTGCTGCGCTCGCTGCCGCTGTTCTGGCGCATGCAACGCATCGCCCGGGGCCACCTGCTGCACCTGGAAAGCGGCTTGCGTCGCTTCGACCAGGAACTGCACGAACTGCACGCGGCCGGCGCCGATGGCCAGCAATTGGCGGATTGGTTCAGCCGCTTTTATGTGTTTGTGGTCCAGGGCAACCTCTGCATCGCCACGGCCCTGGCCAGCAGCGGCGGCGACCTGCTGGGGCGCCCGCCCACCGCCTACGGCAACCTGGAGCACAGCCCGCACCGCCTGCCCTGGGAAACCGACCCCGGCACCCCGCGCCCGGCCTGCAGCGACCTGCCGTTGCAGGCGCTGCCAGCCTGGCCCAGGGCCGCCGGGGTGGCCCATCGCCTGGGGCTGCCGGGGATGCGCGGTTATTACCTGCAAGTACGCGAGTGGTACCGCGACAACCTGATGCGGATCTTTTTCCGCCTGCACCACGCCATGCCCGAGGCCGAGCGTGCCCACTGGTTTGCGCCCCATGCCGAGGCTCGCAGCCGCGACGGCAGCTTCTGGCAGGACGGCCGCGAAGGCAGCGAGCAGGCCAGCGGCTTCATGATTTACCCGGGGCAGGTGCAAGGGGTGCTTGGCGTCGACATCCTGCTCGAAGACACCCTCGACCCCGGGCGCCACGCGCAGTATCAAGCGGCACGCGCAGTGATCGCGCGCATGGGCGGACGCCTGTCCCACGGCTCGACCCTGCTGCGCGAACTGCGCAAACCCTCGGCCGTGCTACCCCAGGTCGATCCGGCCTGGGTCGGCCGTGAAGTGCTGTACCGCGACGGCGAGTTGAGCCTGGTGCAGGGTTGAACTCAGCCGTTGCAGGGTGACAAGCGGTCGACATCGGTGCCGCTTTCGGGGCGCCGATCCAGCTCGCCGTTGGCATCGATATAGAGATGGGTCTGTGGCCATTTGGGGTTGATCTCCACACAGCCGCGGCTGTCCTTGGACCACCAGTCGAACTGCATGAAAAAGTCGGCATCGGGGAAGATATGCCCGCTGTCCCCGGTGCTTTCTCCCGGCTCGATCCGGCCACGGTAGATGCTGTGCTGGACGTTCAGCACGTAGCTCAGGGTGCGCGTACCCTGTGCCGAGTAATGCACCGTGACATCGGGCTTGGCCACGTACCAGAACAGGATCGACAGTTGAATCGCCAGCATCACCAGGGTCCAGGTCAGCTTCAGCGGCGGCTCGTTGGCGGGGGTTGGCTGGGCCGTGGCGGCGCGCTCATCAAACGGCATCAGGGGCTTGTTCCTTGAGTTCATGGGCGCTGAAACGCTCCCGGTAAGCCTGCGGCGTCACGCCCATGGCCCGCAGAAAACTGCGGCGCAGGGTTTCTTCACTGCCAAACCCGCACTGCACGGCAATGCGCTTGATCGCCAGGGGGGTATCGGCCAACAGCCGGCGCGCGGTCTCGATCCGGATCAGCTCCACGGCCCGGGCCGGGGTCTGGCCGGTGTCCGCTCGGTAGTGGCGTACAAAGCTGCGCTCGCTCATGCCGGCCTGCAGGGCCAGGGTCGGGATGCCCAGGTCCATGGCCAGGTTCTCGGCGATCCAGGCATGCAGGTCATCGAAACGATTGCCGTCCTGCTGCAGGGCCAGGGTTGCGCTGAACTGCGACTGGCCACCGGGGCGCTTGAGAAACACCACCAGGTGCCGCGCCACTTCCAGGGCCACCCCGCGCCCAAGGTCCTGCTCGACCAGGGCCAGGGCCAGGTCGATGCCGGCGGTGACCCCGGCCGATGTCCAGACCGGGCCGTCATTGATGAAAATCGGGTTGGCCTCGACCTGCAGTTGCGGGTATTCCCGGGCCAGTTGCTCGCAGCGGGTCCAGTGGGTCACCACCCGCCGGCCATCGAGCCAGCCACTGGCCGCCAGCAGGAACGCCCCGGTGCAGACCGACGCCACCCGCCGCGAACGCCCGGCCTGCTGCGCCACCCACTGCACCAGGTGCGGCGCCTGGGCAGCGGCGTAGACCCCCCAGCCCCCGGAGATGATCAGGGTATCGGACGGCGCGTCCGGCGCCGGCAAGGGCTCGGCCAGCAGCGCCAACCCGGCCGACGTCGGCACCGCCCCGCCCGGATCGGCGATCACCGTGGCCACATAGGGCGCGGGCAGACCCTGCTGGCGCAGCAGGTCATTGGCCGAGGCGAACACTTGCAGCGGCCCAGTCACATCGAGCACCTGAGCGTTGGCAAAGGCCAGCACATACACGGTTTTGGCAGCAGTAGGCATGATTGGCGTAAATCGTGGGCATCTTGGCGGATGCGCCAAAGCCTAGGGGAATAGAGTGGAGCCGTCCACCCGATTCGGGTGACACCCACGAATTGCCCCAGGAGAGACGCGATGACGCTGCAGATCGGTTTTCTATTGTTCCCCAAGGTTCAGCAACTGGACCTGACCGGCCCCTACGATGTGCTGGCGTCGCTGCCGGACGTGAAGGTGCACCTGATCTGGAAGGACCTGGAGCCGGTCACCGCCAGCACCGGCCTGGTGCTGCTGCCCACCACCACGTTCGACGAATGCCCCGCCCTGGACGTGATCTGCATTCCCGGTGGTGCCGGGGTCGGGCCGCTGATGGAAGACGAACAGACCCTGGACTTTATCCGCCGCCAGGCCACCGGTGCGCGCTACATCACCTCGGTCTGCACCGGCTCGCTGGTGCTGGGGGCCGCCGGTCTGCTCCAGGGCAAACGCGCCACCACCCACTGGGCCTACCACGAACTGCTGGCGCCGCTGGGGGCGATTGCGGTGCAGGACCGGGTGGTGCGCGACGGTAACCTGCTGACCGGTGGCGGCATCACCGCCGGCATCGATTTCGCCCTGGTTCTGGCCGCTGAACTCTACGGCGAGGCCCGCGCGCAGCTCGTGCAACTGCAACTGGAATACGCTCCGGCCCCGCCCTTCAACGCCGGCAGCCCCAGCACCGCACCCGCCGCCGTGCTGGCCGAGGCCCGGCAATTGGTGGCCGAGTCATTCCAGGTGCGCAGCGCCGTGACCCAGCGCGCGGCGCAAAAGCTGCGGCGCTAGGGCCTACGGCTCAATCAGGCGGTGAGCCCGGCGCGGCGGGATCGACCGGCTCACTGCCCCGGGGCTGACGCCGGCGCTGCCACAGGCGCCGAAGGTCGCGGACGATCAGCCACAGCGCCCCCGCCACGTTCAATGCGACAAAGGCCTTCACCATAAACAACAGCCCATCGGCCAGGGTCGGACATTTGGGCCCGGTACAGCGGCCGCTAACCCCCAGCGCCAGGGCGCCGGGTGATGCCAGCCACACAGCAACACCCAGCCAGACCACGCGCCAGACACGCGACACCCTCGGTCTGCGGTTGACTGCGGGGTTGTCCACTGCATTGGAAACGCTTGGTTTAAGTGGCGTCATGCCGGTCCCTGGCTGCAAAAAGCCGCCTATTTCACCACACCCAGCCCAGCGATTTCAGGCTTTTGCCGACTACGGTACAGCCCGCAGCACCGGCCCCTGCCGGTTATTGGCCACCAACTGGGTGATCTGCCCGTCACCGTAGGCACGCTCCACTTTGCAGATCAGCACCTGATAACCGGCGTACCACTGGCGGTATTGGCGTTTGGCTTCAAGGTGCGTCGGGTGCCGAGCAAAGGCCTGGATCGACGCCTCGTCTTCCCAGTAATAACTGGCATTGACCAACTGCCCATCCGCCGAGGTCCACGACTGGGCGCCGACGAACCCCGGCAGGCTAATAGCGATCTCGTCGATGATCGCGCTCAGGCGGCGGAACTCCTGATCCTGCTGACCGGGTTTATAGATAAAGGCGGCGATATACATGCTGAACTCCATGGGGACAGTGCATCAGAGGGGACGAGTCATCAGCGCCAGGCGCGCTGCCAGCAGCAACAGCACCGCCGCCAGCAGCCAGGGCTGGATCCGGGCCAGCCCCGGGCTGGCGCCGACACCACGGCTCAGGGCACTGCCGAACACACCGAGCACAGTGTGAAACAGGCCGCTGACCAGGGTCAGCACCAGGCCCAGGACCAGCAGCTGCAAGGCGATCGGAGCGCCCTCGGGCCGCACGAACTGCGGTAGGAAAACCATGAAAAACAGCAGTGCCTTGGGGTTCAGCAGGCTATTGAGCAGCGCTCGGACAAACACCGTGGGCAACGGCACCCGCGCCGCTTGCCGCAGGCGCTTCGGCCCGCGGGCCTGCACAGCCTGGTAGGCGAGCCACAACAGGTAGGCGACGCCGGCGTAGCGGATCAGGTCGAACGCCGGCGGCCAGCCCGCCACCAGCGCCGTCACCCCGGTGGCAGTCAACAGCGTCAGCAGCACGTCGGCCGCGCCGATCCCCAGCCCGCAGGCCACGCCGCCGCGCCAGCCGTAGGCCAGACCGTGACTGAGCACAAAGGCCATGTTCGGCCCGGGCGACAGCAACAACAGCAGCACCGCGCCGACAAAGATCGAAAGGGTCGCCAGGTCCATCATCGGCGCGGCACTCCTGTGGAAAAGGCGCTAGATTAGAGCGTCGATCTGATACAAACAAAAAATTGATCTAGATACACAGGGCCCTCCCCATGAGCCGAATCCGCTACAAGCGCATCGTCGATCACCTGGCCACTCGCATCCGCAGTGGCGAGCTGGCCCCCGGCACCCAGTTGCCGACCCTACGTGCGCTGATGGCCCGGGAGCAGGTGGCGCTGGCCACTGCGCTGCGGGTCTACAGCGAGCTGGAGGCCATCGGCCTGGTCGTGGGCGAGGCTGGGCGCGGCACGTTTGTACGCGACAGCAGCCTGCCCCGGGGCATGGGCCTGGAGCAGCACCCGCCACGCAGCAGCGCAGTAGACCTGACCTTCAACTACCCCGCCCTGCCCGGCCAGGCGGACCTGCTGCGTGACGGCCTGCGGGCCATCGCCGCTTCGGGCGACCTCGACGCCCTGCTGCATTCGCCGCCCCAGGGCGGGCGGCCCCATGAGCGGCAAACCGCTGCACGCCACCTGCGCAACCGCGAGATCCGCGTGTCCGGCGAGCAGGTGCTGATCGTCAACGGTGCCCAGCAGGGGCTGGCGGTGAGTGTGATGGCGCTGTTGCAGCCGGGGGATATCCTGGCGCTCGACGCCCTGACCTATCCGGGCCTGAAAACCTTGGCCCAGTTCCACCGCCTGGACCTGGAAGCGCTGCCGCAACGGGACGGCCAGATGGACCTGGATGCACTCGACGCGCTGTGCCAACGGCGCCCGGTGCGGGCCCTGTATTGCATGCCGACGATGCACAATCCGCTGGGCACGGTGATGCCCCAGGCCGACCGGCTGCGCCTGGCGCAACTGGCCCGTCAGCATGACCTGCTGATTATCGAAGACGGCGCCTATGCCTTTCTCGCAGAGCCGGCGCCCAAGCCCCTGCAAACCCTGGCCCCGGAGCGCACGCTGTACATTTCCGGGCTGTCGAAGAGCGTCGCCTCGGGCCTGCGCCTGGGGTTTATCGCGGCGCCGCTGGAGATGATTCCGGCCCTGGAACAGGCGATTCGCCTCTCGACCTGGAGCACCCCGGCGCTGACCGTGGCCCTGGGTTGTCGCTGGATCGAGTCGGGGCTGGTGGACAGCCTGGAAGAGCAAAAACGCGCCGACGCCCGCCGCCGGCAACGCCTGGCACGGCGGGTGCTCAAGGGCTGCGAGCTGAGCGCCCACCCATCGTCCTACTACCTCTGGCTCAGGCTCGCCCAGGGGCTACGCGCCGACAATGTGGTCAGCCAACTGGAACGCCAGGGCGTATTGGTGACCTCGGCCGAGCCCTTCGCCACCACCGCCCACGTCCCGCAGGCGGTGCGGGTGGCCCTGGGCTCCATCAGCCTGGAGGCGCTGGAGCAGGCGCTGCACAAGGTGCGCGATGCGGTATCCGAATAAAATCCTGTCGCCGCTACCAAGGCACGAGGCTGCGCTGGCCGCTGTGGGCGCTGCGGGGTGTCAGGAGCGGATGGGGTGTTGCGACGGACCAGCGCGTTAACCTGAGCGGCCAGGGTTTTTCCCGGGCATAAAAAAACCCGCCGAAGCGGGTTTTCCCAAGACCATGTCGACTCCCTGTCGGTAGCGTCCTTGCAAATGGTCGATCATCCTTGATCCTGAGCGCTTCCTGCGCTGCAGTTGATGGAGTGAAGATTAAACACAATCCTCAAGGGACAATAGACGACATCACGGGCAGCGCGTGTAAGCCATTCGCCATAGGGCACTTCCGTAAACCCCTAGTACCGCGCCAACGCCTCAGCCGCCAGGCGTGCCACCTGACGCTGGTGCCCGGCGCCCGTCTGATCCCGATCCTCCAGAAACCAGGCGGCCGACAAGCCGCTATAGGCCAGCACCCACTGCAACAGGCGCTCGCGTGGCAGGCCGGCGGCTTCGGCGATGACCTCGACCTGCCGGGTAAAGCGCGCCAGATCGGTGGCCGTCGGCAGTTGCGGGTTGCAGATTAGGTTGGCGAAATCAAACCCGCGCTCGCCCTGCACCCGCTTCGGATCGATGGCCAGCCAGCCATGTTCGCCAAAGTCGAGAATGTTCTCGTGATGGGCATCACCGTGCAGCACCACCTCGTCACGCGGGTCTGCCAGCAATGCATCGGCGGCGGCAAGGCTTTTCAGCAATACCCCGCCTTCGCGCGCGGCCGCAGGGCGCAGCGCCTGGAACCAGCGCGCCAGGGACAATAACGAGGGTGCCGGCCCGGGCCTGGGCGCATGCAGACGCGCAAGACAGGCACAGGCGTGGCGGCTCGCCTGATCGTCCTCGCCGTGCCGGGCCATGTGCAGCAACGAACGTCCGCCTTCGGCCCGCCCCATCAGCAGCGCCGCGCCCTCCTGGGCCAAGACCGGGGCGGCGCCCTCGCCGGCCCACCAGGCCATCAACTGGTTGCCAACACGCTCATCGGCATTGAGGGCGATTTTCAACATCGCCGGCACGGTGTCACGGCGCACCGGCAGCAACTGGCTGCCGTGGGTCGAGATCGGTGGGCCATCGGGCACCAGCTGCCATTGGCTCAGGTAAGGCTCGAACATCGGGTTCCCGTCAACGCTCGGTAAAGGACGCCAGATTACCCAAAGCCGAATCCCATTGCCGGCTGATCAGCTCCAGGGATTGCCGGGCCGCGGCCAGTTGGGTCAGTTCCAGCGCCCACAGGCGCTCGCGCCCCAGCTTGGCATCGCGCACCAGGCCGGCCTGGGCCAGCACTTGCAAGTGCTTGGTCACGGCCTGGCGGGTGATGGCGGTGCCGAGGGTCAATTGGGTGATGGATTGGGGCTCGCCGGCGCACAGGATGACGACGAGCCGCAAACGGGTCTCGTCGCCCAGTGCGGCGAAGATCAGCGCCGAGCGGTCCAGGGCGGCAATGCCGGTCAGGGTGGGTTCAGGTTGCACCTAGGTAAGTCTCGATGTTGCTCATTTGCACGTCCCAACCCCGGCTGTTCATGCGAAACGCCTTGAGCCGGCGCTGTGCCGGGATGCCGTCGAAGCCAGATTCCACCACTCGCAACAAGGTGCCGCCGTCCATGTCTTCGAGTTCGAAGCGCACCAGGGTGGTGGGTTCGCCGCCATAGTCGAGGGCGGTATCGACCGCATAAGGGTGCCAGCTAAAGGCAAACACCTCTTCGGGCAGCAGTTGCTCGATCAGTACATCCCAGACCAGGTTCTCGTAACCAGGGTAGGTAATCTGCCCCGTGGCGCGCTGGCCGGCGACAAAGCGCTGCCCTTGCAGGGCCACGCCGAACCAGCTGCCAAAGGCCTGGGCATCGGTCAACGCGGTCCAGACCTTGGCCCGCGGGGCCTTGAGCAGGATTTTTCGTTCAATACGATCAGATGAGTTCATGGGTTACCTCCAGCACTGAACACTAGTCGGCCTTCGGCCAAACGCAACCAGTGAGTTGCGTTAGCCCCACCACTCATCGCAAAGGATCAGAAGGTCCATTTGGCGTTGACCATCGCATTGCGCGGCTCGCCATAGGAACCCGAGTTGAAGGTGCCCAAGCCGTCGTAATACTTCTGGTCAAACAGGTTGTTCAGGTTCAGGCCCAGCGAAAGATGCTCATCGACCTGGTACCGGGCCAGCAAACCGACCACTGCATAGGGGTCTTGATAGGCCTTGTAGGTGGTTCCTGAAATCTCCCGGGTGGCAAAGGACTTGCTTTGCCAGGTCAGGTTGCCGCCCACGGTCAAGCGGCTCAGGTCACCCGGCAGACGGTAAGTGGTGCCGAGCTTAAACAGATTGATCGGCTGGTTGGCCTGCACACGCTCGCCGTTCTTGTCGTGGGATTCGCGGTAGGTATAGCCGCCGAACAGATTCCAGCCGCTCGCCACTTCACCGGAAACCTCGGCCTCCAGCCCCCGGGTCGACGTGCCGCTGATGGCTCGGTAGATCGGTTTGTTGGTTTGCAGGTTGTCACCGACGTACTCGGGGCTGTTTTTCTGCTCGACGTCAAACAGCGCCACACTGGCATTGAGCCCGCCATCGAAGAACTCGCCCTTGATGCCGATTTCGTAGTTATCGCCTTGCAGCGGATCGAGGGAAGTGTTGGCCGCCGTCTTGTAGTAGGTCTGCGGCAAAAAGATGTTGGTGTAGCTGGCGTACACCGAGTAACGGTCGTTGAGGTCATAGACGATACCGGCGTACGGGGTCAGCACCGCATTTTTCTTGGTGTTGTCGACGGTTTCCACCCCCGACGCCTCGTTGCGCGTCATGTCTTCCTGGTGCCACCAACTGACGCGCGTGCCGAGGGTGATCGACAGCGGGTCGAAGGGCTTCAAATGCAGCGCGGTATAGAGGCCGGTCTGTTTCAGGCGGGTAACGCCCTCGGCATTCTTGATGAACTTGGGACGGCTGAACTCGCGTCCATCGAGCTCGAAAATATTGTCCACCGGACGGTAATCGCCGTCGGGTCCGACACTGGTGTAATCGGGGAAATTCAAGTGCGTGCGCGAAGTGCTACCGCCCACCACCAGCTCATGCTCACGACCGCCCAGAGTGAACGGGCCGGAAGCATAGAGGTCCAGCGTGTCCTGGGTCTGGTAGCTGTCCAGGCGACTGATAAAGGCAAAGGCACCAGCGCCAGTCAGCGGGTCCGGGTTGGAGGCGCTGGCCGACGACCCCTCGCCTTTGCGGTAGGCGTACTGATGGCTGTACGCGGCCTTCAGACTCCAGTCATTGCCAAGCTTGTGATCGAGCATGCTGGTGAAGTTGTAGCTGGTGTTGTCGAGAAAGCTCCAGCGGCCGGCCGGGTTGAACGAGCGGGAGAAATTGGTTTGTTGGCCGGTGCTGTAGAACAACGGGATATGCCCATAACTAGTGCCATCGGCATTGTTGTTCTGGTAGTCCAGGCTGGTGCGCAGCACCGTGTCTTCGTTCAGGTCGACGTCCAGTGCGCCATACAGCACGCGTTTCTCCTGTTTGTACCAGTCGATAAACGAGTTCTGTTTCTGATAGGCCGCCACAAAGCGCCCGCGCATGTTGCCGGTGTCGGTCAAGGGGCCGGACACGTCGACTTCCGAACGGTACTTGTCCCACGCCCCGGCCTCGCCGGAGACATACCCCTGGAAGTCCTTGGTCGGGCGCTTGTGCACCAGGTTGATGGTGGCGGACGGAGTCCCCGCCCCACTCATCAGGCCGGTGGCGCCGCGCAGCACTTCGACACGGTCATAGATCGCCATGTCCGACAGTGCCGAGGTGAATTGCTGGGACTCGTTGGCGATCTGCGCCGGAATCCCGTCGTACTGGAAGTTCTGGATCTGAAAGCCGCGCGAGTAAAAGGTGTAGCGCTCGCTGTCGCGGTGATTGCTGCTGATCCCTGGGGTAAAGCTCAGCACCTCGTTGAGGGTGGACAGGTTCTGGTCGTCCATCAGTTGGCGGGTGATCACGCTCACCGATTGCGGGGTCTCGCGCAGGGAAAGCGGCAGTTTGGTCGCCGTACTGGTGGCACCGGTGGTGTAGGAGCCGCTGCCCTCGGTGGTCATCCCCAGAGCCTGGGCGGTGACCGAGGTCGCGCCCAGGTTCAGCACCGAACCCTCGCCAACGGGCACCAGCCCATAACTGCCATTGGGGTTGGTCACCACCGCCAGCGAGCTGCCGGAGAGCAAGCTGGCAAAACCCTGTTCGACACTGAAAGTGCCGCTCAGGCCCCGGCTGCTCTTGCCCGCCGTGAGCCCAGCATCGAACGACAGGACCACGCCTGAGTCCCCGGCAAAGCGGCTGAGCACCGCGCCCAGGGGACCGGCGCCAATGGCATAGGTTTTCTGCTGGCTGGCCGCACGGGCCTGGGACGCAGGGTCAAGCAAGGGTTGCAGCACCCCGTAGTGCAAGGCCAGGGAAGCCCCGAGCAGCGCCATGGCCAAGGGTTTCCTGCTGCTGGAAAAGTGCCGTTTATCCACCGCTGTGTATGGCCCTGCGCGCATGCTGACTCCTGAAGATTCGATTCAAAGGTGAAGGTCTTGCAGGAGGGAGTCGAGCGAGCCTTGGCCAATCGACAATGGCCAAGGCATTTTTTTTCAGGGGGCGCTGACAGGGCGCATCAGGCCGCGACGAGGCGTGTCCAATAGCGGGTGTGACGCACGACCTGCACCGGCAGCGCCTGGGTAATCGCCTCCAGCGCCTGGTCGATATCGTCCAGGGGGAATGCCCCCGAGACCCGCAGATCCGCCACCTGCGGCGCGCAGCCCAGGTAGCCGCCGCGATAACGCTGCAACTCGTCGACCAGACGCTCCAGGCGCCAGCCGTCGATCAACAGCCGGCCCTGGGCCCACTCGCCCGCGTCGGGTTCCAGGGCGCTGCGGGTGAGCAGTTGTTCGGCATCAAAGCCAACGGTCTGCCCAGCCATGACCACCGTCTCAGCCAGACCATGACCCGGACGCACCGCCACGCCGTGCTGCAACACGCTAAGGGAAGTGAAGCCGGGACTCTGGCGCACACTGAAACGCGTGCCCAAGGCACGCATTTCGCCTTGGGCGCTGCGCACGATAAAGGGCCGGGCGTCCTTGGCCGTCTCCACCAGGATCTCCCCCACACGCAACACCAGCAGGCGCAACTCGGCGCTGTAGACGATATCCACCGCGCTGTCAGTATTGAGGATCAGCCGTGTGCCATCGGCCAGTTGCAGGCTGCGTCGCTCACCAACCGCTGTGCGCTGGTCGGCCATCCACTGCGGTGCCTGACGATAGCCGGACCAACCCAGGCCACCGGCGCCCACGGCCAGCACCAGCCCCTTGAGCAGGCTGCGCCGATCCAGCAGCGGGAGCGCCGCGGCCTTGTCCATGACGTTGCAGGCAAGGCTGGCCGGCAAGCCGTTCAACTGCGCCTGCAACTGTTCCACCTGCTGCCAGGCCCACTGGTGCTGCGGGCTCTTCTGGAGCCAGGCGCGGAACGCCTGTTGCAGCTCGACATCACCCGGCACTGCGGCCAGCCGCGCCACCCAGTGGGCTGCCGCGCTCAAGGCCTGGCGCTGCGGATCCTGGGCCTTCATTGATGATCCAAAGCAAAAAACAGGCAGTGCTCGGTGGCCTTGGCGATGTACTTGGTCACCGAACTGACCGACACCTGCAACTCTTCGGCAATGTCCTTGTAGGGCAGGCCCTGCAATTGCGAGAGTAGGAACGCCCGCTTCGCCTTGCGCCCCAGGCCGTCGAGCATGGCGTCGAGGCGCTGCAGGGTCTCGATCAGCAACCAACGCTCCTCGGGGGAAATCTCCAGCCCCGGGGGCTGTTCCGCCAGGGCCTGCAAATAGGCCTGCTCCAGGGCTCGGCGGCGAAAGCTGTCGATCATCACGCGCTTGGCGACCGTCACCAGAAAATGCCGCGGCTCCTTCAACGGGCTGCCCACGCTCTTTTGCGGGTCGGCCAGCAACAGGCGGACAAAGGTGTCCTGGGCCAGGTCCGCCGCCTGCTGCGAACAGCCCAGGCGCGCGCGCAACCAGCCCACCAGCCAGCGATGGTGATCGCCGTAGAGCGCGGCAATGGGTTGATGAGCGGGACAATCGGAAGCGACCGGAGGCATGAGCGCTGCGCACGTAATTGAGAATGCGTCGCAATTTAGTCCAATGTCCAAAGGGAGGCAATAGCCTCGTCGGCCTGCGCCGAGTCGCAGCGCGGGGCGCCCGGGAAAAATGCTAAGGTCGCCCCCGTACCCGGCCTTCAACAAGGATGACTCATGCCCCTTACGCTTTCAGATCGCTACCGCGGCAGCCTGCTCGGCCTGGCCTGCGGCGATGCGCTCGGCACCACCGTGGAATTCAAACCACGCGGTTCGTTCCCGGACGTGACCGACATGACCGGCGGCGGCCCGTTCAACCTCAAGCCCGGGCAATGGACCGACGACACCTCCATGGCCCTGTGCCTGGCCGAAAGCCTGCTGAACAAGGGCGGGTTCAATGCCGCCGACCAGATGGGCCGCTACCTCAACTGGTGGCAATGGGGCTACCTGAGTGCCACCGGCGACTGCTTCGATATCGGCATGACCGTGCGCGAGGCCCTGGCCCGATTCCAGGCCAGCGGCGATCCGTTTGCCGGTTCCACCGCCCCCTATAGCGCCGGCAACGGTTCGCTGATGCGCCTGGCGCCGGTGGTGCTGTTTTACTTCCCCGATGAAGCGCGCATCGCCGAGTTCGCCGCCAGCAGTTCGCGCACCACCCACGCCGCGCCTGAAGCCGTGGAATGCTGCCAGCTGTTCGCGCAACTGATCGCCCTGGCCCTGGCCGGCGCGAGCAAGGCGCAACTGCGCCACGTGCCGGAATCGAGTTTCAGCCAGCCCAAGGTCGCGGCTATTGCCCAGGGCCAGTACCTGGACAAAACCCGCGAGCAGATCGTCGGCAGCGGTTACTCGGTGGCGTCCCTGGAGGCAGCGCTGTGGTGCTTCCAGCACACCGACAGCTTTGCCGCCGCGGTGCTGGCCGCCAGCAACCTGGGCGACGACGCCGACACCACCGCCGCCATCGTCGGCCAGTTGGCCGGGGCCCATTACGGTGCCCAGGGCATCCCCGAGGGCTGGCTGGCCAAGCTGCACATGGGCGATGAGATCCAGGCCACGGCCGATGCCCTGCTCCAGGCTGCGCAAACCGCCCAAGCCCAACGCCAGCTGTAACGGCCCCCTTTTTGATCAAGAGACTCCGCCATGCGTCCACGTTATCTGCTGTTGCTCGCCCCACTGCTGCTGGCTCCCCTGGCCCAGGCCGACGAGTGTGACAACGCCACCACCCAACTCGACATGAACCAATGCGCCGGCAAGCAGTTCCAGGCCGCCGACAAGGAACTCAACAGCCTGTACCAGCAGATCAACCAGCGCCTCAAGGACCAGCCGCAGACCAAGAAGCTGCTGGTCACCACACAACGTGCCTGGGTGGCGTTTCGCGATGCCGAGTGCGACTTCGCGGCCTCCGGCGTCGAGGGCGGCAGTGTCTACCCGCTGATCCACAGCAATTGCACCACGGCCCTGACCAAGGATCGAGTCAAGGCCTTCAAGACCTACCTCAAGTGTGAAGAAGGGGACCTGAGCTGCCCGGTGCCGGGGCTCTAGCCGCGTAAGCAAAAACCGGCGCGGCGGCGATGGGGTCCAGGGGTTGCCTGTCGCGCAACGCCTGCTCCTCATCACCGCCACGCCGGCGCCCGGGGTGCGGGTCTAGCGAACGAAGACCTGCGCCGTGGTGATCGCCATATCACCGCCCGGCAGCTTGATGCTGCCGACCTGCTTCATGCTGTCGGCATCGAAAATCGCCACGTCATTGAAGGTTCCCGCCAGGTAGATCTTGCTCCCCGCCTTGTTGAACGAAATGCAGTAGTAGGAGTGATCGAGGGTCGCCGACTGGATCAGCTTCTTCTGCTTGATGTCGTACTTGGCCAGGCGGTTGAGCACGCCGAACATCAGGTTCGGGTCCTTGGGCGAGCGCATGCCGCTGAAGTAGATTTCGGTCAGCGGGCCGAAATCGGTGGTTTCGGTCTTGCCGGTTTTCAGGTCGACGCTGAACAGCCCGTAGAGGTAGTCGGCGGTGGCCGGGTCCTGCTTCTTGTCCTTGAACTTGGCGGCGGTGTAGAGCAGCGAGAAGTCATGGCGGAAGGTCTGCTGGTTCCACACATAGAGCACGTCGGGGGCGCTGTAGTTGGCGCGTTTCCAGTGCCGGCTGGGGATCAGCACATCGAACTTGCCGGTCTGCACGTTGACCTTGTACACATCGGCGCCGGCCACATACAGAGTGCCGTCATCGCCGCTCTGCATGATGGTCAACTGGCGTGGCGCGGGGAAGCTGCGCAGCGGCTTGGCGTTCATCCCGGCGTCGGTGGCGTAGACATCCAGCCGTGGCTGCTTGACCTCGTAGCGGTCGTTGAGCATCTGGGTCGGGTTGGCCACGGTGTACAACTCCTTGCCGTCGTGGCTGACGGTGAAGGCGAACATCGAGCGGGCCTTCTCCCCCGGTTGTTGGGTGATGCTGGCATGGAACACCTGTTTGCAGCTGTCCAGCTCAACGCCGTAGACATCGGCGTAATGGTTGTTCAGCACATAGGCGATCTTGCGGTCAGGTGACAGTTGCACCGTGCCCGGGCCGAAGGCGTCGGGCAGTTGGCAGGTCTTGTACAGGCTGTCGCTGGCCAGGTCGAGGATGTGCAGGTTGTTCGGGTAATTGGTGGTCACCATGTATTCATGACCGCTGTTGAGGGCCAGGCCCTCATCAGCCAAAGCATTGATGGAACAGGCGCTGAGAACCGCGCCGGCGGCCAGGCCGCACACTGTGATAGCTCGCATGCTGAAATCCTTGTGCTGTCCGGTTACTTGTCTTTGGGGAAGACGGTGCCGAGGTTGCGCCAGTTGTCGTTGGAGGCCTGGGCGTCCTTGTTCCAGTCGGGGTAGGTGCTCATCATGTCCGGCACCTGGGCCGGCCACCAGCAAGGGTCGGAGCAACCGTAGAGGTCGGCCTCCATCGGCTGGCACAGCGAGGACACGCCACCGAAGGCGTCGATTTCCCAGCCCGGGTCGGTGGTCGAGGCGCAACCGGCCACGGAGTTCATCGCCACCACTTCTTCGATGCGGTTTTCGGCGGCGGCCTGTTCCAGCTTCAGGGCTTTGTTGTTGATCGGCTTGAGATGTTTCATATCAGTGGGCCTTGCGCGGAGTGATGTAACTGCTGATGAACGCAGGGTTGTGAGCCATGATCCGGGTGTAGACCTCGATGCCGAAATCCACCCAGTCACGCATCAGTTCGCAGTAGTGATAAGTCGGGTGCGTCGGGTCGCCGTAGCGCGCATAACTCTCGTGGTAGCAGCCGCCGGAGCACAGGTTGCGGATCTGGCAGTCCTCGCAGCCGGTGTTGGTGCGGTCCAGGCGCTGGGACAGGAAGTCATTCAACTCCACCTGTTTGACCCCGCTATGGACGTTGCCGAAGGTCGGCAGGGACGACCCGGTAAAGCGGTGGCAGAGATTGAGTTCGCCCTTGTGGTCCACCGCCAGCATCTTCAGCCCGGCACCGCACGGCAGGGCCTTTTTGTGGCCCTCGTGGATGTCGGTGATCAACTGGTGCAGGTTGGAGAAACCGATATTGCGATGCTCCAGGGCAGCCTCCAGGTAACGCCGTCCCAGCTTCTTCATGTTGGCGAAGACTTCGATCAACTCCTCGCTCGACAGGTTGAAGCTGCTGATATCGCCCGAGGTCACCGGGGCGAAGCCGACTTCGGCAAAACCCAGTTCGTTGAACAGGTGATCCCAGATGGTCTCGACGTCGGTGACTCCGGTGGTCAGGGTCACTCGCGCGCCCACCGGCCGGCTGTCGTAGCGTGACAGCAGCATTTGCGCCTTGCGCCGTACCACGTCATAGGTGCCCTGCCCGCCCACGGTGATGCGATTACGGTCGTGCACGGTCTTAGGCCCGTCGATGCTCACCGAGAGCCCGAAGCGGTGCGCATTGAGGTAGTCAACGGTGTCTTCGGTGAGCAGCGTGGCGTTGGTGGTCATGACGAACTCGACGAACTTGCCGGCCTCGCGAAAACGCTTCTCGCAGTAGTCGACCATGTACTCGATCAGCTTGCGGTTGCTCAGCGGCTCGCCGCCGAAAAACACCACGGTGAAGCGTTCTTCGTCCGGCGATTCCTTGAGCAGCATCTCCACCGATGCCACGGCGGTGTCGATCTCCATCTTCTTGCCGGCCGAGGGTTTGTCCAGGTCTTCCTTGTAGCAGTAGGTGCAGCTCAGGTTGCAGCCAGTGTTGACGTTGAGCACCACGGTGTTGATCGCCGTGCGCTCGACACGCTTGGTGCCGATGTCCGGGGTCAGTGGCGAGCCGTCGCTGACCAGTTCCAGGGCCATCAGCTCGCGCAGGGTTTCGGCCACTTCGTCGCCGCCATAGTGGCTGGCCAGGCGCTGGATCAGGTCCTCGGAAGAGCAACCCGGGCCACGCAAGGCATCGATGATGCTGCCGGTCAGGTCATCGCTGGCGAACAGCGAGCTGCTGGGGATATGGAACAGCATGCGGTCGGCGTCCACCTGCACTTCGTGCAGGTTGCGCTCGACCAGATTCAAAATAGCGCCCATTGCAATCTCCTGTGCACACCCCGGGGTTCAGGGGCGGCGGTCATTCCAGAAAAGTCGTTACAGCCCAAGGCATCGAACAACTCATGGAATGGGTGGATTGTTCCAACGTTGCACGGTGACGATCAGGTGGCCTTCGCCGGTCAGGGACTGGCCCGAGTCGTCGACGGCGGCGATCACCTTGAGGTTGCCGGCGTTATTGGTGGACATCTTGCGCGCCGGGTTCGGCCCGGCGTCGCCCGGGGTGAATACGCCGGCATCGGCCTGCATCTGCCCGGCGAACTTGACGTCCTCGTCTTCCTTGGCGCGCTCGTCGAAGGCCTCGACCTTCCACTGCGCCGGGAATACGCCAATGCGATAAGCCTTGCCGTCGGCCCCCTTGCCCCAGGCTTCGGCGTCGAAACGGCCCTGGACCTTGGGCGTCGAACCGCCGCCATCTCCAATACGTGCCACCGAGAACGCCGGCACCACCTTGACTTCGGCGATGGTGCTGTAGAGCGCCAGGTTCACCCCCTTGAGCGCCCCCACGCTGACCGCGCGCAGACCCGGCTGGGCATTGGCCGCCGCCTTGATCCGGACCTTGATCTGCTCCGGGCTGTGGCTGACAACTTCGAGCACTTGCACGCCTTTGCCAAAGTCCGGCTGGCCTTGCAGGCCGCTGCCGATCAGGGTCACTTCGGTTTCGCTGCCGGCTTTGAGGTAGCCCGGTTGCACCGCCAGCAAACGGCTGGAGCCTTGCTTGGCGGCAATAAAGTCCAGGCCTCGTTCGTCGTGCTCGGCCTCGAACATCCGCCCTTGCAGGGCGTTGCCCTGGGCGGCGAAGACCTGGCGCAGGGTGACCCCGTCGATGCTGACGTTGCCGCGCCATTCGTAGCCGCTGTAGAGGATCGCACTGCCCTCGCCATTGAACGGGCTGCCGTCGGCGTAGCGGCCTTTGATGCTGACCTTGAACTGATCGCTGCCGTCGGCGACAACACTCATGACCCCGGCCAGTTCACCCTTGCCCGGCAGGTGACCGCTGAAGCTCCAGTCGCCCACCAAGGTGTCGGCCTTGGGCGCGCTGCTCAGCCATTTTTTCCAGGCCGGGTTGTCCAGCGGGTAACGCTTGGCCAGCAGCGGCACCATGTCCTTGCGGGCGATATCGAACCAGTCGCGGTCGCGGGACAGCGCCTGGTATTCCAGGGACGGCCATTGCCCGAGGTGGAAGTTGACCAACCGCTCCCACTCCTCGGCCGGCCGCCGTTGCAGCGCTACCCGTGCGCCGGAGTGGCAGCGGCCGCACATCTGGCTGGTCTGCTCGTCGAACTGCTCGACAGTGTTCAGGCGCCGCTCCAGGGCGTAGCGCACGCCCTCGGTTTCGCTGGGTGCCAGGCCCTGGGTGTCGGCCAGGTATTTGACCAGGGTGCGCCGGTCGTCATCGCTGATCTGCAAGCCATGCATGGTCTGCATACGGGCGATGCTCATCAGCCAGCCTTCGGGGGTCTTGCGCTGGTGGCTGATGCGGCTCAGGCCATTGTCGGCCTCGGGCGTGTGGCAGCCCTGGCAGGTTTCCTTGAGGATGCTCGTGGCATCGCGTGCGGCCAGGGTGGGCGGGGAATGCAAGGCACTGCATACAGCCATCGCCAGCAGGCCGCTGGTCATGCCTGCTCGGATTTTTCTCTTCATCAACGTCAAACCTCCCACGGAGCTTTCTTATTTTTAGTGCGTCGTTTTTATGGTTTCTGCCACGCCCGGCAGGGCCGGTCATGGAGGCAAGAGAAACGTCTGCAGTGAGCAATACACGGAGCGTGCCAGCTTATTATTTTTCACCGAATCAAAGGCTTGCCGGGGACTGTCGGCAATACAGCGCGGTTCCAGGCCCAGGCGGGCGTTCAATTTCGCGACACGGTTCTCAGTCTGATACAGCAGCATGGCGCAGCCGCCGCGCCTGTAAAGGCCAATTGCACTGGACGCGACACGCGGAACGAGGCACGACACGCAGCGCCTGCTCCTCTGATCGGACAAGCCTGCTAGGATGCGCGCTTAATCGCTTCAGTCCAGCGGCCCGGACGTGGCCCGACAGGAACCCCGACATGCTCAATGCTCTGCTTTTCGACCTCGACGGCACCCTGACCGATACCGACCAATTGCACCTTCTGGCCTTGCAGCAATTACTGCTGGAGGAAGATGACCGGGTCTTCACCGCGCACGAGTTCGACGCCCATGTCAGCGGCCAGGCCAACGCCAACCTGTGCCGTTACCTGTTTCCAGATCGCTCGGTGGCTGAACATGAAGCCTTCGCCAACCGTAAGGAAGCGCGCTTTCGCCAGCTGTCGCCCCAACTGACCCCGATGCCAGGGCTGGTGCGCCTGCTGGACTTCGCCCGCGAGCAAAGCATCGGCATGTGCGTGGTGACCAATGCGCCCCGCGCCAACGCCGAGCACATGCTGCAGGTGCTGGGCCTGCGCGAACGTTTCGAGACCGTGCTGGTGGCCGAAGAGTTGCCCCGGGCCAAGCCCGATCCCCTGCCCTACCTCACCGGCCTCGAGCGCCTGGATGCACGGGCCGACAGCGGCCTGGCCTTCGAGGACTCGATTCCCGGCCTGACCGCAGCGGTCAAGGCGGGGATTTTCACCGTCGGCCTGGCCACCAGCCAAAGCCGCGAAACCCTGCTCGCCGCCGGCGCCCATCTAGTGATCGAGGATTTCAACGACCCACTGCTGTGGCAGCAGATCGAGCGCATGCTCGGCGCAACGGCCTGAGCACCAGGCGCGCGCAGCCAGCCACCGCACGTTGGGCGGTGGCTGGACAGGCTTGAAGAAAGGATCTGCCGGGAACCGGCAGCGAGGGGGGAAAGAAGCTCGCCCATTTATTTCGACAGTATTGCTCAGTGTCGAAACACCCCCCTTAGGCTGGGCGAGCCGAAGCAATATAGGTCTATGAGCCAAGGCATTCCATCGGACATGTCCCAAAGTTCCGGCGTTTTTTCTGGGACTCGCCTAGATTGATAGTCATCACTTGCAAAAAACCCAGCCAGGCCCGTGAAAACGCGAGCCTGTTTTTGCAGGTGGCGCGTTTTTCAGCCTGTACCAGACAACGGAAAACCCAGCTCAGCGGATCCAAAGCGCCTGAAAGCCTTTTTTCAACCAATTGTTATTTAAGGTTTTTCCTAAAACAAAACTCAGTATTCGCACGCGTCTGCCGATGGTGTTTGCACAGGATCCAGGGAGCAACAGCAATGAGAAACAATCAGCCCGTCACCCAACGTGAGGTGGCGCTCGCCGCGCAACAGAAACTCATCTCAACCACCGATGCTCGCGGAGTCATTACTTACTGCAACGACGCGTTCGTCGAGATCAGCGGTTTCGAACGGACCGACCTGATTGGCGCGCCGCAAAATATCGTGCGTCATCCGGACGTGCCGCCAGCGGTCTTTGCCCATATGTGGGCTGCTCTCAAGCAGGGCAAACCGTGGATGGGGATCGTCAAGAACCGCTCGAAAAACGGCGACCACTATTGGGTCAACGCCTACGTCACGCCGATTTTCGAAGGCAGCCAGGTGGTCGGTTACGAGTCGGTACGGGTCAAGCCCACTGCCGACCAGATCCGCCGCGCGCAGGCGCTGTACCAGCGTATCAACCGGGGCCGCGCAGCAATCCCGAGCCGCAATCAATGGCAACCGGCGCTGCTGTGCTGGCTGCCGTTGCTGGCCATGGCTCTGATCGGAAGCCTGAGCGCCACCCTGCTTGCCACGCCCCTGGCCTTCGCCCTGAGCGCGGTGGTTTCGCTGCTCCTCGGACTGTTCGTCTGGCAGCGGCAACAGGCTGCGGCCCAGCGCTTGCTGCACATGGCCGATGGCTCCACGTGCGACGCACTGCTGACGCAGATGTACAGCGATCAGCAGGGTACCCAGGGGCAACTGGAGACGGCCTTTGTCAGCCAGGATGCACGCCTGAAAACCTGCCTCACGCGCTTGCAGGACACCGCCGAACAGCTCACTGAACTGGCTCGCCGCGCAGGCAGCCTGGCGGTCGACAGCTCCCGCGGCCTGGACCGCCAGCGCGCCGAAACCGAACAGGTGTCGACCGCGGTCAACCAGATGGCCGCCACCACCCAGGAAGTCGCCAGCCACGTGCAACGCACCGCCGACGCCACCCAGGAAGCCAACGTGCTGACCCGCCGGGGCCGCGAAGTCGCCCGCGACACCCGCGAGGCGATCCAGAAACTGTCCAACGTGGTCGGGGAAACCGGGGAAACCGTGGCTCAACTGGCCCGCGACAGCAACCAGATCGGCAGCGTGGTCGATGTGATCAAAGGCATTGCCGACCAGACCAACCTGCTGGCCCTGAACGCCGCGATCGAGGCGGCACGGGCCGGGGACATGGGACGCGGTTTTGCCGTGGTCGCCGATGAGGTCCGGCAACTGGCGCAACGCACGGCCGAATCCACCACGCAAATCCACGACCTGATCAGCAAGTTGCAGAACTCGTCCAACAACGCGGTGCAGACCATGGAAAGCGGTCAGCGCCAGGCCGAAGAAGGCGTGGCCTGGGTGCTGGAGGCCGACAAGGCCCTGGTGGGGATCAGCGAAGCGGTGGCCAATATCACTGAAATGACCACCCAGATCGCCGCCGCCACCGAAGAGCAAAGTGCCGTGGCCGAGGAGATCAGCCGCAACATCAGCACCATTGCCGACCTGGCCGACCAGTCCTCGGAACAAGCCCATCACTCGGCCCAGGTCAGCCAGGAACTGACCCAGACCGCCACCACCCAGTACTCCCTGGTGGAGCGCTTCAACCGCTAGCCGTCAGCCCCAAGCCCGCTGCCAGGCGGCGCTTGGGGCCGCCTGCCTGGGTCAATTGGCGGTCAACTGCTGCTGGTATTCCTTGACGTAGCCATTGGCCAATTCGTCCTTCTGCTGGTCGTCGAGGATCTTGCCCGCCATCTGGAAGAACTTCTGCTCTTCTTCATGCAGATGGTGATGCACCTTCTCCATGAGTTTTTTCGCCGTGGCCAGCCAGGCCGGGCTGGACATCTCGGTCTCATCCAGCGCCTCCATCAACTCATCCATCGCATGATGTTCGGAGATCGCGTGGCGGCTGAGGTCGACGCCATTGTCGTGTTCCATCAGCGGCACGTAGAAAAAGCGTTCCTCGGCCGTCTCGTGGGCCTGCAACTCGGCCTTGAACTGGGCATAGGCTTGCGTGCGCTCAGGGCTGTCGCCTGAGGTGCGCACCAATGTCTCGGCATAGCCGCGCTGCCGGTCATGACTCTCGCGCAGGGCTTCGAATATGTTCAAGGGCATTCCTCCGGGTTTATGGGCCATCTTTGCCTAGACCCTGGCGCCGAGGCGGGGGTTCAACCCAACCCGCGCGGGCTGTCGGGAAGCTGAACAGAAGCGGGCTACGCCAACGCCGGTGCAGGGCTGAAGTTACAATTTGTTACTTCCCCCCCCTCCTCCCGCAGATCACGGCCATGACCGAAGACTTCGAAGTGCCCAGCCCCCACGAGAAACACTTGGAACACGTGGCCGAACACGCCCATGCCCGGAGCGATACCTTTGCCAGCAAGATCGCGGTGATGACCGCCATCATGGCCACCCTGGGCGCGCTGCTCAGCTACCAGGCGGGGTCCACCGAAAGCGAAGCGGCGATGGACAAGAACAACGCGGCGATGAAGAAAACCGAAGCCGCCAACCAGTGGAACTACTACCAGGCCAAATCCAGCCGGCAGAACCTGGCGGAACTGGCGGTGCACATCCCCGGGCTCGACGCGGCGCACTACGCCAGCGAGGCCCATCGCTACCAGGAGCAGAAGGAAGGGCTGCGCCAGCAAGCCGAAGCCTTGGAAGCGCAAGCCCGCGAGTGGGACGACAAGTCCGAAGCCGCCCTGCATCAGCACCACCGCTGGGCCCAGGCCATGACCGCCATCCAGATCGCCATTTCCCTGGCCGCCATCACCCTGCTGACCCGCAAGGAATGGCTGAAAAAACTCGCCTACACCGCCGCCAGCGCCAGCGTGCTGCTGGGAGGCCTGGCCTGGTTGCACCTGTGACCGCCGACACCCGCGGCGCCTGTCCGTTGTAGCCGCTGGCGAGCCCGCGAGGCTGCGCTGACCCTCACTCACAACCCACTGACACCTGACGCCCTGCGGCGCCTATCCCGCCCTGCGCAGCCTGGCGGCAGCGGCTACAGGGTGGGTTCTATCGTCTCCTCCGTCTCACAGGCTGTCGCAGTTTGCGAACACAAGGCCCTGGCCGCTCGCCGCACGGTGGGCATCAGGCCCCGCAAAACGGGGGCATAAACGCGGAGGGCAGAACTGGCACAGCCATTGCGAAAGACCTCGCCTCATGCATAACAAGAGGTCTTGCCCATGTCTGTTTCTTCTCTGCTCCCGGCCACCACGGCTTTTATCCAGCGCGCGCCGCGCATGTTGATCGGCGGCGAATGGGTCGAGGCCGCCGATGGCCAGACCATGCCCCTGCGCAACCCGGCCACCGGCGAGCAGCTCTGCCTGGTGCCACGTGCCACCGTTGACGATGTGGACCGCGCAGTCCTCGCCGCCCGGCGCGCTTTCGACGATTCGGCCTGGACCCGCACCCGCCCCCGCGAGCGGCAGAACCTGCTGTGGAAACTCGCCGACCTGATGCAGCGCGATGCCGAGTTGCTGGCGCAACTGGAGTGCCTGAACAACGGCAAAAGCGCGGCGGTGGCCCAGGTCATGGACGTGCAACTGTCCATCGATTTTTTGCGCTACATGGCCGGCTGGGCGACCAAGATCGAGGGCTCCAGCGTCGAGGTCTCCCTGCCGCTGATGCCGGACGATCAGTTCCACAGCTTTATCCGCCGCGAGGCGGTGGGCGTGGTCGGCGCCATCGTGGCCTGGAACTTCCCACTGCTACTGGCCTGCTGGAAGCTCGGACCAGCCCTGGCCACCGGTTGCACCGTGGTCCTCAAGCCGGCGGATGAAACCCCGCTCAGCGCCCTGAAACTGGCCGAACTGGTGCTCGAAGCCGGCTACCCCGAAGGTGTATTCAACGTGGTCACCGGCACCGGCATCACCGCAGGCTCGGCCCTGACCCACAACCCCCAGGTGGACAAGCTGACCTTCACCGGCTCCACCGCCGTGGGCAAGGAAATCGGCAAGATCGCCATGGACTCCATGACCCGGGTCACCCTGGAGCTGGGCGGCAAATCGCCAACCATCGTCATGGCCGACGCAGACCTGGGCAATGCCGCCGCCGGTGCCGCCAGCGCGATTTTCTTCAATCAGGGCCAGGTCTGCTGCGCCGGTTCGCGGCTGTATGTGCAGCGCAAGCATTTCGACAACGTGGTGGCCGACATCGCCAACATTGCCAACGCCATGAAGCTCGGCAACGGCCTGGACCCCAGCGTCGACATGGGTCCGCTGATCTCGGCGCGGCAACAGGAACGGGTCTACCGCTACATCGAAATGGGCCGGGAAAGCGGCGCCACCATCGCCTGTGGCGGTGAGCAGTTCGGGCCGGGGTATTTCGTCAAGCCGACGGTGATTGTCGACGTCGGCCAGAAACACTCTCTGGTGCAGGAAGAAATCTTCGGCCCGGTGCTGGTGGCGATCCCCTTCGACGACGAAGCTGACGCCCTGCGCATGGCCAACGACAGCCCCTACGGCCTGGGGGCGAGCATCTGGTCCAACGACCTGGCGGCAGTGCACCGGATGATCCCACGGATCAAGTCCGGCTCAGTCTGGGTCAACTGCCACAGCGCCCTGGACCCGGCCCTGCCCTTTGGCGGCTACAAAATGTCCGGGGTCGGCCGGGAAATGGGCTACGCGGCGATCGAGCACTACACCGAGCTGAAATCGGTGCTGATCAAGCTCTGATCCGCAAATACCGGGAATCCTCGGTTCATCAGGCAAATCCTCGCGGCCAACGCTAGAGGAAATGCTCCCCGCCAGGGGCGCCGGAGGTGGTCCGGCGCCTGCCCTGTGCGCGGCGCAAAGCGCTGCTACGCTCAGCCCGAGCCGACTCTCTACCTTGCTTGAAGAGTCCAGGCTCATCCACCCACAACGCCTCATCACCACCGAAAACCTGAGGAAAGCATCATGGGATCAAATGGAAATGATCACGACTACATCCAGTGCGGTTGCCACAACCCCGTCTGGGAAGCACTAAAAGACACCCTCGACCCCGCCCGCTATATCGCCAGCCACCCCAACGCAGCACATGGCCCGGTCAAGGATCCGAGCGGCGAGTCCCTGGTTTTTCATGACGGCATCATCTACCCCCTGCGTGACGGCAATATGGACGATCGAGTCGACGCCCTGGGCATCCATGCCGGCGACGTAGTCGCCTCCGGCACCCTGGCCGACGTTGAAGCTCGCATGCAGGCCCTGGGCATCAACTACAAGAAGCAGTCGCTGCACGGCAAGACCCTGCTCCCCGGCCTGGTCGAGCCCCACGCCCACATCGTGCAAAGCTGCGCCATGGATGGCTGGCTGAACCTGGGCGCCATCGGGCCCGACGACGCCGATACCGACCCGCACACAGAGAAAAACAGCCAGCGCCTGCGGCCTCTCTACACCTGGGGCTGGCTGAAGGAAACCATTCAAAAAAACCTGCCCGAGGACAATTCGAGCTGGGTCCTCGGGCACCTGGTCGATCCGGCGCTGATGCCGTTCAAAATGGTTGAGGGCGGCCTGAACCAACTGATTACCCTGCAATGTGGCGATAAACCCGAAGAGGGCTACTTGGACAGCATCGAGTCCAAGCGGCCGATGCTGCTGATCAGCGCGTCCATGCACACCGCCTACATGAACACGGCGGCGAGAGATCTGGTTCATCAAAGAACCGGGGTCATGGCCGAGAACGGTGTGCTGCAGGAAAGCCAGATAGTGGCCGGGATCCTCTCGATTCCCACCAAGCAGAAGCTGGAAATGCTGAAGATCTTCAAGCGCCTCGACACCTTCTTCGACACCGCTTCCAGCCGCGGGATCACCCTGCTGTACGACGCAATGGTGGATCCCCTGTCAAAGCTGGTTCTGAACGCCTACTTCCTGACACACCCCAGAAAGCTGCGGATCGGCTACGCCGCCGCCTGCAACAACTCGCTCGAGGTCCTCAAACGGCTGCCGGATTATCGACCGGCCACGCGGGAAGAGGCCAAATACATGTATCAAGGCTCGATCAAGGTGATCTCCGATGGTTCCAACCAAGGGCTGACGGGCTACCAGGTCGCGGACTACTGCTGCCAGACGGACCGTCCGGTGGGCAACTTCAACTTCTGCGACAAGGGCGAAGACACCCCGAAAGCTCTCCCGGTCAAATACCAGGAATTCATCCAGGCGGCGGTGAAAAAAGGCTGGCCGCTGATGATTCATGCCAACGGCGATCGGGCCATCGAATTCACCCTGAAAGCCTATGACCTCGCCTTGCAGGGCCAAAACGGCCTGGACAAGCGTCATCGCATCGAACACTGCTCGCTGCTGACCCCGACAACCCTGGAAACCATGCAGCGCCTGGGCCTGTCACCGAGCTTCCTGATTGGCCATGTCGGTTACTGGGGCTACGCCTTCGATAAAGCCATTTTCGAAAAAAAGGCCCAAGAGATGCTCGACCTCTGCAAGTCGGCCCTGGAGCACAATCTGCGGATTTCCCTGCACAGCGACTACTCGGTCACCCCATTGGGGCCCCTGCGCTCGATGGAGCAGGCGATCACCCGCAAGATGGAAGGCATCCGCAAAAGTGATGTGGACCCGACGTTCATCGACGATCCGCGCCTGCAACCCATCCTCAATGAAGGCGAGTGCCTGACCCGTAAGCAGGCGTTGAAAGCCATCACCTACGACGCCGCCTGGCAGTGCCATGCCGAGGCCTGGACCGGGTCCTTGCAGGATCAGAACTTCGCCGACTTCGTGATCCTCGAGCAGGACCCGCTGGACGAGAAGTTCCCGGCCACCCAGATTCGCGACATCAAAGTCTGCGAAACCTGGAAAGGCGGCCAGCGGGTGTACCTCAACCCGGGTAACTGACCCTCAGCCAGTGCAACCCGGGGGCTGCTTGAGCCCCCCGGTTTATTTCAGCAACGACCAGATTGGATGGCCGCGGTGCGGATCGCGAGCAAGCTCGCTCCTGCCGTGGGTTTGGCCGTTTCGCGGGCATGAGCGCAAGACCTAGGGCCGATACCCCTGAGACAGCAACCAGCCACGTATCACCCGCCCCTGTTCCGGGCTCAGTGGCGCCAAGGCCTGGGCCGCGCCCTGGCTGCGCAAGCGGCGCAGCAGCGGCGCCAGCTCCACCCCCTGCACATGCCAGATCCCCAAGGGCTGATCCGGGGTGACCACCACATCGGCTTCGTCCACCAGGCCATCACGCAACACCGGGGCGCGCTCGATGCGCAAGGCTGCAAAATCCACGCTGGCGTGGGCCTGCTGCTGGTCCGGCCAATGCCGGCGGGCCTGCCAGAACGGCTGCTCGGACCAGCGCTGCTCGTCGGCGTAGAAATCCCGGCCGATGCGTGCGAAACGCTGGAACAGATGCTCCACCCGTTGCCCATGGAAACGCTGCGCCAGCGCTCGGTTCTGCGGTCGCTGCAACAGGGTGTTGATCACCGCCGGGGCCTGCAAGGCCGAGGACAGGGACTGGAAAATACCATTGCCGGACAAGGGGTCCACGGCCATGGCGGCATCGCCGACCCGCAGCCAGTGGGCGCCACAGACCTGGGGGTTGAGGATCGCCGTGCTGCTGCGGGCATGCAGGTGCAATTGCTGCTCCTCGCCATCGGCAAAGAACTCCCGGGCCATGGCCGACGCCTGCCGGCGCTGGCGACAATACTCCAGCAACTGCACCTTGCCCGGCAGCCCGGCGCTGGCCACATCCAGGGTCAGTTGCCAGTAGCACTGGCCATCGGCGCGCCGGGCCATCCAGGCCCAGCCGTCCTCCAGGCTGTATACCGCGCTGGCGGCGCTGCCGACGGGGCCTTGCCAGCGGTTGAGCAGGCTGACGGTTTCCGGGCCGCGCAGACCCTTGCCGGCGCCTTGGCGCAGCCCTTTGTCCAGCACCGGCGCCTGCCGCCCACGGGCCTCCACCAAAAACTCGCCAACCTGCTCGGCCTGCCCTTGCACTTGGACCCGATGCCCGGCCTCGGTGGACTGCACGCCCAGCACCCGGCCCTCGATCAGTTGCACGCCGGCCTCGCGCAAGGCCTGCCGCAGGCCGCGGTCGAACGCCGGACGGTCCAGCAGGTACTCGATGTTCTGCGCATGCTCCTCGCCGTTCCACGCCACCCGCCTCTGGGACGGTTGCAGGGCCTGGGCCAACGCCTGTTCCAGGCCGGCGCCGCGCAAGGCTTCGAGGACTCGCACCGAAACCCCTTCCAGGGCCGGAAAGCGCCGCCAGTCGCTAATCAGGGTCACCGGGTAGCCGAGGCGACGCAGCCCCAGGGCCACCGCCGCCCCCGCCGGCCCCGCGCCGAGGATCAGGATGGCGTGCATGGCAATTGCCGACGTTCCGGGCCCCGATAGTGGGCGTTGTCCTGCAGCCACTGCAGGACCTGGGCCTTGCCGGCGTCCGGGTGGGCGCCCAGGTAAGCGGCGATATGCCCGCTCAGGGCCGCGCACCCCAGGCTGGCGCCGGATTGCCCAGGGCTGCCGCCGCGCACGCAGGCGGCGAAATCCGCCTGGGAGCTATTGAGCCATGACCACTGCTGCGCGCTGCACCGCGCATCGCCGGTGACGCGCAACACCCCGGGATAACTGGCCGGAAACACCGCCTCGCCCTGGGCCGGGCTGGACGCGCACAGCAGCACGCTGCGGGCCTCGGCGGCGGCGCAGGCCTGACGCAGCAGCTCGCGATCCTGGCGCAGGCCCAGGCTGAGGTTGATCAGCCGTACGTCCTGCTCCAGCAGCCAGTACAGCGCGGCGCTCACTTGCGCGGCGCTGGTGACCCCGCGCTGATCGAAGACCTGGGCTACATACAATCGCGTGCCGGGTGCACGCAGGCCGATGGCCTCGATCACCGCGCTGCCGTGGCCCAGGGCATCCTCCTGCAATGGGCCCTGGCCAATCCCTTCGGCTCGCAGGAAGAAACTCCGCCCGCCCGCCACTCGCTGATGCGCGGCATGGCCGCTGTCGATCACCCCGATGCGCAGCTCAGGCTTCATGGGCCACCTCCACTGTGCGCAATACTCCGTCCTGCAAAGTAAAACGCAGATCGGCATCGGCCAGGGTCGAAGGCCGATGACTGATCAGGATCCGCGTGCGACCAGCGAACAACCGGTCGATGGCCTCAATCACTTCACGTTCAGTGGCTTCGTCCACCGCCGAGGTGGCTTCGTCCAGCACCAGGATCATCGGATCCTGAAGCAGGGCCCGGGCAATGGCGATGCGCTGTTTCTGCCCGCCGGACAGTTGCTGGCCGCGCTCGCCCAGGGGGCTGTCCAGGCCTTCGGGCAAGGATTCGATCAGCCCCTGCAATTGCGCCAGCCGCGCCACCTCGGCCACCGCTTCACGGCTGGCATCGGGCACGCTGTAGGCCAGGTTATCCGCCAGGCTGCCGCGAAACAGCACGATGTCCTGGCTGACCACCGCCACCCGCCGGCGCAACTGCGTCAGGTCCAGCTGACGCAAGTCGATACCGCCCAGCAGCACCTGCCCGGATTGTGGATCGTGGTGGCGCTGCAACAGGTCGACCAGGGTGCTTTTGCCCGCTCCCGAGGTGCCGCTGAGCGCCACCTTGCGGCCGTAGGGAATCCGCGCCTCGATGCCCTGCAGGGTCATGCCGCGCCCTGGATGGCTGAAGTGCACATTCTGGAAATGCAGCTCGCCCTGTTCCGGCACCGGCAGCGGCGCCTCGGGGTTGCTGATGCCCGGTTGTTCGCCGCGCAGTTCCATGACCCGGCCCAGGCTCACGGTCATGCGCTGGATCGCCACGTACAAGCCGAGCAGGCTCTGCACTGGCCCCACCGCCATGCCCAGATAGGTGGAAAAGGCGATCAGCGCCCCCAGTTGCCAGGTGCCCTGTACCACCCAGTAGCCACCAATCAGAAAAGCGCAGGCCCGGGACAATGAGGTCAGGGTGCCGGGCACCGCCTGGGTGAAGAACTCGGTGACTTGCAGCTTCAGCAACTGCTGCATGTAGCCCTTGCCGAGGCTGTCCAGGCGCCGTGCCTCGCGCGGCTGCTGACCGGCGCTCTGGATGAATTTCATCACCGGCAAGGTTTCGACCATGAACGAGGACATGTCCGCCGAACGCTCGCGCAACTGGCGCACGTCACGCTCGACCTTGCGCCGCATCCAGCGCAGCCACAGCACGTCCAGCGGAATCAGCACCAGGGCCAGCAGCGACAGCTTCCAGGACAGGGTCAGGAGCATGGCCAGGGCCACCACCAGGCCGATCACGCTGGACACCGCCGAGAACAATGAGTCCACGGCAAAGCGCTGGATCTCGGCCACATCGCCGTCCAGGCGCGACATCAGGTCACCAATCCGGCGCTGCCCGTAAAAACTCGGCGACAGCCGTTGCAGGTGCCGATAGAGGTCGTCGCGCAGGGCGAACAGAATGCGCCCGGACAGCCGCGTGTGCAGGTAGCGATTGACCCCGGACAGCACCGTGCCCACCAGCCCGGCGCCGATCATCAGCACGGCGATCAGCACCAGCATGGAAAAATCGCGGGCCAGCAAGCCGTCGTCGATCAGCAGTTTGGTCAGCCAGGGCTGCACCAGCACCAGAGACGACGCGCAAGCCGAGAGCCCGAGCAGGCCGGCGATGGCCAGGCGATGGGGGCGGACAAAGCCATACAACCACTGCAACGCACCCTGCAAGGCCTCGGGGTTGGGGCTGTCCACCAGCCTGCCGATCAGGCGCCGCATCAACTGCGCAACTGTTTGAGCTTGCGGTACAGCGTCGCGCGGCTGATGCCCAAGGCGTCGGCCGCCGCCGAGACATTGCCCTGGTGGCTGTCCAGGGAACTGCGGATCAGCTCCAGCTCGTTCTCGCGGATACTCCCAGCCTGGGGCCGTTCGCTGGCGTTGAGTTCATCGAGCATGCTGTCCGGCAGGTGCTCCAGGGTCAGGGTGCTCTCGCCCTCTTCGCGCATGGCCAGGGCGGTGCGCAGGACCATCTCCAACTGGCGGATGTTACCCGGCCAGTGGTACGCCTCCAGCAGTTGCCGCAGGTCGTCGGCCAAGGCCACGCCGGGGCTGCCGAGCTTGCCGAGCAAGACGCCCAGCAGCGCGCCGAAATCTTCGCGCTCGCGCAGGGCCGGGAGCATCACGCTGATGCCATTGACCCGATAGAACAGGTCCTCGCGAAAGTGTTTGTCCTCCACCAGGCGCTTGAGGTCACGGTGGGTGGCGCAGATCAGCGCGACGTCGATGTCCTGCTCTTCACCTGCGCCCAGGGGCGCCACCTTGCGGTCCTGCAACACCCGCAGCAATCGCGCCTGCAAGGCCAGGGGCATGTCGCCGATCTCATCGAGAAACAACGTGCCGCCGTGGGCCTGTTGCAAGCGGCCGATCATCCCGCCACGGCGCGAACCGGTGAAGGCGCCTTCGCGATAGCCGAACAGTTCCGACTCGATCAGGCCTTCGGGAATCGCCGCGCAGTTGACCGCGATAAAGGGTTTGTCGCTGCGGCTGCCGGCCAGGTGCAGGGCCCGGGCAATCACTTCCTTGCCGGTGCCGGTCTCGCCCAACAGCAACACCGGCAGGGCGTTGGCCAAGCCCTGGCGCGCCATGCGCAAGGCCCGGGCATAACGTTGGTTACTGCCGGCCAGGTGCTCCAGCGGCGGTTGCACGGGGGCGGATTTGGGCACGGCACGCGGCGTGCTGCTGAGGTTGAGCGAACGCTGGGGCGCGCGCAGGGTTTTGTAAAACAGCTCGCCCTTGGCGGTTTGCAGGCTACCGACGCCACCTTGCTGCAAGCGCGTGAGCAGTTGCAAGCCATCGACCCCGAGGAACTCCTCGCAGCGCCGCCCTACCAGGGCCGCGCGCGGGGCATTGAGCAACTGGCAGGCCTGGGTACTGACCGCCAGGATCTGCCCGCCCAGGCTCAGGGCCAGCAAGCCCTGCCAGGGGGATTCGAGGTACTGCCGCCGACTGTGGAAAGCCAGGACGATCTGTTCGGGATAGGTGGCGTTGAACACTCGGCTTTCGATCTGACTGACCGCCATGGCCAGCAGCGCCGTGCTGTCCTGGGCCCGCCCCAGCGGCCCTTCACGGGTCAGGTCGAGCACGCCGAGGATCTCGCCCTGGGGGCAATGGATGGGCACCGAAGTGCAGGAAAAATCACTCAGGCGGTCCAGGTAGTGTTCGCCGCAATCGATCAGGGTCGGCCGCGCTTCCACCAGGGCCGTGCCCAGGGCGTTGGTGCCACGGGCCGCCTCGCTCCAGCAGGCGCCGAGGGTAATGTCCTGCAGGCCGCTGCCCTTGAGGCGGTCGGCGCGGCCTTCGACCGCCAGGATGGTGGCGTCGGAATTGGCGAGGATGATCAGCCCGTCCTTGCCCTGGCGCTCGGCCAGGTAGTCGATGGCCGGCGTCGCGGCATCGAGCAACAAACGATTGCTGGACAACAACAGCTCGAGGCTGGCGCTGGATTCCAGGGCTAGCTCGTGCTGGCCATTGAAGTGCACGCCATGGCTGAGGCTGCGCCGCCATGAGGCATCGATTTCTGCACGCAATACACCGTCGGGGACTTCGCCCTCCAGGTGCAGCTTCTCCCGGGCCAGCCGGGCTTCGTGTGGCAGTTCAGCATTTCTTGTTTTTATAAGCGTCATCAAGCGCTCCGAATCGGTCCGCCCGGTCCCTCCCCGCTCCATTCCCTTGGGTTGCGAGAAGCACGCAAGCCAAGGCAAATGTCTACACCCGGTTCAGATGGCAGTAAAGAAAAGATTGGCCCGGCACGGCGGACCATCCACTCCCTTCAAGCAAAACCTGCGCCATGGGTTGCGGCGCCGGGCCATCTTTACGTTAACGTCAAGCCAATGGCAAGCGCCGTTTGCCATCGACCATCACCCTCAGGCGGATTGCCCCGGGTCAGAGCTTCCAGGCCTCGCCGTCGGCAAAAAAGGCCCGGGCATTGTCCTCGAGGCTTTCCAGGTGATAGCCGCCCTCCTGGACGATCAGGCACGGCAGGCCCAGGCTGCGGACACGCTCCCCCAGAGTGGCGAAGCCGTCCCGGGTCACCGCCACTTTGCTTTGCGGGTCCAGCTCATAGATATCAAAGCCCAGGGACAGCACCAGCACCTCGGCGCCGAAACGCCGCACCGCGTCCAGCGCCGTTTCCAGCTGGGCCAGGAAATCCCCTTCGCTGGCGCCGTGGGCCATCGGCAGGTTGAGGTTATAGCCCGCCCCCGCCCCCTCGCCGCGCTCGTCGGCAAACCCGGTCACGCCTGGGTAAAAGTTGGTCGGGTCGCCATGCACCGAGACATACAGCACATCGTCCCGCTGGTAGAAAATCTCCTGGATGCCCTGGCCATGGTGCATGTCGGTGTCGAGCACCGCGACCCGGGCATATTTCTCCCGCAGCACCTGGGCCGCCACTGCCGCGTTGTTCAGGTAGCAGAAACCGCCTGCGGCTTCGGCCCGCGCGTGGTGGCCCGGCGGACGGCACAGGGCGTAGGCCGCCGGCTCGCCGTCGAGCAATGCCCGGGCCCCGGCCACGGCACTTTGCGCCGACCAGTAGGCTGCACGCCAAGTCGACTCACCCACGGGGCAACTGCCATCGGCCAGGTAGCACGCGGCTTGGGCCAGGACCCCGCGCAGGGCATTGGGCTCACGCACGAAGATGTTGGACATCACCTCATCGCCCCAGTCTTCGGGGATTTCCTTCCAGCCCTGGTGCGCATCCTGCAGAAACTCCAGGTACGGCGCGCCGTGTACCGCCAGCAACGGGGCCATCCCGGCATCCCGTGGCTGCTCGACGGCGAAACCCAGGGAGTGTGCGGCCTGCACCAGGCGCTGGGCGCGCTCCGGCACCTCCTGGGGTATGCGCATCTGGCCGCGCGAGTAGTAGCTGCGTGGGTGGTGGAGCAACTGTTCGGGGTGAAAAAAACTGCGCATGACCTTCTCCTTATTCAACCTGGCCCGCACGGGCCAGCACGGCGTTAAGCAATACATCGGCGCCCTGGCACACGTCCTGCGGCAGCACGTCTTCGGCTTCGTTGTGGCTCAGGCCGCCAACACAGGGGATAAACACCATCGCCGTCGGGCAGTAGCGCGCCAGCAGAATCGCGTCGTGACCCGCACCGCTGACAATCGACTGCTGAGGGTAGCCCAGACCATCCACCGCCTGCTGCACGGCGGCCACGCATTGGGCGTCGAAAGGCGTGGCCGGGCTGACCCAGTGCGGGCTGACGCTGACCCGCAGGCCGCGCTGGCGGGCAATGGCCTCCAGGCGTTCGCGCAATTGCTGTTCCATGGCGGCAATCTGTTCGTCCTGGTGATGACGCAGGTCCACGGTGAACTGCACTAAACCCGGGATGGTATTGCGCGACGACTTGGCAATGCTCAACTCACCCACCGTGGTCAGGCCCTGGGGGGCAAAGTCCGCGGCCAGGGTTTCTACCGCGAGGATCATCTGCGCGGCGCCATACAACGCATCCTTGCGCAGCGGCATCGGTGTGGTCCCGGCGTGTGCGGCCATGCCTTCGACCTGTACGTCGAGCCAGCGAATCGCCTGGCCGCCGCTGACCACGCCGATGCTCTTGGCGTTGTCTTCAAGGATCGGCCCCTGCTCGATGTGTGCCTCGAAGTAGGCGTCCACCGGCCCGCCTAGCGGTCGCTGGCCAGCATACCCGGTGCGTTGCAAGGCCTCGGCAACACTGATGCCGGCGGCATCGCGCACCGCCAGTGCGGCCTCCAGCGACATGACCCCGGTGAACACCGCCGAGCCGAACATGGCCGGGGTGAAGCGCGCGCCCTCTTCATTGGTCCACACTGCCACCTCCAGCGGCTTGCGGGTGCGGATCTGCAAATCGTCCAGGCGCCGCAGCACTTCCAGCCCGGCCAGCACACCATAGACCCCGTCGAACCGCCCGCCCTCGGGCTGGGTGTCGAGGTGGCTGCCCATCATCACCGGGGCCGCCTGCGGGTCGGTGCCGGGGCGGCGGGCAAACAGGTTGCCGATCGGGTCGATACTCAGGGTCAGCCCGGCCTCGGTGCACCAGTGGGCAAACAGTTCGCGACCGGCCTGGTCCTCAGCGCTCAGCGCCAGGCGGCAACTGCCGCCACGGGCTGTGGCGCCGACTTCAGCCATGGCCATCAAGCTGGCCCAGAGGCGTTCGCCATTGATTTTCAACATGGGTTTTTCTCCAGAATACGTCAGGCGCTTGCGGCCATTTCCAGGCGCTGGGCTGCGGCATGCCGCCGAGCCAGGGCCAATACACAGACCAGCGACACCCCGGCGATCAGGCTGTAGAACAGCGCCATCGGCCACCATTGCCCGGCGAACTTATGGGCCAGCCAGGTGCCAATCAGCGGCGTCAGGCCACCGGCCAACGCGCCGCACACCTGGTACGCCAGGGAAATCGCGGTGTAGCGCACCCGGGTCTCGAACATGCCGCTGACGTAGCCGGCGATCACCGCATAGAAGGACGCCATGCACACCACCGCCAGTGCGATGCCAAGGATAATCAGCGGCGCCTGAGCCGAGCTGACCAGCACAAACATCGGGTACGGCGACGCCATGGCCAGCAGCGACACCAGGCACAGGAAACGCGTGGCGCCGATCTTCTCGGCAGTCCAGGCCGCCAGCGGCTGGATGCAGAACTGGATGATCGCCACCACAAACAGGCATTCGAGAATCAGCGAGCGCGGCAGCTCAAGCTGCTGGGTGGTGTAGGCGATCATGAAGGTGTTGGTGAAATACACCCCGGCGATCCCCAGGGTATTGGCCCCGATGCACAGCAACAGCGGGCGCCAGGCGGTCTGCAACACTTCCATCACCGGCGCCTGCTCCTTGCGAACCGAGGTCCGCGCCTGCTCGCGGCTGGCGAGGAATTCCGGCGACTCGTTGACCCCCAGGCGAATCACCAGGCCCACCAGCAGCAACAGCGCGCTGGCCAGGAACGGCAGGCGCCAGCCCCAGCTCATCAGGGCCTCTTCGGGCAGACGGGTGACGGCACTGAAGGCCAGCAGCGACAGGATCAGGCCGGCCGGGCTGCCGAGCTGGGCAAAGGAGGCGAAGAAATTACGTCGGCCCTTGGGCGCATGTTCGCCGGCCATCAGCACCGCCCCGCCCCATTCGCCGCCCACGGCAATGCCCTGGACGATACGCAGCAGCACCAGCAGCACCGGCGCCAGCGCGCCGATCTGAGCATAGGTCGGCAACAGGCCAATGCACACGGTAACCACGCCCATCATCAGCAGGGTGATGACCAGGGACTTCTTGCGCCCGATGCGATCGCCGATATGGCCGAAGATGATCCCGCCCAGGGGCCGGGCAAAGAACCCCACGGCGAACGTGCCAAAGGCGGCCATGGTGCTGAACAGTTTGTCGTCGGAGGGGAAGAACAAGGCGCCGAACACCAGCGCGGCGGCGGTGGCGTAAATGTAAAAGTCGTACCACTCGATCATGGTGCCGATAAAGGCGGCGGCCGCGGCACGGCGTGGTTGAGCAGAAGCGGCAAGCTTCATGGGATCAGGCTCCTTTGCTATTTTTTTTGGCAGGAGAGAACGGTGAACACGCAGGCGCTCTGGCGGCGCTTGTCTGGAGGGGATTTATCGTCGCGGGGCTATAATTAGTCAATTTTCTATTTATTATTCTGATTATTATCCCTGCTTATTATCAAACCCCTGCCCCTCCCAGAGCCTTCGCCCATGCCCGACCGCCTGCTCAATGACCGCCTGGACTGGAACCTGCTGCGCACCTTCCGGGTGATCGGCCAGGAACTGAGCATCAGCCGCGCCGCCGCCCGCCTGCACCTGACCCAACCGGCCGTGAGCCAGGCCCTCAAGCGCCTGGAAGAACAGCTCGGGCGCCAGTTGATCGCCCGCCGTGGGCCGCGCTTTGCCCTGACCGAGGTCGGCGAGCAGATCTTTCAACTGGCCGGGGAAATCTACGGCCAGATGTCCCAGGTCAGCGGCGTTCTCGAACAACCCGCCGACGAGGTGATCGGCAAGGTGCGGCTGCTGATGATCAGCCGGATCTTTTCCGAGCGCTTCGATGACTTCCTTGCCGGTTTCCATCGCCAGCACCCACGGGTGGACTTGGAAATCGAGGTCATGCGCAGCTCGGACATCGTCAGCGCCCTGCAGGAAAAGACCGCGACCCTGGGCCTGAGCCTCAATCGACGGCCACAGCCCCGCCTGGAACAGCGGCTATTCCTGCGCCAGCGTTACGCGTTTTTCTGCGGCAAGCACCATGCCCTGTTCGGCCAGCAAACCGTGGCCGAGGGCGATTTGCAGCGTGAGAATTTTGTCAGCTTCACCAGCGACCAGATCGGCGGCATGCTCTCGCCGCTGACCATCTTTCGCGATCAGCAAGGCTTCAGCGGGCGCATCGTCGCCTCGTCACCGAGCCTGGAAGAAGTGCGGCGCCTGGTGATTGCCGGCTTCGGCATCGGCTGCCTGCCAGAGCATGTGGTGGCGGCCGACGTCGAGGCCGGGCTGTTGTGGCGCCTGCCGCCACACGAAGGCATTGCCGATGTCGACATTCACCTGCTGTGGAACCGCGAGCAACGCATGAGCCGCGCCGAGACCCTGTTTATCGACAGCCTGCAACAGAGCCTCGAACCTCAGTAACCCAGTGTCAGGTCGACCCGATTCAGCAGCGGTTCACCGGCCTGCAAACGGCGCAGGTTTTCCACCACCTGTTCGGCGATGCAATCGTGGGACGCAGCCGAGGCCATGTGCGGGGTGATGGTCACGGCGGGCAGGGTCCACAGCCGATGCTGGGCCGGCAGCGGCTCCTCATCGAACACATCCAGCAACGCCCCGCGCAACTGCCCGCTGGCCAAGGCTTGCTCCAGGTCATCGGCATTTAGGTGCGCGCCGCGCCCGCAGTTGACCAGCGCCGCCCCAGGCGCCAGGCGGGCGAAGGTGGCCTGGCCGAGAATCCCGCGGGTTTCGGCGGTCAGCGGCAGCAGGTTGATCAGCAGTTCGACTCCGTCGAGAAACGGCGCCAAACCCGCCGCCCCGGCAAAACTTTCGACTCCCGGCAACACCTTGGCGCTGCGAGCCCAGCCGCGCACGCGGTAGCCGGCGGCGGCCAGGTCCAGGGCAATCGCGCTGCCCAGGGAACCCAGCCCCATGACCCCGACCCGATACTCGGCGGCGGCCCGTTGCAGTGGCCGTTGCCAACGCTGTTCGGGCTGCTGCCGCAGCACCTGGTCAAAGCCGCGGTGATAGTGGATGGCCGCCCAGCGCACGTACTCGGTCATGCCCTGGCGATGACCAGGGTCAACCACCCGGCACACCGGCAAGTCCGGGCACTCGGGGTCGTGCTGCAAGTGATCGATGCCCGCCGCCACCGAGTGAATCACTTGCACATTGGGCAAGGCGCGCAGGCTGCCGGCGGGCGGAAACCAGCAGGCGGCGATCTGCGCCTCGGCGGCCTGAGGGTCGTCGGCCAGCAGCACCTTGAGCTGCGGCGCACGGCGGGCAAAGGCCGCTTGCAGGTGTTCAAGCAACAGCCCATCGCGGGATAACAGCACCACGCTACTCATGACAGGTAGGACTCGCGCTGGGACTCGATCAGGGTCAGGGCGGCGTGCCAGGCCAAGTCGATAATGTTGTCCGCCTCATCGCGGTCGAACTGCTCGGCAGTGTGGGCGCAGACCTCCGGCGATGGATAATTCAACTCGCAGCCGCCGGCCAGTGCTTGCACCTGGGCCTGGCAAGCACGCTCGAGGAAGTGGATCTCTTGAAACGCATGGGCCACCGTCGCGCCCCCCACCAGCAAGCCGTGATTGCGCAGGATCATGGCCTTGTGCGGCCCCAGGTCGGCGATCAGACGTTCGCGCTCATCCAGGGACAACGCGATGCCTTCATAGGTGTGATAGGCCAAGCGGCGGTAGAACTTCAGCGCGTGCTGACTGATCGGCAGCAAGCCCTGCTTCTGTGCGGCGACCGCCATGCCGGCGGCGGTGTGGGTGTGGATCACGCAGTTGAGATCGGGGCGCGCCATGTGGATCGCCGAATGGATCACAAAACCCGCGGCATTGACCCGGTGCCCGGCGTAATCCGGGTCGACGATGCGACCGTCCTGGTCGATACGCACCAGGTCGCTGGCACGCATGCGGTCGAAAATGACCCCGTAGCGATTGATCAGGAAGTGATGTTCGGGCCCGGGGATGCGCAGGGTGATGTGGGTGTCGATCAGGTCGGTCATGCGAAAGTGCGCGACCAGCCGGTACAACGCCGCCAGCTCGCAACGGGCCTGCCATTCAATCGGGTTCATGTGTTCAGGTTTGCTCACGAATACACCTCTTTTCGAGCGGGGTGGGCGTCATTGCCGGCCCGGAGCCGGGCCAGACCACAGACGCCAATCAAGGACAGCGCCGAGAGCAGGCTGAAGTACACCGCCAGCGGCAGCCATTGTCCGGAAAACTTGCTGGCCAACAGCGTGCCGATCAGTGGTGTGCTGCCACCGGCAATCGCGCAGCTGAGCTGGTAGGCGATGGAAATACCCGAGTAGCGCAGGTGCACCGGAAATGCCTGGGTCATATAGCCGGCGATCACGGCATACAGCGCGGAGAGGATCACCACGGCCAGCGCGATGCCCAGGGTCATCAGCACGATATTCTGGGTTCCCACCAGCACGAACATTGGGTACGGCGTGGCCATGCACAGCAGGGCCACCAGTTTCAGGAAGCGCCCCTCGCCAATGCGTTCGGCGAGCAACGCCGACAGCGGTTGCGACAGGAACTGGATCACCGTCACCAGGAACAGGCAGTCGAGGATGGTCGAGCGGGCGATGCCCTGGTACTGGGTGACGTAAGTGATCATGAAGGTGTTGGTAAAGAAGAATCCGGCCGAGCCGATGGTCACTGCCGCCGCGGCAAACAGGATCTGCCGCCAGCAACTGCGCAGTACTTCCATCACCGGGTACTGGGCGGTTTCATTGTTGTCCCGGGCCTTGGCGAACTCCGGTGACTCATGGACCCCGGAACGGATCATCAGCCCGACCATCATCAGCACACCGCTGGCCAAGAACGGCAGGCGCCAGCCCCAGTCGAGGAAGTCCTCGGGCTCCAGGCTGGTCACCAGGCGAAAGGCAATCAACGCCAGCAACAGGCCCGCCGGGCTGCCCAGTTGGGCGAACGAGGCGTAGAAGGTCTTGCGCTTGGCCGGAGCGTGTTCGCTGGCCATCAGCACCGCACCGCCCCACTCGCCTCCGACCGAGATGCCCTGAATGATCCGCAGCACAATCAGGCTGATCGGCGCCCAGATACCGACGCTGGCATAGCTCGGCAACAGGCCGATGCCGGTGGTGGCCAACCCCATCAGGGCCATGGTCACCAGCAGCATCTTCTTGCGCCCGAGGCGGTCGCCCAGGTGCCCGAAGACCATGCCCGCCATGGGCCGCGCGATAAAACCCACGGCAAAGCTGCCGAACGCAGCCAAGGTGCTCATCACCGGGTCGGTGCTGGGGAAGAACACTTGCCCGAGCACCAGCGCCGCCGCCGTGGCGTAGATGTAAAAATCGTAGAACTCGATGGTGGTGCCAATAAAGGCAGCCGCCGCGGCTCGGCGCGGCTGAGGGGTGGTGTGCATGCAAGGACCCTGTAGTTGTAGTTTTTTGGGCAGGTACTGAAGAACTAATCCGGGTGGCGCTCTGTGGCGCTTGTGGGCTTTATCGCCGCCGTGTCAGGATTAGTCAATTTTCAAATTCTTATCTTTACTATTAGCCACGCTACTACATGGAGTGTCGATGCCCACTGCCAACCCTGCGGCCAACCCTTGGGTGGGTCGACGTTTTCTCAACGATCGGCTGGACTGGAACCTGCTGCGCACCTACCTGGTGATCGGCCAGGAAGGCAGCATGAGCCGCGCCGCGGCGCGCCTGCACATTACCCAGTCCGCCGTGAGCCAGGCCCTCAAGCGCTTGGAGGAACAACTCGAGTGTGTGCTGATCGCGCGCAGTGGACGGCGCTTCGAGCTGACCGAAACCGGAGAGGAAGTGCTGCGCATTGCAGCCGATATCTACGGCGATATCTCGCGCCTGGGGTCGGTGGTGGAGAGCCGCCATGACGATCTGGTGGGCAAGGTGCGCATCCTGACCGTCAGCGGGGTGCAGGCTCAGCATTACGATGAGTTCCTCGCCGACTTCCATGAAACCCACCCCAAGATCGAGTTGGAAGTGGACGTCATGGGCAGCTCGGACATCATCAGCTCGCTGCTGCAAAAGACCGCCACCCTGGGGCTGGGCCTGTGTCGCCTGCCCCAGCCCCGGCTGGAACAGCGGGTGCTGTTCCGCGAGCGCTACGCCTACTTCTGCGGCCAGCGCCATCGGCTGTTCGGTCAGCGCGGCTTGACCCTGGAACAACTGGCCGCCGAGCACTTCGTCAGCTTCACCAGCGATCAGTTGGGCGGCAACCTGTCACCCTTGACGCTGTTCCGTGACCAGCAGGGTTTTACCGGCAAGATCGTCGCCTCTTCCACCAGTTTCGAAGAAATTTACCGCCTGGTATGCGCCGGGTTCGGCATCGGCTGCCTGCCGATCCACCTGGTACGGCGCGACGTCGAGCAGGGCCTGCTATGGCGCCTGCCGCCGGAAGAAGGGGTGGTGGATTTCGATATCCAACTGCTGTGGAACCGCGAGCAGAAGATGAGCCAGGCCGAGACTGTGTTCCTCGACAGCATCCAGCACATGCTCAGCATTCGTGAGCAGGTGCCGGGGAGCCTGATGCTCAAGTGACTCAAACGTGGGGCGGGGCCGCAGGCTTGGCCGGGCTGGCGTATTGCGGTTTCAGGTGGCCGTCCTGGTCGAGCAGCCAGGCGTCCATGATCTGCCGCACCACAGGGCCGGCGACGCGGCCACCGGCCTCGCCGTTTTCGATCATCACCGAAATCACGATCCTCGGATGCTCGGCCGGGGCGAAGCCGACGAACAAGGCGTTGTCCCGGTTACGCTCGCGAGTCTTGAGGCGGTTGTAACGCTCGCCCTGCTTGATCGCCACCACCTGCGCCGTGCCACTCTTGCCGGCAATCCGGTACTGCGCCCCAGCCGCTGCGGCCCGCGCAATACCCCGCGGGTCGTGCATGACCATCTGCATGCCATGGTTGACCTGCTCCCAGTCACGCGGGTCCTTGAGCAGGATGTTCGGCATCGGGTGTTCGTCCACCGGCGCCACGCCATCGATGGTGCGCGCCAGATGTGGGCGGTTCCAGACGCCCTTGTTGGCGATCAGCGCGGTGGCCTGGGCCAACTGCAGCGGTGTGACCTGCATATAGCCCTGACCGATGCCGAGGATCACCGTCTCCCCCGGGAACCACGGCTGGCGGCGTGTGGCGCGCTTCCAGGCCTGGGACGGCATCAATCCAGCCGACTCTTCGAACATGTCCAGAGAGACCTTCTCCCCCAGGCCGAACATCGCCATATAGTCGTGCAGACGATCGATGCCGAGTTTGTGCGCCAGGTCGTAGAAGTAGGTGTCGTTGGAACGCATGATCGCCGCGTCCATGTCCACCCAGCCGTCGCCACTGTGGTTCCAGTTGCGGTACTTGTGGTCGAAATCCGGCAGTTGGTAATAGCCCGGATCGAAGACCCGGGTCGACGCCGTGACCACGCCGCTGTCGAGGCCGGCAATCGCCACCTCGGGCTTGATAGTCGAGCCCGGAGCGTAGAGGCCGCGAAGGACGCGGTTGAACAGCGGGCGGTCGATGGAGTCATGCAGCGCCGCGTATTCCTTGAAGCTGATTCCGGTCACGAACAGGTTGGGGTCAAAGCTCGGCTTGCTGACCATGGCCAACACCTCGCCGGTCTCCGGGTCGAGGGCGACCACCGAGCCGCGACGATCGCCCAGGGCCTCCTCAGCAGCCTCCTGGAGCTTCACATCAAGGCTAAGCACGATGCTTTTACCCGGGACCGGGTCGGTGTGCTTGAGCACGCGCATCACCCGCCCCTGGGCGTTGGTCTCAACCTCTTCATAACCGACATGGCCGTGCAGCTCGGACTCGTAGAAGCGCTCGATACCAGTCTTGCCGATCGACTGAGTGCCGCGGTACTCCACCGAGTCCAGAGTCTTGGCCTCTTTCTCGTTGATGCGCCCGACATAGCCAATGGAATGGGCAAAGTGCGCGCCCATCGGGTAATGGCGCACGAACTGCGCTTCAACGTCGAGGCCGGGCAAGCGGTACTCGTTGACCGCCAATACGGCGATCTGCTCTTCAGTCAGCTCATAAAACAGCGTGACCGGTACAAAGGGGTGGCGTGCCTGCTTCATCTCTTTGTCGAACAGCGCACGATCCTCGGTCGGCAAGTGCAGCAACTCGACCACTTGGTCCAACTCGCCCTTGAGGTCGGTGGCGCGTTCGCGGGTGATGGTCAGGTTGAAACTGGGGCGGTTGTCAGCCAGCACCACGCCATTACGGTCATAGATCAAGCCACGGGTCGGGGTGATCGGCAGGACGTGCACGCGGTTGTTTTCGGAGACGGTGGAGTGGTAATCGAACTCCACCACCTGCAGGAAATACAGGCGACCGACCAGGGTGCAGCTGATGGCTACGACAAACAGAGCGCAGGCGAGCAAGCGCTTGTTGACCAGGCGGGTTTCTTTTTCGTGGTCTTTGATCGGTATC
>Ga0302259_1000016_pt1 | contig 79655 bp, 66 predicted proteins | sample I_Fen_N3_4_FD_194562 | JGI IMG/M metagenome (GOLD analysis project Ga0302259, IMG submission 194562) | Peat permafrost microbial communities from Stordalen Mire near Abisko, Sweden - I_Fen_N3_4 | ecosystem: Environmental > Terrestrial > Soil > Wetlands > Permafrost | place: Sweden: Abisko... | reverse complement strand
TCTGTGGCGAGATGGCAATGCTCTTCGCGCTGCGCGAGAAGATGCCGCCGCCTTCGGACATGATGCTGGTGTCGTAGTCGGTCCAGGCCGAACGCGGCAGGTCGAACAAGCGCTGGCGCTCGACGAAGCTGTTGGCCGGCGTTGGGTTCGGGTCGATAAAGATGTGCAGGTGGTTGAAGGCGGCCACCAGTTGCAGCTTGTCAGACATCAGCAAACCGTTGCCAAACACGTCGCCGGCCATGTCGCCGACGCCCACTACAGTGATGCTGTCTTCCTGGACGTTGATCCCGCGCTCGCGGAAGTGGCGCTGCACGCCGACCCACGCGCCTTTGGCGGTGATGCCCATTTTCTTGTGGTCGTAACCGGCCGAACCACCGGAAGCGAACGCATCACCCAGCCAGAAGCCGTAGTCGATGGCGATGCCGTTGGCGATGTCGGAGAAAGTCGCGGTGCCTTTGTCGGCCGCGACCACCAGGTACGGGTCATCGTTGTCGTGACGCACAACGTTGGCCGGTGGCACCAGGGCGCCGTCTTTCAGGTTGTCGGTGATGTCCAGCAGGCCGGAAATGAAGATGCGGTAGCAGGCGATGCCCTCGGCCGCGATCTCGTCCCGGCTGCCGCCCAGTGGCCGCCCTTGGCGCCCACCGGCACGATCACCGAGTTCTTCACTTGCTGGGCTTTGACCAGGCCCAGGACTTCGGTACGGAAGTCTTCTTCCCGGTCGGACCAGCGCAGGCCGCCACGCGCCACGTTGCCGAAGCGCAGGTGCACGCCCTCAACCCGTGGCGAGTAGACGAAGATCTCGAACTTCGGCACCGGTTTCGGCAGCTCTGGGATCGCGTGCGGGTTGAACTTGAAGCTGAAGTACGACTTGTTCTGACCGTTGGCGTCGGTCTGGTAGAAGTTGGTACGCAGGGTGGCCTTGATCAGGTCCAGGTAGCGCCGCAGGATGCGGTCTTCGTTGAGCACCTGGACGTCGTCCAGGGCGGTGAGGATCGCCTGTTCCAGACGCTGTTGCTTGTCTTCCAGGTCGTCGCTGGTGAGCTTGCGCGCCAGGTAGAAACGGGTCTTGAACAGCCGGGTCAACTCGCGGGCGATGTCGGTGTGGTTGTTCAGGGTGCTGGCGATGTAACCCAGGTCGAAGCCCAGGCGGATCTGCTTCAGGTAACGGGCGTAGGCACGCAGCAGCGCTACATCGCGCCATGGCAGGCCGGCGGTCAGTACCAGACGGTTGAAGGCATCGTTCTCGGCATCGCCACGCACGATGTGGACGAAGGCGTCCTGCAGCGTGTCGTTGAGCTGCTGGATATCCAGGTCCAGGCCTTCGGCAGCGGTGAAAGCGAAGTCGTGGATCCAGAACTCACGGCCCTTGCTGTGACGCAGTCGATACGGGAACTCGCCCAGTACGCGCAGGCCGAGGTTTTCCAGGATCGGCAGCACGTCGGACAGCGCCAGCGGGGTGTCGGCGTGGTACAGCTTGCAGTGCAGCTCGCGCTGGCCCGATACCTGACCCAGGGGCTGGTAGAAACTCATCACCAGCGGGTTGGCTTCGGTCAGGCTCAGCAGGTGCTGCATGTCGACCACGGCCGAGTGCGCAGCGAAACGCTCGCGATAGCCGGCCGGGAAGCCTTTCGGGAAGTCCGCCAGCACGCTGGTGCCATGGGCCTCGCCGAAGCTTTCGACCACCAGGCTGGCGTAGTCGTCCTGCCAGCTGCGGCAGGCCTGGACCACTTCTTTTTCCAGCAGCAGCGGGTCGATGTCGATGCGGTTCTTCGGGTCGACCCGCAGAATCAGTTGGACGCGGGCCAGTACCGACTCGGAGAAGAAGGTCCAGAACTCGCAATCCGAAGCTTGCAGGCGATCCATCAGCACTTGCTGGATCTTCTGCCGCACTTCGGTGGAATAGATGTCGCGCGGCACATAGGCCAGGCAGTAGCAGAAACGACCGTACGGGTCTTTGCGCAGGAACACGCGGATCTTGTTGCGTTCCTGGATCTGCACGATGGACATCACGGTGCTGAACAGTTCGTCGACCGGGGTCTGGAACAGGTCGTCACGGGGCAGCACTTCGAGGACCTGGGCCAGTTCCTTACCCAGGTGCGCCTTGGACTGGAAGCCCGAACGCTGCTCGACGATTTCCACCTTGCGCCGGATGTACGGGATGACCCGCACGCTTTCGCCGTACACCGAGGAGGTGTAGAGGCCCATGAAGCGGCACTCCTTGATCACCTTGCCGTCGGCATTGATCTGGCGGATCGACACATAGTCCGGGTAGGCCGGACGGTGCACGCGACTTGGGTGCGCGGCCTTGGCGAACGACAGCGGGGTCGGTTCGCGCAGGTAGTTGACGGCGTAGTCTTCGATGCGCAGGTCGTCGGCGGTGAGGCCGGCGCGCAGCAGTTTGGTCAGGCCGAGGAACGAGTTGGGGTCATATTCGATATGCCCGCCGTCCTGCTCCTCACGCACCACAAATTCTTCATAGCCGAGGAAGGTGAAGTGGTTGCCCACCAGCCATTCCAGGAAGCTCTTGATTTCGGTCTTTTCATCCGCCGCGATGGCGAACTGGCTGTTGTCGATGCCGTCGATCAGCTCCTGGACCTTGACCTTCATCGGTTCAAAGTCGGCCACTGCGACGCGCACTTCGCCCAGCACCTGCTCCAGTTCCTTGCTCAGGACCGAGAGTTCGGCGGTGTTGGAGCACCGGTCGATTTCCAGGTACATCAGCGATTCTTGCTGGATGCCTTCGCCCTGGGTGCCCTTGGGCAGGATTTCCAGCAACTCGCCCTTGCTGCCGCGACGCACGCTGAGCACGGTGGTTTGCAGGGTGTGGATGCTGTAGCCGCGACGGTTGAGCTCGGTACGCACCGAATCGACCAGGAACGGCAGGTCATGGTGCAGGACCTCGACCGCGGTGTGGGTCGACTGCCAGCCGTGGCGTTCGTAGTCGGGGTTGTAGACGCGCACTTGCGGTTGCGCGTGATCGAAGCGCTCAAGCAGGCGCCAGGCTGACAAGGTGCAGCCCGCCAGGTCGGACAAGCGACGCTGGGTGAGTTCGTCCAGGGAAATGATGCCGAAGAATTGTTCAGCGAACAGCGCCACTTGTGGCAGTGCCTGTTCACTGATGTGCTGCGCCAGTGCCGCTTGCAGTTGGTGCTGGAAGTCGGCTTTGCTGGCTGCGGTGAAGAACGCCATCTGTGGTACTCCGCTTGGGCTTGTTATTGATGGAAGCGTCGCGTGCAATCCCCTTGCGGGGTCAAGCGTCACCCTGCTCCTGATCTCGGGCAGAGGTGGCAGGATGACAAGGTGGTGAAGCTGGACGGGACACTGGGGTCACATTCACCTTCGCTGCAATGGGCATCTGCAAAAACGACTGACGCATCAAGCGCACAATGCCTTTACAGGTGTCCATCCGTTGCGCAGCTTAACGAGTGCGGCAAGGCCCCTGCTTGCGATGCTGCGACATATTCGGTCATTGGCACGCACCCGGAATGCCGCGCCCTGCACAACACTAGCAGCCAGCGGGCAAAACCGTGGCCTGAACCGTGATTTTCGGGGTACTGACGTACCAGAAAAACCCCGCCGAACCGAGTGCGTTCATGACCTGTTCTCAGACACGCAAACCAGCAGAAATTCCCCAGGGCTGGCAGAATTGCGCTTTGCGTGCCCCGCTGTGCGTCCGTGCAGCCACCAATCAGGAACAGCCCGATGCAACTGACCACCGCCCATTTGATCGCCAACCCCTGCGATGACGAAGAAGACAACATGGCCATGCTCTGCTGCCACAGCAGCCAGGGCGAAATGTTCCTGATGAGCCGCTACCCGGATGAGGACGAGCTGGAAATCACCCTCGACGGCGAGCCTTCGACCCTGGACGGGGTCAAAGTCACCCTGAGCCCGACCCGCCTGCTGATCGAAATTGCCGCTGCCGACGCCGACGCCCTCAACGGCGACGACCACCTGGAAATCCACCACAACACTGCCGCCAGCGACCTCGCCGAAGTCGAACTGACCCTGCAAAACATCCTCAAGGGCACCGGCACCTATATAAGCCAGCTATAACGGCCGAGGGGTGTCAGGTAAACCACAGAGCCCAAACCAGCCAGCGGCAGCGGTGACAGATCGGTTGAGTCTGATTTTTTCGACTAAATCGGTAATTCCGGATTTCCCCGTTAGTCGGCACCCCCTGCTATGGATTAAAGTATCGCCCCCAGCCCCGGCGTTACTCGAACGCCCGGGCTCCCCTCTCCAGGAACAGTCACCGATGGAACATCGTGAAGCGCTGCTTGCGCTGCGAACCTTTCTTTCAACGCAGATTCTCGGCCAGGAAAAACTCATCGAGCGGCTGCTCATCGCCCTGCTCGCCGACGGTCACATGTTGGTCGAAGGCGCGCCTGGCCTGGCCAAGACCAAGGCCATCAAAGAGTTGGCCGAAGGCATTGAAGCGCAGTTCCATCGCATCCAGTTCACCCCCGACCTGTTGCCGGCCGACATCACCGGCACCGAGATCTATCGCCCGGAAACCGGCAGCTTCGTGTTCCAGCAAGGTCCGATCTTCCACAACCTGGTGCTGGCCGACGAAATCAACCGAGCCCCGGCCAAGGTCCAATCGGCCCTGCTGGAGGCCATGGCCGAGCGCCAGGTCAGTGTCGGGCGCAGCACCTATGAGCTGTCGCCGCTGTTTCTGGTGATGGCAACCCAGAACCCGATCGAGCAGGAAGGCACCTACCCGCTGCCCGAAGCCCAGCTCGACCGCTTCCTGATGCACGTAAAAATCGGCTTTCCCGACGCCGCCGTCGAGCGCCGCATCCTGCAACAGGCCCGAGGCGAAGCGCTGAACGGCGAAACCAAGCCCGAACGCCGGGTCAGCCAGCAGGCGATCTTCGCCGCGCGCAAGGAAATCCTCGGCCTGTACATGGCCGATGCCGTGGAGGAATACCTGGTGCAACTGGTCATGGCGACCCGCACCCCGGCCAAGTTCGACCCGGAAATGGCCGAGTGGATCGCCTACGGCGCCAGCCCCCGAGGCTCGATTGCCCTCGACCGCTGCGCCCGGGCCCACGCCTGGCTGGCCGGGCGCGACTTTGTCAGCCCGGAAGATATCCAGGCGGTACTGTTCGACGTATTGCGCCACCGCATCATCCTGTCCTTTGAAGCCGAAGCCGCAGGCATCGACCAGGACCGAGTGGTCCAGCGGATCCTCGACGTCGTTGCCGTCGCTTGACCCCCATGAACCCAAGCCCCAAGACCGCCGAACCCGGCATCCGTATCAGCCTCGCCGAGCTGATCGAGATGCGCCATCGGGTGCGCGAAGTGCAGCTGTTCTCGACTCCGAGCCAACGCAGCCCGCTGATCGGCCTGCACCACTCGAAACTGCGCGGACGCGGGGTGGACTTCGATCAAGTGCGGGTCTACCAGGCCGGCGACGACGTGCGCACCATCGACTGGCGCGTCACGGCGCGCACCCAGGAGCCGCACACCAAACTGTTCCATGAAGAACGCGAACGGCCGATTTTCATCATGGTCGAACAAAGCCGCCGGCTGTTCTTCGGCTCCGGGCTGATGTTCAAATCGGTGCTCGCCGCCCAGGCCGCGAGCCTGATCGGCTGGGCTGCCTTGGGCCACAACGACCGGGTCGGTGGCCTGGTGTTCGGCGATGACGAGCACTACGAAATCAAGCCGCGCCGCAGCAAACAGAGCCTGTTGCAGTTGCTCAACCGCCTGGTGCGGGTCAACCAGTCGCTGCACACCGAGACCGAACCCGAGCGCGACGCCCTGGGCACCGCCCTGCGCCGTGGCCGCGAAGTACTGCGCCCCGGCAGCCTGGTGATTGTGATCTGCGACGAGCGAGCCTTGTCCGACGCCGCCGAGCAACAGCTGAGCCTGCTCTCGCGCCATTGCGACCTGTTGCTGATGCCGCTGTCCGACCCCCTCGACCACGCTCTGCCCGCCGCCGGGCTGCTGCGCTTTGCCGAGCGTGGCGCACAGCTGGAACTCGACACCCTGAACTACGACCTGCGCCAGGCCTACCGCGCCATGAGCGAAGCGCGCATCGCCCGCTGGGAGCTGCTGGCGCAAAAGCTGCGGGTGCTGTTGATGCCCTTGAGCACCCAGAGCGAGATGGTCGAACAGCTGCGCGAATACCTGAACCCGCAACGCCCGGGTAAATCCCGATGAGCAGCCTCGAACAACTGCAACCCTTGATGGCCCCGCCCGCCATCGGCTTCTGGCCGCCCGCCCCGGGCTGGTGGTTGCTGCTGGCATTGGTGCCGTTGCTGGGGTTCGGCCTGTGGCGGCTCAAGCGCTGGTGGCCGCGCAAACGCCCCGTCGTGCGCGCCGAACTGCCCCTGGACCCGTTGCGCCTGGCCGCCCTGGCCGAACTGGCGCTGCTGCCCAAGCCCTACGACGGCGCGCCAGCCGGGGCCTGGCTGCAGCAGCTCAACGCCCTGCTCAAGCGCCTGTGCCGCAACCACTACCCCTATAGCCAGAGCCATACCCTGAACGGTCGCAAATGGCTGGCGTTTCTCGACAACCGCTGCCCGGCTGCGGGGCTGACGCGCTGGATGGTGCTCGTGGAAGGCGCCTACAAACCCGAATGCAAGCTCGACGACAAAGCCATCGCCGGCCTGACCCAAGCGGTCGACACCTGGATCCGCAAACATGTTTGAGTTCGCCTGGCCCTGGGTCTTCGCCCTGTTGCCACTGCCGTGGCTGCTGCGGGTGCTGCTGCCGGTGGCCGACAGCGGCGAGCCGGCGCTGAAGATCAGCTTCCTCACCGAGCTCGAAGGCCTGGCCCGACGCCGTGCCCGGGCCAACCTGCCGGCCTGGCGCCAGCAGGCACCGTTCATCCTGCTGTGGCTGTTGCTACTGCTGGCTGCGGCTCGCCCCCAATGGCTGGGCGAACCCTTGCCAGTGGCCGCCAGCGGACGCGACCTCCTGGTGGCAGTGGACGTGTCCGGTTCCATGGACTTCCCCGACATGCAATGGCTGGATGAAGACGTCAGCCGCCTGAGCCTGGTGCAGCACCTTCTGGGGGACTTTCTCGAAAGCCGTGAAGGCGACCGCGTAGGCCTGATCCTGTTCGGCAGCAAGGCTTACCTGCAGGCGCCGCTGACCTTCGACCGACGCACGGTGCGCATTTGGCTGGATGAAGCGAAGATCGGCATCGCCGGCAAAAACACCGCCATTGGCGATGCCATCGGCCTGGCCCTGAAACGCCTGCGCCAACGTCCAGCCCAAAGCCGGGTGCTGATTCTGGTGACCGATGGCGCCAACAACGGCGGCGAAATCGACCCGCTGACGGCTGCACGCCTGGCCGCTGAAGAAGGGGTGAAAATCTACCCGATCGGCATCGGCGCCGACCCCGAGCAAAGCGGCACCCAGGGCCTGCTGGGGCTGAACCCGAGCCTCGACCTGGACGAGCCGGCCCTTAAGGAAATCGCCGCGGTCACCGGTGGCCGCTACTTCCGCGCCCGCGACGGCCAGGAGCTGCAAGCCATCAAGGAAACCCTCGACCAACTGGAGCCCGTGGCCCAGCAACCGACCCAGGCGCGCCCGGCCCAGGCCCTCTATAGCTGGCCGCTGGCCCTGGCGCTGATCTTCAGCATGCTGCTGGTGGTGCGTGAGCGCTGGCCGGAGAACCCGCTGCAACGGTTGTTCACCAAGGCGCACTTCCTGCAACCGGCCCATGACTGGCGCGAGCGTCTCAAACGCCTGCGTCTGCGGAGGCGCCGATGATCGCCGCACTCTGGCCGCACTGGTTCCGCCCCGCCTGGCTGCTGCTGTTGCTGCCGCTCGGCTGGCTGCTGTGGCACCTCTGGCACCGGCAAAAACGCGCCGGGCGCTGGCAGATGATCCTGCCACCGGCCTTCCATGCCGCCTTGCTCAGTGGCGGCAACGGTCGCGAAAGCAAAATGCCCTGGGTGGTACTGGGTCTGGCGTGGGTGATTGCGGTCCTGGCGCTGCTCGGCCCCAGCTGGCAGCGCGTGGAGCAGATCAGCCAGAAACCCGCCGATCCGCTGGTGGTGCTGCTGGAACTGACGCCACAAATGCTCGCCAGCGACGTGCCGCCCAATCGTCTGGAACAGGCACGGCGCAAGCTGCTGGACCTGCTGCAACTGCGCAGCGACGCGCAGACCGCCATCGTCGTCTACGCCGGCAGTGCCCACACCCTGGTGCCGCTCTCGGACGACCTGTCCACCAGCCGCAACCTGCTCGAAGCGCTCAAACCGTCGATCATGCCCGAGGCCGGCCAGCGCGCCGACCTGGCGGTGCACAAGGCCTTGCAACTGCTGGACCAGGGCGCCCTGGGCCAGGGGCGGATCCTGTTGATCGCCTCGTCCCTGAGCGAACAGGAGCGCCAAGGCATCCGCCAGGCCCTGGGCGGCCGTGCGCCGCAACTGCTGATGCTGGGGATCGGCAGCCGTGACGGTGCGCCGGTGACCCAGGAGAACGGCAGTCTGCTCAAGGATGACCAGGGCGCGATCCTGGTTTCGCGCCTCGACAGCCCGAGCCTGAAAAACTTCCTCGGCGACCTCGGCGGGCGCTATCGCCAGGTGCGCCTGGATGACAACGACCTGCGCGGCCTGGGCCTGCTGGGTGGCCCACGCAACTTGCGCGACGACGGCCAGATCCTGCAACTCGACACCTGGGCCGACCAGGGTTACTGGTTGCTGTTGCCCCTGCTGCTGCTGGCGGCCTGCGCCGGGCGCCGTGGCTGGCTGTTCTGCCTGCCCCTGCTGTTTATGCTGCCGCAGCCCAGCTACGCCTTCGAGTTCAACGACCTGTGGCTGCGCCCTGACCAGCAAGGCCAGCGCCTGCTGCAACAACAGCGCCCCGCCGAGGCGGCCAAACACTTCCAGGACCTGCAATGGCAGGGCATGGCCCTGTATGAGGCCGGCGACTATGCCGCTGCCGCCCAGCGCTTTGCCGAAGGCAGCGATGCCCACGCCCACTACAATCGTGGCAACGCCCTGGCCCGCAGCGGCGAACTGGAGGCCGCAGTGGACGCCTACGAACAGGCCCTGGAGTTGCAGCCCGACCTGCAACCGGCGCTGCAGAACAAGGCCCTGGTCGAAAGCCTGCTGCAAGAGCAGCAGACGCCGACGTCCGAGGCCCCGGACAAGGAGCAAGCCGGCGACGGCGACGATGAGGCGGGCACCCCGGCGCAAACAGGCACCGCCAGCCAGGGCGCCCAGGCACCCGGCGAGCACGCAGCCGAGGGCCAGAATCCGCCAGCGGGCAATGGGCAGGGGGACGAAGAGCAACCGGCAGGCACACTCGCACAGCCGGGGCAGTCCGATGTGCCGGGCTCCGAACTGGGTGACGAGCGCACCACCACGCCGCCCCTGCGCGCCAGCGCAGACGTCCTCGACGATGAGCGCCGGCAGGCGTTGGAGCAATGGCTGCGCAAGATTCCGGACGACCCCGGCGAATTGCTGAGGCGCAAATTCTGGTACGAACAGCAACAACATCAGGATCAGGGAAAAACTCGATGACCCGCTTCACCGCCCTCTTGCTCACCCTCTTGCTCTGGACCTCCCTGGCCCAGAGCTCCGGGCTGGTCGCCAGTGTCGACCGCAGCCAGGTGAACTCCGGAGAAACCGTAGAGCTGACCCTGGAATCCAACGACGTCACCCAGTTCGGTAAACCCGACCTGGCGCCGCTGGAGCCGTCGTTCGAAGTGCGTGGCACGCGCCAGGTCAACCAACTGACCACCCTGAGCGATGAAAACCACGCCACCACACGCTGGATCATCACCCTGTTGCCACGCCAGACCGGCACCGTACGGATCCCTGCTCTGCAACTGGGCCAGGTGCAGAGCCAGCCGATCACCCTTCAGGTGATCGAGAGCGCGGCCCAACTGCCCGACAGCCGCATGGAGCCGGTGTTCATCGACGTCAGCCTCGACCAAGACAGCGTCTACGTGCAGGCCCAGGCCCTGTTGACCCTGCACATCTACCATTCGGTGGCGCTGTACGACGACAGCAGCCTGACCCCGTTGCAGATCGGCGACGCCCGGGTCGAACAGCTGGGCGAGCAGCGCACCTTCGAAAAAGTCATCAATGGCGTGCGCCACGGCGTGATCGAGATGCGCTACGCCATCTACCCGCAGCACAGCGGCGCCCTGCTGATCCCGGCGCAAACCTTCAGCGCGACCATGGTCGATGTCAAACCAAGCCAGGAGCCCGCGCCATTGGGACCCAAGCCGGGCAAGCTGATCCACGTCAGCTCCGCCGAAATGCCGCTGTCGGTCAAGGCCAAGCCTGCCGCCTACCCGGCCGATGTCCCCTGGCTGCCGGCCCGCAGCCTGAGCCTGAGCGAAAGCTGGAACCCGGAGCCGGACAATCTGCAGGTCGGCGACTCAGTGACCCGCAGCCTGACCCTACGCGCCGAAGGCCTGTCCAGCTCGCAACTGCCGCCCCTGCCCAGCAGCGAAGTCAACGGCCTGCGCAGCTACCCGGACCAGCCACAATTGAGCAACCAGAACAGCGAGCGAGGGCTGATCGGTATCCGCGAAGACAGCCAGGCCCTGGTGCCCAACCGCAGCGGCAGCATTGAACTGCCGGCGGTGGAAGTGGTGTGGTGGAACACCTTCGAAGACCACCTGGAACGCAGCACCCTGCCCGCCCGCACCCTGCACGTGACAAACAACCCGAGCCTGGTGGTCGACACCCCGGCCGGCAACGCGACGCCCAGCAGCAGCGCCGACAATTCCAACCTCTGGGCCTGGCAACTGAGCACCCTGCTGCTGGCCTGCACCACCCTGATCGGCTTCGGCCTGTGGTGGCGCGCGCGCTGGCAACCGGCGATCCTGCGGGCGGCGCAAACCGGGCCCAGCCCGCGCACGCTGCTCGACGACCTGAAACGCGCCAGCTTGGCCAACGACCCCCAGGCCACCCGCCAGGCCCTGGACGCCTGGGCTCGCCAGCAACCGGAAACCCTGGCCGACATGGCCGCGCGCTTCGTGCCGCTGTCCGACGCCCTCGACGGCCTCAACGGCGCGCTCTACAGCGAAACCGGCCAATACTGGCAAGGCGAAGAACTGTGGCGCGCGATTCGCACCATCCCCATCAATGAGCGGGTCAAGGCCCCGGTGGCCGACACCAGCAGCCTGCCTCCCCTTTACCCTAAGTAGGGCAGCGGCAAGCTTCAGGCTTTTAACCAGAAGCTTGCCGCTGCTTTCTGGAGCTTATTTTGCGCCTGTTCCACACTTCCGACTGGCACCTGGGGCAGAACCTCCACGGCCAGGAACGCGACTTCGAACATTCCAGTTTCCTCGACTGGCTGCTGCGCCAGCTCAAGCAGGAGCAGCCCGATGTGCTGCTGATCGCGGGCGACATCTTCGACACCGTCAACCCGCCGGTCAAAGCCCAGGAAGGCCTGTACGACTTTATCGTCAGCGCCCACGAGCAGCAGCCGCTGCTGACCATCGTGATGATCGCCGGCAACCACGACTCCGGGGCTCGTATCGAACTGCCCGCGCCCTTGATGCGGCGCCTGCGCACCCACGCCCTGGGCCGGGTGCTGTGGCTGGATGACGGTCAACTCGACGCTGAACGCCTGCTGCTGCCACTGCCTGATGCCAGCGGCGCGATTGGCGGCTGGTGCCTGGCGCTGCCCTTTTTGCGTCCGGCCGAAGTCACCGGCGCGCAACTGGGCGACGACTACCTCAAGGGCATCGGCCAGGTGCATGAGCGCCTGATCGCTGCGGCCGAGGCCAAGCGTGAGCCGGGCCAGGCCCTGATCGCCATCAGCCACGCCCATATGGCCGGTGGTTCAGTCTCGCAGGATTCCGAGCGCAGCCTGATCATCGGCAATGCCGAAGCCCTGCCCGCCAGCCTGTTCGGCCCGAGCATCAGCTACGTCGCCCTGGGTCACTTGCACAAGCCGCAGAAGGTCAATGGCGAAGAGCGCATCCGCTACAGCGGCTCGCCGATCCCGCTGTCGTTCTCGGAGATCGACTATAAGCACCAGATCCTCGACGTGCGCCTGGACGGCGAGACCCTGGTCAGCGTCGAACCCAGGCTGATTCCCCGCGCCGTGCACCTGCAACGCCTGGGCCCGGCGCCACTGGCCGAGATCCTGCTGCAACTGGGGCAACTGCCGGACATCGACCTGCTGGCCGACGAACAGCGCCAGCCCTGGCTGGAAGTGCGGGTACGGCTCGACGAACCCCAGCCCGACCTGCGCCAACACGTGGAAACCGCCCTGCAAAACAAGGCCGTGCGCCTGGTGCGGATCGCCGCCGAATACGCCGGCAACCGCGCTGGCGACAGCGGCGAGGACGGCGCGCAGTTGATCGAACTCGACCAACTCAGCCCCCAGGAGCTGTTCAGCCGCGCCTGGCACGACAACTACGGCAGCGAGGTCGATGAACAAACCCTCAAGGACTTCGCGGTGCTGCTCCAGGACGTGCAGATGGAGACCGAACAACCATGAAGATTCTTGCCATTCGCTTGAAAAACCTGGCCTCCCTGGCCGGTCCATTCGAGATCGACTTCACCGCCGAGCCCCTGGCCAGCGCCGGCCTGTTCGCCATCACCGGCCCCACCGGCGCCGGCAAGAGCACCCTGCTCGACGCCCTGTGCCTGGCCTTATTCGGCGCCGTGCCGCGCCTGAGCAATATCGGACGCGAGACCAAGGTCCCGGAGGTCGACAACGAGATCCTCACCAGCGACCCGCGGACCCTGCTGCGCCGTGGTACCGGCAGCGGTTTTGCCGAAGTCGACTTTGTCGGTATCGACGGCCGCCGCTATCGCGCGCGCTGGGAAGCCAACCGCGCCCGGGACAAGGCCAACGGCAAGTTGCAGGGCAGCCGCCAGAGCCTGATGGACCTGGACCAGGAACAACTGCTGAGTAACCAGAGCAAAAGCGAATACAAGCAACTGATAGAAGCCAAGCTGGGGCTCAACTTCGAGCAGTTCACCCGCGCGGTAATGCTGGCCCAGAGTGAGTTCAGCGCCTTCCTCAAGGCCGATGACAAAGACCGCAGCGAGCTGCTGGAGAAACTCACCAACACCGCGATCTACAGCCAACTGGGGCGACGCGCTTACAGCAAGAGCAAAGCAGCCGAAGAGGTGCACAAGGAGCTCAAGGCCCAGGCCAGCGGCATCACTGCGCTGGAACCCGAAGCCCGCGCCGAACTGGAGCAGCGCTTCAACGACGCCCAGCAGCAACTCAAGGGCCAGCAGGCCCAGTTAAAGCAGCTTGAACAGCAGAACACCTGGCTCAAGGCACTGCGCCAATGGCAAGAAGCGCAGCGCGATGCCTGCGAACAGCTGCAGGCCGCAGAGCTCGAGGGGCAAACCCTGGCCCCGGAACGCCTGCGCCTGCAACGCCTGGAGCAACTGGCGCCGCAGCGGCATCAGTTCCTGCGCCAGGCCGAACTGAGCCAAACCCTGGAGCCTCTGCGCCAGCAGATCGGGCAACGGGCGGCGCAGCAGAATGACCTGCAACAGCGCCACGCCCAGCTGCAACAGCAACTGCTGGACGCCGGCGCCGCCCTGACCCAGGCCCAGGGCCAACACAGCGCCAGCGCGCCGTTGCTGCGCGAAGCCTTTGCCGAACAGGGCAACCTGAGCCGCCTGAGCCAGAGCCTGGACGCCGCCGGGCAACAGCGCAGCCGCGCCGAAACGGCAAGCGTGGAGGGCCAGCAAAGCATTGTGCAGTTGCTGGAACAACAACGCCTGGTGGGCGAGCGCCTGGAGCGAATCGCCGGGCAACTGGCGCAAAGCGCCGCCCTCGCCCCCTTGAGCGACGCCTGGAATGTCTACCGCGAACGCTTGCAGCAGTTGATGCTGATCGGCAACCGCTTGCACCAGGGCGAAGCCGAATTGCCGGCCCTGGAACAGCGGTCCAGTGCCGCCGCCCAGCAATTGAACGAACAGCGTGCGCACCTGGAGTTGCTCTACCACGAAGCCGGTGCCGAGCCACAGGCCGTGGCCGAGCAGATCGAACTGCTGGGCGGCCTGCTCAAGGACAACCGCAAGCAACAGCGCGCCGTCGAGGACCTGGCACGGCTCTGGGCCCAGCAGCAGGAACTGGACCAGCGCGGCCAGGCCCTGCTGGACAAGCAGCAGGCGGTGGCCACCCAGCGCGAAGAATTGAACAAGGTCGGCTTGCGGGCCAAGGCCGACTTGAGCGTGGCCGAACAGACCCTGAGCGTCACCCAGGCCCTGCTCGAGCGCCAGCGGCTGGCCCGCAGCGCCAGTGTCGAAGAACTGCGCGAGCAGTTGCAGGATGACCAGCCGTGCCCAGTGTGCGGCAGCGCCGAGCACCCGTATCACCAGCCCGAAGCCCTGTTGCACAGCCTCGGCCGTCACGACGAAAGCGAAGAAGCCAACGCGCGCAAGACAGTGGACGGCCTCAAGGAACAACTCAACGAACTGCGGGCCCAGGTCCAGGGCCTGATCGCCCAGCAGAAGGAGTTCCTGCAACAGCAGGAACAACTGGTGATCCAGCAACAGGCCCTGGCCCCAAGCCTGCAAGCCCACCCGCAGAGCGCCAGCCTGCTGGACCAGGACCCGGCCAAACGCGACGCCTGGCTGCACCAGCAACTGGAGCAGTTGCAGCAAAGCATCACCCAGGATGAAAACCGCCAGGGCGCCCTGCTGACCCTGCAAAAAGACGCCTCACGCCTGCAACAGCACGTGCAGCACGCCGTCGAAGCCAGCCAGCAGGCGACCCAGCATCTGCACAAACAGCAGGAACAACTGGGCGCCGATCAGCAGCGCCTGGAAGAAGAGCTGGCCAGTTTCAACCAACTGCTGCCGGCCGAGGTCCTCGACGGCCTGCGCCGCGACCCGGCCAACACCTTTGTGCACCTGGACCAGCAGGTACTGCAACGCATCGAACAACTGCGCGAGCACAAGGAAGAGGCCGAGGAACAGCAACAGCGCCAGCTGACCCTGGACAAAGAACAGGACCGGCAACTGACCCGCCAGCAGCAACTGGCAGACGCCCAACAGCAGTTCGATGGCCTCAGTGCTCAACAGCAGGCCTGCCAGCAAAAACTCGGCGAGCTGCTGGGGCGACACAGCAGCGCCGAGCACTGGCAACAACAGTTGGATCAGGCTGTGGAGCAGGCTCGCAACGCCCAGGCCACCGCCCAACAGCAACTTCAGGAGCTGCATCAGCAACTGATCCAGCTCGGCGCCGAACTCAAGGCCCGCGAGGAGCGACTGCTGGCCCTGGAGGGCGAACAACAGCAACTGGCCGCCAGCATCGACCACTGGCGCGCAGGGCACCCTGAGCTCGATGACGAGGGTTTGCAGCAACTGCTGGCCCTCGACGAGCCACAGGTCCAGCACCTACGTCAGCGCCTGCTGGCCAATGACAAGGCCGTCGAACAGGCCAAGGTGCTGTTGCAGGAACGTCAGCAGCACCTGGAACAGCATCAGACCCAACACCACGGCAACCTCGTGGCCGAGGAGCTGACCCAGGCCCTGGAAACCTCGCAGCAACAGGTCCTGGCCAGCGAGCAAGAAGTGGCGGAACTGCGCGCGCAACAGAGCGAAGACCAGCGCCGCCAGGAAGCCAATCAGGCCCTGGGCCAGCAGATCAGCAACGCCTACAACGAATGGCAACGCTGGGCGCGCCTCAATGCCCTGATCGGCTCCGCCACCGGCGACACCTTTCGCAAGATCGCCCAGGCCTACAACCTTGACCTGCTGGTGCACCACGCCAATGCCCAATTGCGACAACTGGTGCGTCGCTACCGCCTCAAGCGCGGTGGCAGCATGCTCGGCCTGCTGGTGCAGGACACTGAAATGGGCGATGAACTGCGGTCCGTGCACTCTCTGTCCGGTGGCGAGACGTTCCTCGTCTCCCTGGCACTCGCCCTGGGCCTGGCGTCCATGGCGTCGAGCACGCTGAAGATCGAGTCGCTGTTTATCGACGAGGGCTTCGGCAGCCTCGATCCCGAATCCCTGCAACTGGCAATGGATGCCCTGGATGGCTTGCAGGCCCAGGGGCGCAAGGTGGCGGTGATTTCCCACGTGCAGGAAATGCACGAACGGATTCCGGTGCAGATCCAGGTCCGCCGACAAGGCAATGGCCTGAGCACCCTGGAGGTCAAATGAATCACGGCACGGCGACCCTCTACTCCTTTCGCCGCTGCCCCTACGCCATGCGCGCACGCCTGGCGCTGCGTTACTGCGCGGTGGCAGTGGACATCGTCGAAGTCAGCCTCAAGGCCAAGCCGGCGCAGATGCTTGCGCTGTCGAGCAAAGGCACGGTGCCGGTGCTGGATGTGCAAGGCCGAGTAATCGATGAAAGCCTGGACATCATGCGCTGGGCCCTGGCCCGGCACGATCCGCAAGACTGGTTGCTGCGCCAGGATCCGGTGGCGCAGGAGGCCATGGCGGCGCTGATCAGCGACAACGACCAGGGCTTCAAGCACTCGCTCAATCGCTACAAATACGCCGAGCGCTACCCGGAGCAGCCCATGGAGCATTACCGGGCCCAGGGCGAAGTGTTTTTGCAGCACTTGGAACGGTTATTGAGCGACCGGGATTACCTGCTGGCCGGACACATGAGCCTGGCGGATGCAGCCCTGGTGCCTTTTGTGCGCCAGTTCGCCCATGTCGACCGCGAATGGTTCGCCCAGGCGCCCTACCCGCGCCTACAGGATTGGCTGCAGCGGATCCTGGGCTCGGAACTGTTCATGGCGATTATGGCCAAGCCCAGCTGACCGATTCGGGCGCCCGTGATATCACCGGCGCCCGGCAGGTAGGACACGGATTCAATCCTGCAACAAACTCATCATGCGTTCGCGTGAGGCTTCCGGCTCGCCTTCGACCGGCCGCACCGCCGAGACAATCGGGGTGGAATAAAGAAACAGAAGTACCACTGCCAGACGCATGACCATGCTGTCGATCCTTTGCTGGGAAAGAGTCAAAAAGTTAGCGTCAAATTTAAACATATGGCGATATGACATTACCAAGACTATTTCCCGGCCCGCGCTGACTCGTCGCAAACACGTGATGCAGGAGCGACATCACTGCTGACCCCGCCGATTGACCGAGGGGAGGCAATGACTTCGCTCCTGCATACGTTGTTTGAAAACAGCGGGCGCTGATCGCTCAGTGCTGGGTCTTGTGGTCCAGGGCGGCGTAGAAGTTGGCGCTCTGTTGCAGGTACTTCTGGGTATAGGTTTGGGTGCGCGACTGTTTGCTGCTGATCTCGAAACTGGCGCTGGCAGGCAAGGCCACGGTGGCGGAGATGGCGGAAGCGGCGATCACGGAGAAGAGATTGAAGTTCATGGCGGTAACCCTCGGATTCAGTTGGTTTGCTTCCCGTGTGGCGGTTGAGCCCGGGCGGTGAAGCAAAACTACGCCCGAGGGTGGGCGCGTTGAAATTCATTGCACAAGTAGCGGATATCAGTGGGATTAATACAAGGAGGCAGGCCCCGGAAACCGGGGCCTGCGGCCTATTGCCGCACCAAAAACTTGAGGTCGCTGGGGGCATCGAACGCCAGTTTTTGCACGGTTTTACCCAGCAGGCCAGTGTTCGGGTCACGCTCGACGACCACGATCTGGTTGCTTTTCTGGTTGGCGATCAAGACGAAATGGCCGCTGGGGTCGAGGCTGAACTCCCGGGGATGATCGCCCTCGACCGAGCGCCGTTGCAGCTCCTTGAGCTGGCCGCTGGCGGGGTCGATGGCAAATACCAGCAACTCGTTGGCGGTGCCGCGGTTGCTGATGTACAGGAACTTGCCGTCTGCCGAGGCATGCAGGGCCGCGCCGGCGCGTTTCTCAGGCGGCTGGTCGGCGGCCAGGTCGACGAGCTGACGCTGGACCAACTGCCCGGCCTGGTAATCGAACACCGCGACCTGGGCGCTCATTTCCATGCTCAGGTAAGCGTGCTTGCCGTCGCCGCTGAACAACAGATGGCGTGGGCCACTGCCCGGCGGCAGGCTGACGAAGGCCGGCGTGGCAGCAGTCAGCGGCAGCTCGGGATTGGCCTTGGGGTCGTAGCGGTAAACGAAGATCTTGTCGGCGCCCAGGTCATTGGCGAACACAAATTGCCCGTCAGGGGACGACACCACGGAGTGCACGTGGGCCGAAACCTGGCGCTGCGGATTGACCCGGCTCGCCGGGTGGCTACTCAGTTGCACCGGCGGCGACAGCTTGCCCTCGGGGCTGACCGGCAATACCGCCAGGCTGCCGCCCGGGTCTTCGCTCACTGAATAGTTGCTGACGAACAGGTAGCGGCCGTCGGCGCTGAGGCTGGAATGGGTGGGTTCATTGCCCAGGCTTTGCACCTGATTGATCAGCTGCAACTGGTGGCTCTTGGGGTCGAGGCGAAAGCTGCTGACGCGACCCACCGGATCGACCTGGCCCGGGCCGTTTTCATTGACCGCAAACAATAGCTTTTGGTCACGGGACAGTGTCAGCCAGGACGGGTTGGCGCTCTTCACCACTTGCAGCGCCTTGGCCGCGATCTGCCCGGTTCGGCTATCGAACTGCAGGCGGTAGATCCCTTCGCTGGTGCCCTGGGTGTAGGAACCGACCAACAGTTCGTGGCTGTCCACCGGCGCCGCCTGGACGCCCATGGCGCCGACACTGCCAGCCATCAGCAGAGGCCAGAAATTACGCATCTTCATCGTGCTCTTCCTCGTCGTCGCGGGCAGTGAACGCGCTCATGCACACCAGGCGGTGCTCGCCAGAATCGCCAAGGACAGTCCAGCTTTGCAGGGTCTCATCGAAGGTCGCAGCCTGTACCTGGGCCAGGCTGAAGTTCCAGCGCTTGGCCGCCCGGCCGTCCATGCACTCGATCAGCAATTGCTGGTCGTCGAGGGAGAAATCAAAGGCATGCAGGCCGTCGATCTCCAGCATGTCGCAGGTTTCAAGGGCGGTGAGCAAGGTAGCGGTCATGGCAGTCAATCATCAAAGGGAAAGCCGCAATGATAGCCGCTCAGCCCCCGGCCGACCTAAAAGAGTCGCGCAAAACCCTTAGCCGCTGCCGAGCCTGCGAGGCTACGGTGGGCCGCACGAGGGGCATAAAAAAGCCGCAACCTGGGTTGCGGCTTGTTGGACGGCGGACCGTCAGTGGGCGAACAACGAGTTGCCCTTCTGCCCGGCCAGTTTCTCCGGTTTGATCAGGAAGCGGGCCAGGGCCGGCAACAGCCAGAGCGCACCGAACATGTTCCACAGCAGCATGAAGGTCAGCATCAAGCCCATGTCAGCCTGGAACTTGATCGCCGAGAAGATCCAGGTCGCCACGCCAATGGCCAAGCACAGCCCGGTGAAGAGCACGGCCTTGCCGGTGGACTTCAGCGTCTGGTAGTAAGCCTCTTGCAGCGGCAAGCCGGCGCGCAGGAAGCTTTCCAGGCGGCTATAGATGTAGATGCCATAGTCGACCCCGATCCCCACCCCGAGCGCCACCACCGGCAAGGTCGCGACCTTGACCCCGATGCCCATGAACGCCATCAGCGCGTTGCCCAGCACTGAGGTCAGCACCAGCGGCAGCACGATGCACAGGGTCGCCGCCCAGGAGCGGAAGGTGATCATGCACATGGTGGCGACGCAGATGTACACCAGGATCAGGATGGTCAGCTCCGACTCCTTGATCACTTCGTTGGTCGCGGCTTCGATCCCGGCGTTACCCGCAGCCAACAGGAACTCCAGGCCGTCCTTGTTGTGCTCCTTGGCGAACTCCTGCACCGCATGCACCGCACGGTCGAGGGTCGCGGCCTTGTGGTCGTTGAGGAAGATCAGCACCGGCGCCAGGGAGCAGTTGTTGTTGTACAGGCCATCGGCGCGGGAGATGGAGTTGTTGAGGACGTCCGGGTTGCGCGACAGGCTTTCCCATTTCAGGTTGCCTTCGTTCATGCCCTTGATCATTTGCTTGGACACAGTCACCAGAGAGATGGCCGACTGCACGCCCTCGGTGTTCTGCATCTTCCACATCAGCTCATCGATCGGCGCCATGGCCTCATAGCGCGAACAGCCTTCGGCGGCGGTCTTGACCATCACCACCAGCACGTCGGAGCTGGTGGAGTAGTTATTGATGATGAAGCTGTTGTCCTTGTTGTAGCGCGAGTCCGGACGCAGTTCCGGCGCGCCCTGGTCGAGGTCGCCGATCTTCAGGTTCTGGCTGTACCAGAGGCCGCCACCGAAGGCCACCAGAGCCAGAGCAATGGACACCGGCGCGACTTTCGGGCTGGCGAAGTTCGACAGCAGGCGCCAGAACGGGTGCTCGCGGGTCGCGTCTTTCTTGCTGCGGTCGATCGCCCGCTTACTGATGCCGACATAGGAAATCGCCACCGGCAGCAAGATCAGGTTGGTGAACACAATTACCGCCACGCCGATGGAAGCGCCGATGGCCAGCTCGCGGATCACCCCGATGTCGATGATCAACAAGGTGATAAAGCCCACGGCATCGGCCAGGATCGCGATCATCCCCGGCAGGAACAGTTGGCGGAACGTTCGCCTGGCCGCCGTCAGGGCGTTATCCGCCTCGCTGGACTGCAGGGCGATGCCGTTGATCTTCTGCACCCCATGGGAAATCCCGATGGCGAAGATCAGGAACGGCACCAGCATCGAATACGGGTCCAGCCCGAAGCCGAAGGCGTGCATCAGCCCCAACTGCCAGACCACCGCCACCAAGGTGGTGATCAGCACTGCGATGGTGCTGCGGATGCACCAGGTGAACCAGTACAGCAGCACCAGGGTGATGACGAAGGCGATGCCGAAGAACATCACCACCATGATCAGGCCATCGATCAGATCGCCGACTTTCTTGGCGAAACCGACGATATGGATCTTCACATTGGGGTTCTGCGCCTCGAACTTGTTGCGGATCTTGTCTTCCAGTTCATGGGAGAACTTCTGGTAATCCAGGGCCAGCAACTTGCCCTGGTCCTGCGGGTCCGGGTAGGACTCCAGCAACGGAATGTCGACGATGCTCGACTTGAAGTCGTTGGACACCAGGCGTCCGACCTGGCCGGACTTGAGCACATTGTTGCGCAACTGCTCCAGGCTGTCGGCCGACCCGTTGTAGCTCTGCGGGATCACTTCACCGCCGGCAAAGCCCTCCTCGGTGACTTCAGTCCAGCGCACGCTGGGGCTCCACAGCGACTTGAGGCCCGAGCGATCGACGCCGGAGATGTAGAACACCTCGTCGTTGATCTGGCGCAGGGTCTCCATGTACTCCTTGCTGAAAATGTCGCCGTCCTTGGCCTCCACCGAAATGCGCACGGTGTTGCCCAGGTTCGCCAGGTCGTTGCGGTGCTCCATCATTTTTTCAATGAACGGATGCTTGAGCGGGATCATTTTTTCAAAGCTGGTGGACGGCCGGATCAGCGTCGCCTGCCAGAACAGGAAAATACTCACCACCAGGCAAATCAGGATCACTGCCGGGCGGTTGTTGAAAATCAGGCGCTCGAGAAACGTCGCCTTGTCTTGATGATGACTGCTCATGATGTCCCCGCCTTCTTATTATGTGCCCGGCTCATTTGCTCAGCTCAGCGCCTGTCGGCGAGGTCGTGCGTACGCCACCCTGCCCCACCAGAATCAAATTGCCGTCGCCCGTGGCCGTCACCGCCGACAAGGAGAGGCGGTCGGGACGGTTGAAGACGCTGAAGGTCAAGCCATGGTCATGGCTTTGCACCACGCTGCCGCCGTTGCCGACGATCACCAGGGTGCCGTCGTCGAGCAGGGTTGCGCCCGACAGGCCGAACTCCAGGGCGCCACGGGCGGCATTGAGTTCGACCTGACTCCAGGTGCTGCCGAAGTCGGTGGAACGGTACAGGTTGCCGCGCAAGCCGAAGATCAGCAGGGTGTTGGACTCGGCGGTGCCGATCACGCCGAACAGTGAGCCGTGGTACGGGCCTTCGAGGCGTTCCCAGGTCTGGCCCCAGTCGGCGGAGCGAAACAGGCTGCCCTGCTCGCCGACGATCACCAGCCCCGCGTCTTTGACCGCGGCAATCGCGTTGAGGTGGTACTGGTCTTCGTTGTCCAGGCGGTCGCTGGCGTCTTCCCAGTGCTGGCCGCCATCAGTGGTTTCCAGCAAGGCCCCGTAGGCGCCCACGGCGAAGCCGGTGCTGGCGTCCTTGAACCAGACGTCGAGCAACGGCGCTTCACGCTTGAGGTCTTCGAATTGCTTGGTCCAGGTAGCGCCGCCGTCGTTGCTGGCGAGGATCTGCGCATCGTGGCCGACGGCCCAGCCTTGTTTATCGTCGACGAAGTACACCGCCGTCAGCAGTTGCCGGGTCGGCACCTTGGCCTGAATCCAGGTCTGGCCCTGGTCGTCGGAATAGAGAATGTGCCCACGGTCGCCGACCGCCACCAGGCGCTTGCCGGCATGCACAACGTCGAGCATCAGGCTTTTGGCAGCCTTGGCCGACTCGGTGGAATAGACCCCGGCGACCGCCGCCGTATCGGCGGCCTGGACGGGGACCGACAACGCGGCAACCCCCAACAGCGAGAGCGCTGTAGCCAGCAACGCGAATCTGCGTAAGGCCGGCGGGCGGCAACAACCCACACCCATGACAGGCTCACTCATAGACCTTTCCCCCATTATTATTGTTAGGTCATTCAACCTTTAAGGGCGCCGCTCAGGGCGTGCCTGACGATTGACTGATCCCGGATACCGTCCTGAAACCTGCAATCTAGAGCCCCTTCGGAAGCAGATCTATCCTATCGGGCTTTGGAAAGGTCTGACAATCGACGCCACGTTATCTTTTGTTAACCCAGGGCGATGAGACGATAGCTGAATGGTTTGCCATTCGGCGCCCTGATGAGCACAGGCCGTCGGGATAAATCGCCAAGGTTGCCGCTGCCGCCAGGCTACGCGGGTGCCGGCATAAAAAAAGCCCCACCCGGGGCTACCGGGCGGGGCTTGTGGTATCGGCCGATCAGGCCAGGCTTTTGCTCACGACTTCAAACACGTCGCTGGACAGTTCGCCCGAAGCGCGGATGCGCTCCAGTTCGGCTTTCATCAGCGCCTGGCGGGCGCTGTCGTATTTGCGCCAGCGGGTCAGCGGCGCCAGTTGGCGCGAGGCGATCTGCGGGTTGAAGGCGTTGAGCTCGATCACCAGGTCCGCCAGGAAGCGGTAGCCGGAGCCATCCGCCGCATGGAAGTTGATCAGGTTCTGCCCAGCAAAGGCACCGATCAGCGCCCGCACCTTGTTCGGGTTCTTGATATTGAACGCCGGGTGCTGCATCAGTGCCTTGACCCGCGCCAGACCGCCCGGCAAACCGCTGCCGGCCTGGACGCTGAACCACTGGTCCATGACCAGCGGGTTGTCCTTGAAGTTCTCGGCGAACAGCTCCAGGGCCCAGGCCTTTTCTTCCTCATAAGGGGAATTGACCAGCACCGCCAGCGCGGTCAGGCGTTCGGTCATGTTATCGGCGTGCTCGAACTGCTCCTTGGCCGCCACCGGCACCAGAAACTCCGGCCGGGGGCTGAGCATCACGTACGACAGGGCAATGTTCTGCAATGCACGCCGGGCAAAGTGTTCGGCCTCGGCCACATAAGGCGTGTGCTTGGACACTTCGCGATTGGCCTGATAACGCTGCCACAAGGGTTCGAACAGCTCGTCAGCCAACTGCCGACGGGCAAATTCGCGGGCGCCATGGATCGCCTCGACATCAGCCACTTCGCTGATTTCGGTGAGGTAGGCCTCGCCCGGCAGCGAGAGCATTTCCGCGACCATGGCCTGATCCAGGCTGTCGTCGCTCAAGACGCTGCGCAGCGCCGTGACCAGGCGCGGGTCCATTGCCAGGGCCTCGCCCTTCTGCTGCTGGGCGATCAGTTCCTGCAACACCTGCACCGACAATTGCTGGCCGGCGTCCCAACGGTTGAAACCGTCGCTGTCGTGCTGCATGAGGAACATCAACTGATCGCGGCTGTAGGGGAAGCTCAGCTTCACCGGGGCCGAGAAACCACGCAGCAGCGACGGCAACGGCTGTTCGGCGATGTCGACGAAGGTGAAGGTCTGCTCGGCCTCGGTCACCGACAGCACGCGGGACGTGCCCTGGGCGGCGGCTTCACCGGCCAGGCGCAGGGCGATATCGGCACCGGCGCTGTCGAGCAGACCCAGGGCCACCGGAATCACAAACGGCAGCTTCTCGACCTTGTCCGGGGTCGCCGGGCAGCTCTGGCGGAAGGTCAGGCTGTAGGTTTTGGCCGCCGGGTCATAGGCCTCGCTGACCGCCAGACGTGGGGTGCCGGCCTGGCTGTACCAGCGCTTGAACTGGGTCAGGTCGACGCCGTTGGCATCTTCCATGGCCTTGATGAAGTCATCGCAGGTCACGGCCTGGCCGTCGTGGCGCTCAAAATACAGGTCGCTGCCCTTGCGGAACCCTTCGGCACCCACCAGGGTGCGGATCATGCCGACGACTTCCGAGCCCTTCTCGTACACAGTCAGGGTGTAGAAGTTGGAAATCTCGATAAAGCTTTCCGGGCGCACGGCATGGGCCATGGGGCCGCCGTCTTCGGCGAACTGATGGGTGCGCAGATACGCCACATCCTGGATGCGCTTGACCGTCGGCGAGTTCATGTCCGAGGAAAACCCGGCATCGCGGAACACGGTAAAGCCTTCCTTGAGCGACAGCTGGAACCAGTCGCGGCAGGTCACGCGGTTGCCCGACCAGTTGTGGAAGTACTCGTGGGCAACGATCGCCTCGACCCGCTGGTGCGCGGCGTCGGTGGCAGTTTCGGCACGGGCCAGCACGGCGCTGGAGTTGAAGATATTGAGGCCCTTGTTCTCCATGGCGCCCATGTTGAAGTCGTTGACCGCCACGATCATGAAGATGTCGAGGTCATACTCACGACCGTAGGTTTCCTCATCCCAGCGCATGGATTTCTTCAGGCTGTTCATGGCGTGCTGGCACTTGTCGATGTTTTCCGGCTCGACATAAATGCGCAGCGCCACGTTGCGCTGGCTCATGGTGGTGAAGCTGTCCTCGACACACCACAGGTCACCGGCCACCAGGGCGAACAGGTAGGCCGGTTTCATGAACGGGTCTTCCCAGGTCGCCCAGTGCCGACCGTCTTCGCCGGGGCCGCTGGCAATCGGGTTGCCGTTGGACAGCAGCACCGGGTAGCGGTGCTGCTCGGCCGACACGGTGGTGGTGAATGTGCTCATCACGTCCGGGCGGTCAAGGTAATAGGTGATCTTGCGAAAGCCTTCGGCCTCGCACTGGGTGCAGAACATGCCGCCGGATTTGTACAGGCCTTCCAGAGCGGTGTTGGTTTCCGGGTGAATGCGCACGCTGGTGTCGACGGTAAAGTGCTCGGCCGTCGGTTGCAGGGTCAGGTGGCTGTCGTCGAGCTGGTAGTCGGCGGCGCTCAGCTCACGGTCGCCCAGGCTGACGGACAACAGCTCCAGCAATTGGCCGTCCAGCACCAGCGGCGGCAAACCGGCGCCGCGTGCCGGGTTGCGACGCATCACCAGTTGCGCATGGACCAGGCTGTGGTCCTCGAACAACTCGAAGGTCAGGTGCGTCTCGTCGATCAGGTACTCGGGCGCCTGATAGTCCTTCAGGTAAATCATCTTCGGTTGATCGGTGCGCATGGTTCGAATCCTTCTACTGATGCACGGCGAGCTGATAGGCCGTGTATTTACGAATATTGATCACGCCCGTGTCGAAGATCAGGTATTGGCCTTTGATCCCCAGCAACGTGCCTTCGGCAATCGGGTTCTTGTCCAGGTTGAAGCTGACGATCTTGGCCGGGTACTGCTCGACCGGGTAACGGATTTCCAACGGCTGTACATCGCTCAGCGCTTGGATCGCCTGTAGCCCGAAGCGTTCCTGCAAGCCTTGCAGGCCCTCGGCGCAGGAGGCGAACAACTGCTCGCGCACAGCCACCAGGTCGACGGAGGGCGCGTCGCCCTTGAGCAGGGCGCGCCAGTTGGTCTTGTCGGCCACCTGGCTGCGCAGCAGGTCCTCGACGAAACCTGATTGCTGGCGAGTGGCGACACGCATGATCGGCAGTGCCTGACTCGCGCCCTGGTCCAACCAGCGGGTCGGCAGCTGGGTGGCGCGGGTGATACCAACCTTGACCCCCGAGGAATTGGCCAGGTAGACCACGTGGTCAGTCATGCAGAACTGCTCGCCCCAGGACGGATCGCGGCAGGTCCCGGCGTCGTAGTGACAGCGCTCCGGGCTCATGATGCACAGGTCGCACTGGGCCAGCTTGGTCATGCAGGGGTAGCAGTAACCCTGACTGAAACTGGTTTTGGTCTTGCGTCCGCAATGGGAGCAGTGGATCGACCCGAGGAACTCCAGGCGGACCTGGGTGCCGATCATCGGGTTGACCGGCAGCTCCTGCTCACCCAGGCGAAAGGCGTACTGGACGTGCGACCCGTCAAGGCGCGCCGACATCTTGCTGATTGCACCGCGGCCAATCTCAATCAATGGATAGCATCCGACTTGAACAGGATGTTCGGCACCGGCGCCGACTTCGAGGAGCACTCCTGCGGCCCCATGTAACCGGTGCGCTCTTCCTCGGGCAGGTTCTGCATTTCCCAGGCGATGACCGCCTGCAACGACAGTTCACGCTGCTCGGCAGTGAGCTTGCGGCCGTCGGACCACTTGCCGATTTCCACCGCGAGCTTGAGGCTCTGGTAGATCTCCGGGGTGATGTTTTCGATCATTTCTACAAAAGACGACATGCAACGGTCTCCAGCATTAAAGGGCTAGTTTACGGCGGCCATACAAGCCACCCAACACACCTGTGAGGCATCCGACGAGCAACCCGCCAACGTGGGCGGCATTGGCGATTTCTCCGAAGCCGATCATCGAGACCAGCCCGGACAGGCACAGCAGCAACCACACCAGCATCATCACCAGCACGCCGCGCGGCAGGCGATAGATCGGGTTGGGCGCCAGTAATTGATAGATCCAGCAATGCCCGAGCAACCCATACAGGACCCCAGACAACCCGCCGAACAGAGTCGGACCGCTGAAATAGTATTGGGCGAAGTTCGACACCAGGCTGAACAACAGGGTCAGGCCCAGCAGGTTGATACTGCCCTGGCGCAACTCGATGCGCCGCCCCAGCTCCCAGTACCACATGCCGTTCATGGCGATGTGCAGGAAACCGAAGTGGATCAGCATCGGCGTCACCAGGCGCCACCACTGCCCCGCCGCTAGGCTGTCGGTCAGGGGCGTGAACTGGATGTAGTCGCCGACTACGTGAAACTCGAGAAAGGTCAGCCAGCGCAGGGTGTCGAGGTTTTCGCCCAACAGGGTCACCGCACACACGATCAGGCTCGCCAGCAGCACCAGGGCGGTCATCGGGCTTCGACGCAACTGCTCCTTGAAGCCCGGACGCGCGCCGGCGGTCGGTACTTGCGGCAAGTCCAGTTGCTGCTCCGGGTCACCGCCGGGAAAGCGCTCGTACAACACACGCACATCGGCGCTGATCGACTCTGGCACCCACAGCACTTGCTCGCCCGCCTCTTCGCTGACTCGGTGCGGCACCTGCATGCGCTGGAGCAAGGTGACAAAACCGCTCAAATCCACCGCCAGCGGTAGACGCAATACTGCAACAGCACTCATGCCAGAGCCTCCGGCCGTTCAACATCGACCCAGACGAATTTATGCGGATCCAGGCGGGTTTCGTGGTCCAGGCGATAGGCCACCAGCTTGCCGTAGAGCACGGCACTGTAGTCGAGGCACGCCAGGTTGGCGCGCAATGGCGCCGGTTTGCCGCTGCGCCAGTAGTGGCCAACGAACAACAATGGCTCATCGCTGGCGTAACGCAGCAGGTTACTTTTTTCGCTGGAGGACAGCGGCATGCACGCCACCGGTTCCGGCAGCGCATCGGGCTGGAACACGATGTCGCCGTAGGTCTGCGGGTCGTCTTCCCAGAACTTGGTACGGAAAAACGAACGGGTCAGGCCATCGCCGCTGGTCATGGTCTGGCCATGGGGCAGGCGCATGTCGGTGCCGCGCAGCAGGCGGTCGAACACCAGGCTGGCAAAGCTATCGGGGAGCGCCGAGGCCTGGAGGAACACCTCGTCAATGCAACCGTTGGGGTATTGCGCGCGCAAGGGGGCAATCAGCCCCGCATCCCAGCAGGCGTGCACCACGCGAAAACGCCCGGCGTCGACAAACAGCGGCAGCGTGTAAAACCAGCCGAGGAAGTCATGCCAGTCGCCGGGGTGCTGTTCGAACTGGTTCAGGGTTTCGCTGAGCAGGCGCGCGTGGCGTGGCGTGTGCTCACGCACGAACTGCTTGCCGCTGCCCGCAGGCGCCGGGGTGCTCCAGCCCAGGGCGTTGAACTCATGGTTGCCCATGATGCACAGCGCCTGGCCGGCCTCGACCATGTCGTGGACGATATGCAGCGCTTCGCGGATTCGCGGGCCACGGTCGATGATGTCGCCGAGGAACACCGCCATGCGTGACGGGTGCCGCCAGACGCCACCCTGCCTGTGGTAACCGAGCCGGTCGAGCAAGTGCTCAAGGGTCAGGGCGCAACCGTGCACGTCGCCGATCAGGTCGTAACTTCGCGCGGGATCGAGCATCAGTCGCCTCCACCACCCAGCCGGCTGCCCCAGCCGAGTTTGGTCCGGCAAACTTCGTAATAATTGTGGTCCAGCGGATGGATCAGGCGCAGCTTCTGCGCCTTCTTGCTGACCGTGACGGTGTCGCCGGGCGCACAGGTAAAGTGGTTCTGCCCGTCACAGGAGACCTGCGGATAGATCTGCATATCTTTGGACACGACGATTTTCAGCTCACTGTTGCCATCGACCACAATTGGCCGGCCTGACAAGGTATGGGGGTACATCGGCACAATCACAATGGCATCGAGCTTGGGATGCATGATCGGCCCGCCGGCGGACAGCGCATAGGCCGTGGAGCCGGTCGGCGTGGCGACGATCAGGCCGTCGGCCTTCTGGCTGCAGACGAACTGGCCATCGATGTAGATTTCAAATTCGATCATCCGCGTCGACTTGCCGGGGTGCAGCACCACGTCGTTCAACGCGTCGCCTTGGCCAATGGCCTCGGCGTGACGGCGAACTTCGGCCTGGAGCAGGAAGCGGTTTTCCACCAGGTAGTGGCCGTCCAGCACCTCGGCCACCTTGACCTCCAGTTCGTCCGGGCGAATATCGGTCAAGAAGCCCAGGCTGCCACGGTTGATCCCCAGCACCGGCGTGTTGTGCCGGGCCAGGGCGCGGGCGGCGCCAAGCAGGCTGCCGTCGCCGCCGACCACGATCACCATGTCGCAGACTTCACCGAGCATTTTGCGCGACGAGGTCTGCAGGCCATGGCCTGGCAGCACGTCGGCGATGGTGTCCTCGAGGATCACGTGCAGGTGGCGCTCGAGCAGAAACCTTTTCAGTCGGCGAACTGTGTCAAGCACCTGCGAACTGCCCAGGCGACCGATAATGCCGATATTGCGAAATTGCTCCATGGGGCTCCTGCAGGGTTCTGGGACGGGCAAAACAGGGATTATGGGCGAAAGCCGGCCATAGACAAAATCCTTTCAGCCACCCGCCGAGGCGCTATGCTCGCAGAATGATCCTGTTCCCCGGCTTACTCGACCTTCCCCGCCAGTTGCGCCACCCCGCGGTGCGCGACCTGGCCTGGGTCATCCTCGCCCCGCCCATGCTCGAACACACCCCCTGGTCCCAGCGTCACCCACTGGCCGGCAGCGACTGGGTACAGGCGCCGGAACTGCTGGCCCACTGGCTGCGGCAACTCGACCAACACCACGGCGCCCTGGAGCATTGGCTGGCCCTGGCCACCACCCGGCGCCTGGGCCTGTACTACGAACGCTTGTGGCAATTCGCGGTGCGCCATGCGCCGGGGGTCGAACTGCTTGCGGCCAACCTGCCGATCCGCCGTGCCGGGCATACCTTGGGCGAGCTGGACATGCTGCTGCGCGACCGCGACGGCGTGCATCACCTGGAGCTGGCGATCAAGCTGTACCTCGGGCCGCAGGCCGGCAACGGCGAAGACAGCGCCCAGTGGTTGGGCCCAGGCTGCCATGATCGCCTGGACCGCAAGCTGGCCCATTTGTGCGAACACCAGTTGCCGATTTCAGCCCGCCCGGAAAGCCTCGACGTATTGACCGCCCTGGATATCACCCATTTCAGCGCCCACCTGTGGCTGGGTGGCTACCTGCTCTACCCCTGGCCCGGGCACGCCCATCCCCCGCTGGGCGCCCACCCCCGGCATCTGCATGGGCGCTGGTTGCACCAGCATGACTGGCCGGCGTTCCTGGCCCAGAGCCCACCCGGGCGCTGGCAACCCTTACCGCGCCACGCCTGGCTGGCGCCAGCCCACTACCCCGACGAGCAGACCTGGAGCCCGGCCCAGCTCGAACAATGGCTGGCCGAGCTCGACCCCCACGCCCCGGCGCAGTTGCTGGTGCGCCTGACGCAAAAAGCCCCCGCCCACTGGGAAGAAGCCGAACGCCTGTTCCTGGTGGCCGACCTGTGGCCGAACGTACCTGGTACGGGCTGAACCTGAGCGGCGCGCCCTGCAACGGCCGGCCTGCCGCGCTCAGCCCCAAGACAAGCGCAGGGCCAGCGCCGCCAGGGTCAGCAGCAATACCGGCAAGGTCAGGACGATACCGACCTTGAAGTAGTAACCCCAGCCGATATGGATGCCCTTGCGGTCCAGCACATGCAGCCAAAGCAAGGTGGCCAGGCTGCCGATCGGGGTGATTTTCGGCCCCAGGTCACTGCCGATCACGTTGGCGTAGATCATCGCCTCCTTGACCACCCCCTGTGCCTGGCTGGCATCGATCGACAGCGCGCCGATCAACACGGTCGGCAGGTTGTTCATGATCGAAGACAACAAGGCACTTAACAGCCCGGTGCCCATGGCCGCGCCCCAGATGCCCCAGGTCGCGAAGCCGTCCAGCCAGCCGGCCAGGTACTGGGTCAGCCCGGCATTGCGCAGGCCGTAGACCACCAGGTACATGCCCAGGGAGAAGATCACGATCTGCCATGGCGCGTCCTTGAGCACCTTGCGTGTGGAAATCCGATGCCCGCGGGCAGCTACAGCCAGCAGTAAGGCGGCACACACCGCCGAAATAGCGCTGATGGGGATGCCCAGAGGTTCCAGGGCAAAACAGCCCAGCAACAGGATCAACAGCACGCACCAGCCGGCGATAAAGGTCGGTTTGTCGTGGATCGCAGTGTGCGCCGGCTCCAGTTGCTCAGGGTCATAGGCACGGGGGATGTCGCGGCGGAAAAACCACATCAGCACCCCCAGCGTGGCCGCCACGCTGACCAGGTTGACCGGCACCATCACCGCCGCATAGCGGTTGAAGCCAATCTTGAAAAAGTCTGCCGAGACGATATTCACCAGGTTCGAGACCACCAGAGGCAAACTGGCGGTGTCGGCGATAAAGCCCGCGCCCATGACGAAGGCCAGGGTCGCGGCCTTGGAAAAACGCAGCGCCAGCAGCATCGAAATCACAATCGGGGTCAAAATCAACGCCGCCCCGTCATTGGCGAACAACGCCGAGACCAGCGCTCCCAGCAGCACCATAAAGGCGAACAGACGCCGCCCACTGCCCCGCCCCCAGCGCGCCACATGCAACGCGGCCCAGGCAAAAAAACCGGCCTCATCCAGCAACAGGCTGATGATGATCAGCGCGACAAAGGTGCCGGTGGCGTTCCAGATGATCTGCCACACCAGCGGGATATCACTCAGGTGCACCACCCCCACCAACAGAGCCAGGACCGCACCCAGCACCGCGCTCCAGCCTACGCCCAGACCTTTGGGTTGCCAGATCACCAGGGTAATGGTTAGCAGAAAAATCAGTCCAGCAGTCAACATGGGCAACAGCCTTGAGTGGGCCCGACAGCTCGCCAGGCCCATGAAATAAGGAAAAAGGGGATCGTTCAGTCCTGCGAAGGTTGCGAGCTTAACACCCGCGTGCCGACTTCCCCCGTGGAAGCCGGCGTCTGCGGATCAGGCTTTTTTATGCTGCTCGACCCACTGCGCGTAGGCATTGATAAAGCTCTGCAGGAAGGGCCGAGTGGCCTCGGACAACTTGCCGTTGTCATCGAACGCCGACCCCGCGCCACCCAGGTAGGCTTCCGGCTGTTGCATGCAGGGCACGTTGAGAAACACCAGGGACTGGCGCAGGTGGTGATTGGCGCCAAAGCCGCCGATGGCACCAGGGGACACACTGATCACCGCGCCCGGTTTGCCGCTCCAGGCGCTCTGGCCATATGGCCGCGAACCGACGTCAATCGCATTCTTCAAGGGCGCGGGCACCGAGCGGTTGTATTCCGGGGTCACGAACAGCACCGCGTCGGATGCGCTCACCTGTTGCCGAAAAGTACTGTAGGCTGCCGGCGGTGTAGCGTCGATGTCTTCGTTGTAGAGCGGCAGATCGCCGATCTCGACGATATTCAACTTGAGGTTAGCAGGCGCCAGTTCAGCCAGCGCCAGTGCCACTTTGCGGTTGATAGAGGCTTTTCTCAAACTACCGACCAGCACTGCAATCGTGTAAACGTTGCTCATGGTTGCTTCCTGACTATCTGGTTGAACAAGACGCTAGTTATAGATGACCGCGGGTCGATCCTGCCACCCCGCTCGAGCAAATTGATGATGCCGCAGAGCCTGTTTCAGCGCTGCCGGGCACCGTCCTTTGCGGCGGCGGACTATTTTTTTACCGGTACAAAACTTACCTCGCCCAACGACGGTCTACAGAACCGCAAATTGAGTGATTTATCTCCAGAGGCTCTAAAAGATGGCAGCAGTACTCGTCGGACAGTTTCATGCAAGAGACGCAGAAGGCCGCGTCTATTCGGTGCATGAATTCCAGGAATCCACCCCGTCGGCAGACGGTCTCACCGGCTCCGAGCCTGTGACCACCTACCGCCTGGCCATTGGCGACCGAGTCAAAAAACTCGACGACAACCAGTTTCTGCTGATTCAGTCGGACATCACCATCATTCGCGAACCCGAGACTTTCATTGCCTCATAACCCCGCGTGATGAGCAGAAGTCATATGGGCGGACTTGAGTTAGGATTCAAGCGATTGAATCCCTCACTGGCTGGACATGGACTTCAAGCATGCGTTTACGTCATATCGAAGTGATTCAGGCGCTCCTGCAAACCGGACACCTGGGCACCGCCGCCGAGCTGTTGCAATTGTCGGTAGCCGAGGTCGAAGCGCTGTTGCGCGATGCCGAAAGCCAGCTGGGTTTCATGCTCTTCGCCAGCGTCCGTGGACGCCTGCAGGCCACTCGCGAAGCCCGCGAGTTGCAGGCCGGGATCGGTGGCATCTATGACGCCTTCGAACCCGTGCAACGCCTGGCCGACAGCCTCAAGCAATACCAGGCGCCCCCGCTGCGGGTCGCCGGCACCCCGCCCTTGGCCCAGCAACTGCTGCCGCAAAGTATCGCCGCCCTGCGCCGGCGCTTTCCCGACACCCCCTGCAACCTTGCCAGCCACGGCACCCGCGAGATCGTCAAACACCTGTTGCTGCGTGACTGCGACCTGGGCCTGAGCCTGCACAACCCCGAACACCGCGATATCCACTGCCAGCCCCTGGCCCAGGGCAAGCTGCAATTGCTCGCGCCCCACGGCTGGCTACAACCCAAGCAGAAGTACATTGCCCTGCAAGACCTCGCCGGCCAGGCGATGGTCGGCCTGGAAGGCCAGGACCCGCTCAGCGTGACCCTGGACAGCAAACTGCAGGCTATTCGCCCCAGCCCAGTGATCCAGACTCGGGTGCAGACCTACCAGATGATGCGCAGCATGGTCGAGGCAGGCGAAGGCCTGGCGATTGTCGACCCCTTCACCGCCCTCGGCGCACGCAGCGGCGGCCTCGACGTGTGCCCCCTGTCGCCGCCCATCAGCGTGACGCTGTATGCCCTGAGCCTGCACCCTCGCGAACCGTCCAGCGTGATCAACGCCCTGCTCGAACTGCTGACGGAGAAAGCCGAGGCCTTGCTCGCCGGCTAACCCTGGGCGGCGAACTCGTCGGCGAACAGTCGGTACCAGAAAATCGCCACTTCCGAGGTCTGCGGATCAATGCCGCGATAACGCAGGTGATCGACACCGCCAATCACGTAGCCGCAGCGTTCATACAAGCGGCAGGCACCGATATTGTTGTTCTGGGTTTCGAGCATGATGCCCGGGAGCTTTTTCTTGCGGCTCCAGAACTGCGCCACATCCAGTAACGCCTTGGCCACCCCGTGGCGCCGCGCCGGCGCATGCACTGCCAGTTCGTCGATATGGGCGTAACCGTTCCAGTTGGTGCTGACCACCAGGTGTCCCACCGGCTGATCGTCCAGGTAGGCCATGAAAATCGCGCTGTCGGCCGCGTCGCGGTAGCTGCTGAACTCCTCCGGGTCGATGCCGTAACACTTGCGGTACGGATCGATGGACCTGAGCGGCCACTGCGCCACCGCCTTGCCGGTTTCAGCCTGGGCGTAGGCCGTGACCTCAAAACTGAAATCACTGCCCCAGATATAGGCGGGAAACCCGTCGTCGGCGACCCGCACCGAGAGGCCGGGGTACTTGGGATTCATGGCTGGTTGCATAGCGGGGAACGTCCTCAAACCTTGATGCAATCGACAGTGTAGAGCCGCCCATTGCCCTGATCTTCATGCTGCAAGCCATGCACGTCGGCGACAAAGCCGGGGAAACTGCTGTCGAACGTGCGGGCAAATGCCAGGTAATCGATGATCGAACGGGTCTGCTCGGTAAACCGCTCGCCGGGCATGATCAGCGGGATCCCCGGTGGGTACGGCACCAGCATCACGGCGGCGACCCGGCCCTGCAGGGCGTCGATCGACACCGCCTCGACTTCGCCGCGCACTAGGTGGTCATAGGCGTCGGCCGGCTTCAGCGCCACTTCGGGCAGCACGGTGTACATGCGTTTGAGGTGCTTGGCCGTGGCATTGCTGCGGTAACAGGCATGGAGTTGGTCGCACAGGTCGCGCAGGCCCATGCCCTGATAACGCGTCGGGTTGATCTGCGCCACACTCGGCAGGCAGGTGCCGAGGCTGGCGTTGGCGTCGTAATTGCGTTTGAACTCCAGCAACTCGGTGAGCAAGGTGCTCCACTTGCCTTTGGTAATGCCCATGGAAAACAGCACCAGGAACGAATAGAGCCCGGTCTTCTCGACCACCAGGCCCCGTTCCCAGAGGAACTTGCTGACCACGGCCGCCGGGATCCCCTTGTCGCTCAGGGCACCGCCCGCCGTCAGGCCGGGCATCACCAGGGTGACCTTGATCGGGTCCAGCAGCACATAGTCGTCGGTGACCCCGGCAAAGCCGTGCCACTCGCCCTCCGGCTCCAGCAGCCAATCCTGGGTATGGACCTGGTCGATGCCCTCGACCCGAGGCGGCTGCCAGATGGAGAACCACCAATCATCGGCGGCGATGTGCAACCGCAGGTTGGCCAGGGCGCGGCGAAAGCTCAGGGCTTCGTCGAACATCTCTTGCAACAGCGAGCGACCGGCCGGGCCTTCCATCATGGCCGAGGCCACGTCCAGCGAGGCGATGATGCTGTACTGCGGCGAGGTGGAGATATGCATCATGAAGGCTTCGTTGAAGCGATCGCGATCCAGTTGCCGGGCGCCGCCGTCCTGCACGTGGATCATCGAGGCCTGGCTAAAGGCCGCCAGCAGCTTGTGGGTCGAGTGTGTGGTGAATACCAGCGGGCTGTCGGCCGTGCGTGAGGTGCCCATGCCATAGCGCCCGGCAAAGAACTCATGGAATGCCGCGTAGGCGTACCAGGCTTCGTCGAAATGCAGGACCTCGACGCTGTTGCCCAGGCTCTGCTTGATCAGCTCGGCGTTGTAGCACAGGCCGTCGTAGGTCGAGTTGGTGATCACCGCCAGCTTGACCTTGGGCGGCCGGCCCCGGGTCAGCGGGCTGGCGTCGATCTTGGCCTGGATCGACTCGCGGCTGAACTCGCTCAAGGGAATCGGCCCGATAATCCCCAGTTCGTTGCGCTCCGGGCACAGGTACAGGGGAATGGCCCCGGTCATGATGATCGAGTGCAACACCGATTTGTGGCAGTTGCGGTCCACCAGCACCAGGTCATCGCGACCGACCATGGAGTGCCAGACGATCTTGTTCGCGGTGGAGGTGCCATTGATCACGAAAAACGTGTGATCGGCGCCAAAGTTGCGCGCAGCGCGGGCCTCGGCTTCAGCCAGGGGCCCCGTGTGATCGAGCAAGGAGCCCAGTTCCGGGACCGAGACCGACAAGTCCGAACGCAGGGTGTTCTCACCAAAGAACTGATGAAACGCCTGCCCCACTGGGCTCTTGCGATAAGCCACGCCGCCGCCATGGCCCGGGGTGTGCCAGGAGTAGTTGGAATCGGCGGTGTGCTGCACCAGGGCCTTGAAAAACGGTGGCAGCAAGCCATCCAGGTAATTGCGTGCGGCGCGAGCCACCTGCCGAGCGAGGAAGGGCACGGTGTCTTCGAACAGATAGAGAATGCCCCGCAACTGGTTGAGCTCGCTCATGGCGTCAGCCGGGGCGTTTTCCAGGGTCACCTGCTCGCCGAGGGCGAAGATCGGCAGATGGGGTGCACGCACCCGAGCCAGGCGAATCAGCTCGACCATGTTCTGCAGCAGGTGGGTGTTTTCCCCGGCGCCTTCGGCAGCGATCAACATGCACGCCAGGCCGTGGTGGGTCGAGGCCACGAGGCGGCCTTCGGCGTAGTCCACGGCGGAGAAGATACTGAAGCCTTCCTGCTCCAGTTCCCGAGCGATACCGCGAACCCGATCACCGGCGACGGTGTCGGCCTTGATGTCGCGGTGCACGATCAGCACCGGGAATTTCAGGTCTTTGTACATGAGGAGGGGTGTCCTGAGGCAGCGGACCTTGGCCCGCCAGTGACCTCAGGGTAGAGGCTTGAGCCGCTGGGTGTAAGCCCCGCTGCGACCTTCGACAATAAAAGGTCGCGCGAGCACAACTACTGCTGCTGAGCCTTGGCCTCGGCCAACTGGGTCCAGAGGGCCGGCGCGCCGGCGGATTTGGCGATGATTTCCAGGCGCACCTGGTGCTCGGCAAGCTCCGCTTCGCTGGCCCGAATGATGCGCGCCGGCTGGCGGTCTGCCGGCAGGCGGCGGATTTCACTGGCGCGGTTGCCCGAACCTTCGCCGGAGCCGTTGCCGTCCGAGGCGTTGCCCGCCAGGGACAGGCTGGTCTGGCCACCGGTCATGGTCAGGTAGACGTCGGCGAGAATCTCCGAGTCGAGCAAGGCGCCGTGCAATTCACGGCCGGAGTTGTCGACGCCGTAGCGTTTGCACAGGGCGTCGAGGCTGTTGCGCTGCCCCGGGTGACGCTCACGGGCCATCATCAGGGTGTCGAGGATGGTGCAGTGCTGGGTGATGTCAGCCCGTTCGTGCTGGCCCATCAAGGCGAATTCGTTGTTGATGAAGCCAACGTCAAACGCCGCGTTGTGGATGATCAGCTGTGCGCCCTTGATGAACTCGAAGAACTCATCGGCAACCTCGGCAAAACGCGGCTTGCCCACCAGGAATTCGTTGGTGATGCCGTGGACGCCGATGGCGCCTTCGTCACTCTCGCGATCCGGTTGCAGGTACACGTGGAAGTGACGCCCGGTCAGGCGTCGACCCATCAACTCGACGCAGCCGATTTCAATGATCCGGTGGCCGTCGGTCACCGGCATACCAGTGGTTTCGGTATCGAGTACAACAGATCTGTTGGCCATCAGTGCTCAGGTCTCAATGTTTCAAAGGGCGCGATTTTAGCATGCTCGGGGCGGATGACGTGCGCGAGGGGATCAGGACTGCTTGTAGCCGCGCACTTCATCGACGCCACGGTTGGCCAGTTGGTCGGCCCGCTCGTTGCCGTGATGGCCGATATGCCCGCGCACCCATTTCCAGGTCACGGTGTGGCGGTTGACTTGCTCGTCCAGCAGTTTCCACAGGTCGGCGTTTTTCACCGGCTCCTTGGCGGCGGTTTTCCAGCCGCGCTTTTTCCAGTTGACCATCCACTCGGTGATGCCCTTCATCACGTACTGCGAGTCGGTCACCAGAGTCACTTCGCAAGGCCGTTTGAGTTCTTCCAGGCCTCGGATGGCGCCCAGCAGTTCCATGCGATTGTTGGTGGTATTGGCTTCGCCGCCCCACAACTCCTTTTCAACGCCCTTGCACACCAGCAGTGCGCCCCAGCCACCTGGGCCTGGGTTGCCCTTGCAGGCGCCATCGGTAAAGAGTTCTACGCTATCGCTCATTTACAACCTATCCATCCAGAATGCCGTGCGGTTTGCCGCTGATCGGGCGATACAATCCGCGACCGGAAAGCCCGGCCTGCAATAAAAAGAAAGTTTCAGGGTTCGACGTTACGGCGGTTGACCTTGGCCATCGGCATCGGCACCAACTTGCCCATCGGCTCGCGCCGTACCTGGCGTACCGGGCGCAGGCCGACCACGATTTTGCGGGCCACCAACAGATAGAAACCGCCGCCCGACAGTTGCCAATCACCGGCCTTGCGCTCCCAGCCAGCCAGGCGGGCCTGCCACGCCGGGGAAGCAAGCGGCGGACGATAGCACCCGAAGCGGCGTTTCTCCAGCGCGAAGCCCAGCAGGTTCAGCCAGTCGCCGACCCGTGACGGGGAAATGCAGCGCGCCTGACGCAGGGCGTCGTGGGCAAAGACATGGCGCAAGCCCCAACTGCTCCAGGGGTTGATCCCGACAATCAGCAAATGTCCACCAGGGCGTACCGCGCTGGCCGCCTCGCGCAGCAGGCCGTGGGGCGACAGGCAGAAATCCAGGCCATGCTGCAACACCACCACGTCGGCCGCGTGCTCGCTCAGGGGCCAGGCCTGCTCTTCGCAGACAATCTCAACCCCCGGCAGCGGCGCGCCCAGGCGTACGTTACGCTGCACCTGGGGGGCCGCGGGCGGGGTTTGCGCCGAAGGCCCGTAATGCACCAGGTAACCGCCAAAAAAACGCCCCAGCTCGTCTTCGAGCATGCGCCGTTCTTCATCGAGCAGAAATTGGCCCAGGGGCCCGGACAGCCAGTCACGGGCCGCGCTGATCAATGCCAGCCAGTCAGGATCGGCCTGAGCGAACGCTTTATCGGTCATTGCATTCTCCAACCCGCCAAGAAGTCCTAAGATGCGCCATTGTTTTCCGCTTGGCGAATCCGACGATGATACAGATCAGTGCCCTACCCGCCTTCACCGATAACTACATCTGGTTGTTACAAGATCAGCACAACCAACGTTGCGCGGTGGTCGATCCGGGTGATGCGGCGCCCGTCATGGCCTGGCTGCAACAGCACCCCGGCTGGGTCCTCAGCGACATCCTGATCACCCATCACCACCACGATCACGTCGGCGGCGTGGAGCAGCTCAAGCAGTTGAGCGGCGCCACGGTCTACGGCCCGGCCCGGGAAAACATCCCCGGGCGCGACGTGGCACTCGATGACCAGGACCGGGTCAGCGTGCTCGGCTGCGAATTTCGGGTCATGAGCGTCCCCGGCCACACCCTGGGGCATATCGCCTATTACCACGATGGCCTGCTGTTCTGCGGCGATACACTGTTCGCCGCTGGCTGCGGACGGCTGTTTGAAGGCACCCCGGAGCAAATGCATCAGTCCCTCGCCAGCCTGGCCGCGCTGCCAGCCGAGACCCGGGTGTACTGCACCCATGAATACACCCTGAGCAACCTCAAGTTCGCCCAGGCCGTGGAGCCGCATAACCCGGACATCGCCGAGCGCCTGGCGACCGTCATCCAACTGCGCGAAGACGGGCGCATGACCCTGCCCTCGACCCTGGCCCTGGAAAAACTCACTAACCCTTTTTTACGCACAGCGGAAACATCCGTTAAACAAAAAGCGGACGAACGGAATGGCCTGGATAACCCGTCCCAGAGTGCGGTTTTTGCGGCCTTGCGGGCTTGGAAAGATAAGTTCTAAGCCCCCTGTTGCTTGGTACAAAAATTCTGAATGGTTGACCGAACCTCGGGCGGTTCCTAGAATCGCCCGACATTTTTGCCCGGAACTTACTTCCAGCCAATGTCGTCATCTATTCGTAAAACCATCAATTCAGACGCATTGACGCGATTGGCTCAAGCTATCGCGGTGGCTGTGTCCGCCACCCTGGCGGGCTGCCAAAGCACCAGCCATGTCCCCCAGACCGAAGCCAGCCATACCCAGAATTTCAACGCCCGAATCAAGCAAAAGCCGATCTGGCTCAGTGAAAAACCCAGCCCGCAAGTGCCTCAGGATGTCTGGGAACGCATGCGCCAGGGCTTCCAGTTGCAGGACGGCCTGGGCGTCAACCCTCGTATCGAACAACAGCGCCTGTGGTTTGCCAGTAACCCATCGTTTCTGGAAAACGCCGGCGAGCGCGGCAGCCTCTACATCCACTACATCGTCGAGCGCCTTGAAGAACGCAACATGCCGCTGGAACTGGCCCTGCTGCCAGTGATTGAAAGCGCCTACAACCCCTTGGCCTATTCCCGGGCCGACGCAGTGGGCTTGTGGCAGTTCATTCCCTCCACTGGCCGCTACTTCAACCTGCGCCAGACCCGCTTCTACGATGGCCGGCGCGATATCACCGCCTCGACCACCGCGGCAATGGACTACCTGACCCGCCTGCACGACATGTTCAACGGCGACTGGCTACTGGCCCTGGCTGCCTACAACGCCGGCGAAGGCACCGTCAGTCGGGCCATCGAGCGCAATGAAAAGCTTGGCCTGCCCACCGACTACTGGAACCTGCCGCTACCGGCTGAAACCCAGGCCTATGTGCCCAAGCTGCTGGCCCTGTCCCAGGTGGTGCTGTCGCCCGAGGCGTACGGGGTCAACCTCAACCCGATCGCCAACGAACCGTACTTCCAGGTGGTCGAGATCAACCAGCGCATGGACCTGTCCAAGGTCGCGGCGGTGGCCAATATCGACGAGGACGAGCTGTTCCAGCTCAACCCGGCGTTCAAGCAGCGCACCACCATCGATGGCCCCCAGCACCTGCTGGTGCCAACGTCCAAGGCGCAGCTGCTGACCACTAGCCTGTCGACCATGCGTCCCGAAGAACTGATCAGCAAACGTCCGCTCAAACCGGTATTCGAAGGCGCTACCCGCGCCGAGATCGCCGGCCTCAAGCGCACTTATCGGGTCAAACGTGGCGACAACCTGGGCACCATCGCCAAGGCCAACAAGGTCGAGGTCCAGGACCTGCAACGCTGGAACCAGTTGAACGGCAAGAACCTCAAAGTCGGCCAGACCCTGGTCATGCAGGACAAGAGCAAACGCACCTCGGGTCGTACCACCACGGTGGTCGCGGCCAACAACAAGAAGTCGACCCAATACAAGGTCAAGCAAGGCGACTCGTTGTACATGGTCGCCAAGCGCTTCAACGTCGAGATGCAGCACCTCAAGCGCTGGAACCCGCGCGCCGGCCAGGCCCTCAAGCCCGGGCAGATGCTAACGGTTTACCTGCCGCACTGATCGATGACGCTCAAAGGGCTTGCGCTGAGCAGGGAGCTTGCTCCCGCTCCAGTGCGCAGCCCTGGCAAGCCCTTCCCTTGACCACGTGTTCATCTGTCTGAGGCTACACGGCGCCAGTACCGACCAGCGCAGCCTCGTGCCTCGGCAGCGGCTACAGCACCACAAAAAGCCTCACTCGCCCTCCCCCCTTGTCCAAGCCCCCGAAAGCCCGCCACAACGGCCTTTTTCCTGCTGATACAAGCTGTTACTGTACCGAGCACGAAGCCCAAGCCGCCTGGATCGGATCTCTGACTTGATGCGTCCCCTCCTCCTGTTCCTAATCAGTCTGGCCTTGAGCTTTCCCGCGAGCGCAACGATTACCGAAAGTCATGGTTATGCGCAGTTCGGCACGCTCAAGTACCCGGCCAAATTCACCCATTACGATTGGGTGAACCCCGCAGCGCCCAAAGGCGGCACTTTGCGGGTCATGGCCTTTGGCACCTTCGACACCCTCAATCCCTACACCTTCAAGGGTACCAGCCCGGTCACCACCCCCAACTTCTTGCAATACGGGGTCAACGAGCTGAATGAGCCGTTGATGGTCGGCACCGGCCTGTACGCGCCTTCCGGCGACGAACCCACCTCCAGCTACGGTCTGATCGCGCGCTCCGTCGAATACAGCGAGGACCGCAGCTGGGTGGTGTTCAACCTGCGGCCCGAAGCGCGCTTCCACGATGGCACGCCCATCACCGCCCAGGACGTGGCATTTTCCTATCGCGTCCTGCTCAAGGAAGGTCATCCGCAATACCGCACCAACCTGCAGGAAGTGCAACGGGTCGACATCCTCGGCCCGCTGCGGATCCGGTTTGTGTTCAAACGCGCCGGCAACCCGTTGCTGATCCTGCGCATGGGCGAACTGCCGGTGCTGCCCCAGCACTACTGGAAGGGCCGGGACTTCAAGGCCACCACCTTCGAGCCGCCCCTGGGCAGTGGGCCGTACCGAATCACCCAGGTCCAGCCCGGACGCCAGCTGGTGTTCGAGCGGGTCAAGAACTATTGGGGCGAGAACCTGCCGGTGAACCGGGGGTTCAATAACTTCGACCGGGTCGAAGTCGAGTTCTACCGCGACAGCGACGTGGCCTTCGAGGCCTTCAAGGCCGGCGAGTTCGACATCTACATCGAGCACCAGGCGAAGAACTGGGCCAATGGTTACAACTTCCCGGCGGTCAATCGCGGCGATGTGATCAAGGCCCAGGTCGCACACCAGATTCCGACCCAGACCCAGGGCCTGTTCATGAACACCCGGCGCGCCACCTTCGCCGAGGTCAAGGTGCGCGAAGCCCTGGGGCTGATGTTCGACTTCGAATGGACCAACCGCACCCTGTTCAGCGGCGCCTACAAACGCGCCATGAGCTACTACCCCAACAGCGAGTTCTCGGCCAGCGGCCTGCCGCTCGGCCATGAATGGCTGATGCTTTCGCCGTACCGCGAACAACTGCCGACCGCGCTCTTCACCCAGCCCTTCAGCCTGCCCCAGACCGACGGCCGCGGCATTCCCCGGGACACCCTGCGCCGCGCCCTGGGCCTGCTCGCCGAAGCCGGCTGGAAGCTCAATGGCCAGCGCCTGGTCAACAGCCAGGGCCAGCCGCTGCGTTTCGAGCTGCTGCTGGTCAATCCGAACCTGGAGCGGATCCTGCAGCCCTACATCGAAAACCTGGCCAGCATCGGCATCGATGCACGCCTGCGCACCGTGGATCGGGCGCAGTACAAGCAGCGCCTCGACCAGTTCGATTTCGACATGATCCTCATGACCCTCAACCAGACCCTGAGCCCCGGCCTTGAGCAATGGCAGTACTTCCATTCGAGCCAGGTCGGGGTCAAGGGCAGCAAGAACTACGCGGGCATCGCCAATCCGATCGTCGATCACCTGCTGGAACAACTGCTCGCCGCCCAGACCCGCGACGAGCAACTGGCCGCCGGCCGGGCCCTGGATCGAGTGCTGCTGTGGCAGCACTACATCATTCCCAACTGGTACCTCAATTATCATCGCCTGGCGTACCGCAACCGGTTCGCCTTCGTCACCACGCCGCCCTACCAATTGGGCCTGAGCGCGTGGTGGCTGAAGTCTTCGGAGAAAGCCCAATGATGACCCTGCGCACACTGCTGCGGGCCAGCGGCCTGCTGCTCTCGACCCTGGCCTGCCTGGCCCAGGCCGCACCGCAACACGCCCTGACCTTGTACAACGAGCCGCCGAAATACCCCGCCGATTTCAAGCACTTCGACTTCGTCAACCCGGACGCGCCCAAGGGCGGCACCTTCCGCGAAGCCGGCTTCGGCGCGTTCGACAGCCTCAACCCGTTTATCAACAAAGGCGTGCCGGCGGACAATATCGGCCTGATCTACGACACCCTGATGCGCCAGAGCCTGGATGAACCCTTCACCGAATACGGGCTGATCGCCGGCAAGATCGAAAAGGCCCCGGACAACAGCTGGGTGCGCTTCTACCTGCGCCCCGAAGCGCGCTTCCATGACGGCCGGCCGGTGCGTGCCGAGGACGTGGTGCTCACCTTCCAGACCCTGATCAAATCCGGCGCGCCGCTGTACCGGGGCTATTACGCCGACGTCGCCGAAGTGGTGGCCGAAGACCCGCTGCGAGTGCTGTTCACGTTCAAGCACAACAACAACCGCGAGTTGCCGCTGATCCTCGGCCAGTTGCCCGTGCTGCCCAAGCACTGGTGGGAGAATCGCGACTTCGCCAAGGGCAACCTGGAGATCCCCCTGGGCAGCGGCCCGTACAAGGTCTCCGAGGTCAAGGCCGGACGTTCGATCCGCTACGAGCGGGTCAAGGACTACTGGGGCAAGGACCTGCCGATCAACCGGGGGTTCTACAACTTCGACGTCATGACCACCGACTACTACCGCGATAACACCGTGGCCCTGGAGGCGCTCAAGGCCGGGCAATTCGACTTCTGGCTGGAGATGAGCGCGAAAAACTGGGCCACCGCCTACAACACCCCCGCCGTCGCCGCCGGCAGGCTGATCAAGGAACAGATCGCCAACGGCAACCCCACCGGCATGCAGGGGTTTGTCTACAACATCCGTCGCCCGGTGTTTCAGGATGTGCGGGTGCGCCAGGCCCTGAGCCTGCTGCTGGACTTCGAGTGGACCAACAAGCAGCTGTTCAACGGCGCCTACACCCGCACCCGTAGCTACTTTGAAAACTCCGAAATGGCCGCCACCGGCTTGCCCGATGCCGAGGAACTGAAAGTGCTCGGCCCGCTGCGCAGCAAACTGCCGGCCCAAGTCTTCAGCGAGGCCTTCGAACCCTCGGTGTGCGACGGCAGTGGCATGATCCGCTCCCAGCAACGCCAGGCTTACCAACTGCTACAGGAAGCCGGCTGGCGCATCGTCGACGACAAGATGGTCGACGCTCAGGGCAAGCCGGTGGTGATCGAGTTTCTGCTGGCACAGACCGAATTCGAACGGGTGCTGCTGCCGTTCAAGCGCAACCTCAGCGACCTGGGGATTGACCTGGTGATCCGCCGCGTCGACGTCTCCCAGTACATCACCCGCCTACGCTCGCGGGATTTCGACATGGTGGTCGGCAGCTTCCCCCAGTCCAACTCGCCCGGTAACGAGCAGCGCGAGTTCTGGCAGTCCTCCAGCGCCGACAAGCCGGGCAGCCGCAATTTCATCGGACTCAAGGACCCGACCATCGATGCCCTGGTCGAAGACCTGATCAACGCCGACTCGCGACAAAGCCTGGTGGCCCATGCCCGCGCCCTGGACCGGGTGCTGCAATGGGGCTACTACGTGATCCCCAACTGGCACATCAAGACCTGGCGCGTGGCCTATTGGGACCATATCGGCCACCCCAAGGTCTCGCCCAAGTACGACATCGGCACCGCCACCTGGTGGATCAAGCCCGACGCCAAGCCCGCCGTGACCTCAAGCAGCCAGGACCCGGCCCAACCGGCCGGCGTGGAGCAATAAGATGCTGGCCTACATTGTTCGTCGACTGCTGCTGATCATCCCCACCCTGCTGGGCATTTTGCTGATCAACTTCGTCATCATCCAGGCCGCGCCCGGCGGGCCGGTGGAGCAGATGATCGCCAAGCTCGAAGGTTTCGAAGGCGCCACCAGCCGCATCGCCGGCGGCGGTGCGGAAGTCTCGGTGGCCGGCTCCAGCTACCGTGGCGCCCAGGGCCTGGACCCGGCCCTGGTCAAGGAAATCGAGAAGATGTACGGCTTCGACAAGTCCGCGCCGGAACGCCTGTGGATCATGATCAAGAACTACGCGACCCTGGATTTCGGTGACAGCTTCTTTCGCGACGCCAAGGTGGTGGACCTGATCAAGGAAAAGATGCCCGTGTCCATCTCCCTCGGACTCTGGAGCACCCTGATCATGTACCTGGTGTCGATCCCCCTGGGCATCGCCAAGGCCACCCGTCACGGCAGCCACTTCGATGTCTGGACCAGCTCGGCGATCATCGTCGGCTACGCCATTCCGGCCTTTCTGTTCGCCATCCTGTTGATCGTGGTGTTCGCCGGCGGCAGTTACTTCGACTGGTTCCCCTTGCGCGGGCTGACCTCCAACAACTTCGACCAGTTGAGCTGGGGCGGCAAGATCCTCGACTACTTCTGGCACCTGGCCCTGCCGGTGACGGCCCTGGTGATCGGCAACTTCGCGACCATGACCCTGCTCACCAAAAACAGCTTTCTCGACGAGATCAACAAGCAATACGTGGTCACCGCCAAGGCCAAGGGCCTGACCCAGCGCAAGGTGCTGTACGGCCACGTGTTCCGCAACGCCATGCTGCTGGTGATCGCCGGCTTCCCCTCGGCCTTTATCGGGATTTTCTTCACCGGTTCGTTGCTGGTGGAAGTGATCTTCTCCCTCGACGGCCTGGGCCTGATGAGTTTTGAAGCGGCGATCAACCGCGATTACCCGGTGGTTTTCGGCACCCTGTTCATCTTCACCCTGCTGGGGCTGGTGGTGAAACTGATCGGCGACCTCACTTACACCCTGGTCGATCCGCGCATCGACTTCGAAAGCCGGGAGCATTGAGATGAAACTGTCCCCCCTCAATCGTCGGCGCTTCGAGCGCTTCAAGGCCAACAAGCGTGGCTGGTGGTCGCTGTGGCTGTTCCTGATCCTGTTTGGCGCCAGCCTGGGCGCCGAGCTAATCGCCAACGACAAGCCGCTGGTGGTGCATTACGACGACAGCTGGTATTTCCCGGCCCTCAAGCGCTACCCGGAAACCACCTTCGGCGGCGAATTCCCCCTGGAAGCCAACTACAAGAGCCCGTATATCCGCGAGCTGCTGGCGCAGAAGGACGCCTGGGTGCTCTGGGCGCCAATCCCCTTCAGCTACCAGAGCATCAACTACGACTTGCGGGTTCCGGCCCCCGCGCCGCCCTCGGCGGACAACCTGCTGGGCACCGATGACCAGGGCCGCGACGTGCTGGCCCGGGTGATCTACGGCTTCCGGATTTCGGTGCTGTTCGCCCTGACCCTGACCGTACTCAGCTCGATCATCGGCGTGATCGCCGGCGCCCTGCAGGGCTTCTACGGCGGCTGGGTCGACCTGGTGGGGCAGCGCTTCCTGGAGATCTGGTCCGGGCTGCCGGTGCTGTACCTGCTGATCATCCTCGCCAGTTTCGTGCAGCCCAACTTCTGGTGGCTGCTGGGGATCATGCTGCTGTTTTCGTGGATGAGCCTGGTGGACGTGGTGCGCGCCGAGTTCCTGCGTGGGCGTAACCTCGAATACGTGCGCGCGGCCCGGGCGCTGGGGATGCAGAACGGCGCGATCATGTTCCGCCATATCCTGCCCAACGCCATGGTCTCGACCATGACCTTCATGCCGTTCATCCTGACCGGCGCCATCGGCACCCTGACCGCCCTCGACTTCCTCGGTTTCGGCCTGCCCCCGGGCGCGCCGTCCCTGGGCGAGCTGGTGGCCCAGGGCAAATCCAACCTGCAGGCACCGTGGCTGGGCATCAGTGCCTTTGCCGTGCTGGCGATCATGCTCAGCCTGCTGGTGTTTATCGGCGAGTCCGCTCGCGACGCCTTCGACCCGAGGAAATGAGATGAATCAGGACAATCTGATCGAAGTCCGCGACCTGGCCGTCGAATTTGTCGTCGGCGGACACCAGCAACGGGTGGTCGAAGGCATCAGCTTCGACATCAAGCGCGGCGAAACCCTGGCCCTGGTGGGCGAAAGCGGCTCCGGCAAGTCGGTCACCGCGCACTCGATCCTGCGCCTGTTGCCCTACCCCCTGGCGCGCCACCCGTCCGGCACCATCACCTATTCGGGCCAGGACCTGCTGACCCTGAAAGAGAAGACCATCCGCCATATCCGCGGCAATCGGATCGCGATGATCTTCCAGGAGCCCATGACCTCCCTCAACCCGCTGCACAGCATCGAGAAGCAGATCAATGAAGTGCTCGGCCTGCACAAGGGCCTGAGTGGCAAGGTCGCCACCCGGCGCACCCTGGAGCTGCTGGAGCTGGTGGGCATCCCCGAACCGCACAAGCGCCTCAAGGCCCTGCCCCACGAGCTTTCCGGCGGCCAGCGGCAACGGGTGATGATCGCCATGGCCCTGGCCAACGAGCCGGAACTGCTGATTGCCGACGAGCCGACCACCGCCCTCGACGTCACCGTGCAGCTGAAGATCCTCGAACTGCTCAAGGAACTGCAGGCACGCCTGGGCATGTCGTTGTTGCTGATCAGCCACGACTTGAACCTGGTGCGGCGCATCGCCCACCGGGTGTGCGTGATGCAGCGCGGGCGGATTGTCGAGCAGGCCTCGTGCGCCGAGCTGTTCCGCTCGCCGCAACACCCTTACACCCAGGAGTTGCTGGCGGCCGAACCCAGCGGCACCCCGGCCAGCAACGACGTTGGCCCACCGCTGCTGGAGGTCGAGGACCTAAAGGTCTGGTTCCCGATCAAGAAAGGCTTTTTGCGTAACACCGTGGACTACGTCAAGGCCGTGGACGGCATCAACTTCAGCCTGCCCCAGGGCCAGACCCTGGGCATCGTCGGCGAAAGCGGCTCGGGCAAATCGACCCTGGGCCTGGCGATATTGCGGCTGATCGGCAGCAAAGGCGGAATCCGCTTCGAAGGCCAGGCGCTGCACAGCCTGTCGCAGCAACAGGTGCGCCCGCTGCGCCGGGAAATGCAGGTGGTGTTCCAGGACCCGTTCGGCAGCCTCAGCCCGCGCATGAGCGTCAGCCAGATCGTGGGCGAAGGCCTGCGCATCCACAAGATCGGCACCGAGGCTGAGCAGGAACAGGCGATTATCGACGCCCTCAAGGAAGTCGGCCTCGACCCCGAGACCCGTAACCGCTACCCCCACGAGTTCTCCGGCGGCCAACGCCAGCGCATCGCCATTGCCCGGGCCCTGGTCCTCAAGCCACGACTGATCCTGCTCGACGAACCGACCTCGGCCCTGGACCGCACCGTACAACGCCAGGTGGTGGAACTGCTGCGCAAGCTGCAAAGCAAGTACAACCTGACCTACCTGTTCATCAGCCACGACCTGGCGGTGGTCAAGGCCCTGAGCCACCAGCTGATGGTGATCAAGCACGGCCAGGTGGTGGAACAGGGCGATGCCGGGAAAATCTTCGCTGCACCGCAACACCCCTACACCCGGCAACTGCTGGAAGCGGCGTTCCTGGTGCCCGAGGGGGTCGAGTAAGGCCGAGCTGGCTCCGAGGCCGGCCGCTCAAAGCCGGGGCTTGAGCAATAACCCGCTGTAGCTCAGCACAAACAAGCCCAGGGCTACGCACCACAAGGCCGCCGAAAGCCCCAGCGCCCAGCCGTTGAACGGCACCAGCAGCACCCGGCACAACGCCGCCAGCAGCATCAGGCCAAAGCCGATCACCACCGTGATCGGTGCGCGCAGGGGTCGCCCGGTATGCCCCAGGCTGACCCGGGCGATCATCGCCAGCACCAGGCCGCCCAAGCCGCCCACCGCCAGGGCATGGCTGGCCAGGCTCTGGTACGGCAATACGCCGAGGTGCCAAAGCACCATCGCCAGCGCCGCGAGCGCCAGCCAGGCATAGGCCAGGTACAGCGACCACAACAGCGGCACACGCCATAGGCCGAGGTCATGCCAACGCCACAGCCGCCGCACCTGCAAGACCAGGATCAAGCCATAGGGCAACGCCAGCCAGGGCGTCGGCAGCTCCCCCAGGCCCAAGCCGATGGACAACGCCAGCAGCAAGGTGGTGATCAACAGCAGGCGCGTGGTCCAGGGCCGATCCGCCGGGCCGGCCGGGCGGTTCAGACCGCGCTGGATAAACAACGGAATCACCCGCCCGCCAATCACGCTGAGCAGCGCCGCCAGCAACCACAGGGCCGCCAGCACCCCGCGCCGTTGGTAGGTCAGGTCATTTTCGGCGATGCCCCACAGGGTCAGGCCCTGGCACAGCGCCAACAGCCCCAGCACCGCGACAATCGGGTAATTATCGCGCTTGCCGGCGGCCACCAGTTCACGCCCCAGAACCCAGGCCAGCAGCGGCAAAAACGCCCCCTGCACTCCAAGCAGCAGCGGCGCCGGCACCGGTAGCCACCACGCCAGGCGCGCCACCAGCCATACCAGGCACAACCCGAGCAGCGGCCCGCCGCTGATGCCGGGGCGCCCGGTCCAGTTCGGCACTGCCGTCAGTAAAAAGCCGGCAATGATCGCCGTGGCAAAGCCAAACGGCATCTCATGCCGATGCCAGGCCAGCATCCCACCCAGCGGCTGCGCGGCGGGCAAGTGCCCGTACAGCCACATCCCCCAGAGCGCCAGGGCGATGCAGCCAAAGCCGGCGCCCGCGAGAAAAAACGGGCGAAAGCCCAGACTCCACAATGGCTGACCGATCCAGCTCAAATAAGTCTTACGCCAGGGCACAGGTTGCACTCCCCTGGCCCGCACGCAGCTGGACCCGCTGCGCTGAATTGATGTCATGGATCATGATGGATACTCCTCGACCGAGGTTCGGATATAACCATGCAGTATCAGCATTCATGCCAACTAATAATTCGTTTAAATTCAAAACGATACAAATATTAGAGTCATAATGACACCAACCTTTTGCAGTCATTATGACCACAAATGCAGTCATAAAGACCAAATCGACCGGACTGCCTGAGGCCGACCCGCTCAGTGATAGAGCGAGCAAAAAACCCGTGCTGAGGGAGCTTGCTCCCGCTCGGCCGCCCAGCGGCCGCGATTGCCCTATAGGAATGAAGTTGCAGCCATTGGGCGTCTAGCGCCGGCCGACCCCATACGAGCAAACCACACAAACCGTGTTCAGCCTTAACTGCCAGGCATTCGCCAAACTGCCCTTTGTTCCGCCAAAGGCGTAGATTTGCCCGATTCGCGCCCTCCCCCTCGGGCGCTCCCCCTCTTGCGCACAAGGATGTCTCCAGGTGGCTACCCGTCCCGACCCCGCCAGTGTCGAAAAAAGCCTGGGCCGCCTGCTGCTAGAGCTGGCCTGGCAACTGCTGGCGCTGCTGCTGCCAATCTTCTTCGTCACCCTGCTGCCGCCGCCCCTGGCATTGCTGGTGGTCGCCAGTTGCGCGCTGCTGGCCTGGCTCAGCGCACGCCTGGGCTGGAGCACACTGGCCCGGGGCTGGATCCGCCTGCTGATCAGTGCGGTGTTCGGCTTGGGTTTCAGTCTGGGCCGAGCGCTGCCGGCGTACTGGGACATCGCCGCGGCGTTCGTCAGCATCTGTGCCGGGATGGCCGCTATCAGCAGCCTGGAGCGGCGCCTGGGCCTGGTCCGCGCCGCTCAGGGCGCAGGCAGTGGCGCAGGCCCCAGCGCCTGGGGCGGCAACGAGCCGCAAGTGACCCCGGAAGGCCAACCGATCCGGGTGTTTAACCAGAGTGAAATCGCCATGGGCGGCCCAACCTATTGCGACTACCTGTTCCCCGACGGCGTGTTGCTGGAGGGCCTGGGCGCCTCGGCACGCTTCAGCGAGGACGGCCGCTACTTCGCCGCCCCAGTGCCATCGCGCCAAAGTTGGGGGCTGGTGATACTCGACCGCCAGCAGCGCCGGGTCTATCACTGCGCCAGCAGCGAATTCTGGGAGCTCGACCGCTTCGACGCCGCCGGCCTCGGCGGACGCTACAGCCCGCTGGTGGACAACGGCACGCGCCAGGACCCACTGCACGAGCTGCTGCAGGGCGCCCGGGCCGTGGACCTGGTGCCGATCGCCGACCTGTGGCTGGAGCCGGGTGCCTGGCAGCAGGCCGTGGCCCGGGTCGGGCTTGAGGAACACAGCCCCGAGGGCGGCCATGCCCTGACTGGGCAGATCGCCCTGCCTGAGAACCTGCGCCCAATGGCGCAACCCCTGGAACCGTTGCGCAGCCCCCGCTATCACCTGAGTATCGACGGCCAGCCTTCCGGCCTGTTGCTCGGTGCCGACAGCCCGCGGGTCTGGAGCGCGACCGGCGACGGGTTCGCCTGCCTGGCCGACGACCCGGCCAGCGACAGCCGCGGCTATTGGCTGTGGCAACTCGACCGGGGCTGGCGGGCGCTGCCCGAGCCATGGCAGGCCAGCCCGCAGGAGCCGTCTTTCTACTGGTACAGCCTGCTGGCCCTGGACCACCAGCACCTGCGGTTCGACGCCTACCTCGATTGCGCCCAGCCGGACTACGGGACCTACGGCTATCGCCTGCAAAGCATCCACAGCGACACCCAGACCCAGGTCGGCCATGACGCCCAGGGCCGGCTCCAGGTCGCCGAACTGCCCCTGGCGCGGATCCGCCTGGTAATGCCCCTGGACAACCAGGGCCAGCGCGGCAGCTCTCAGATCGAATCCCAGCCCTTGCTCGGCGAGGTGCGCGCCCGCTTCAGTTGGCTCAGCGACAACCCGGACGGCCTCGGCGGCTACCAGTGCCAGATCGGCGACTGGAGCCTGCCCGGCCGTTGGCTGCTCGACCATCGGGTTTCCAGCTGCCAGCGCTACCTGGCCCTGCTGCCCTTTACCCAGGCCCCCGCGGTAGCCGGCCAGGTGCTGGTGGCGGATGTGCAACAGCGTCGGCTGCTACCAGGCCCGCCGATGCTCGCGGCGCGGATCCTCGATTTTCGCGATTCACGCCTGAGCCTCGCGCTGATTGCCGGGCGCCTTGACTCGTCGCTGCACAGCCAGCCGTTGCAGCGTTACAACCAGCCAGCGGGCCCCGCCGACACCGCCGCGCCGTTCTGCCGTGATCGCGAGGACTCACGCCTCTACTACCAGGTCGCGACCTTGCAGATCGACGCAGGGCGCCTGCGACGCCTGCCGGACTGGCGCCGGGTGCAGCGTCCGCAAGCCGCCGTGGCCGATGGCGATTTCATCCAGCCCAGTGCCGATGGCGAGGACGCTGCCTGGCTGTTCGGCTGCCAGACCGAGTACGCCGACAGCTGGCTGCGGCCGGGCATGCCGCGCCTCGGAGGGTACCTGCTGACAGCCTCAGGTTGCGCGCTGAAAGACCTGGCGCCGTCGATGATCTGGTCCCGGGACGGACGCTACCTGGCACTGACCCGCCTGTTGAGCGAGACCCAGGGCCGCGATCAACAGGGCCGGGGCTGGCAGTTGCTGCTGCTCGATGTGCGCGAGCACAGTCTACGTATCGCCCCGCAGCCGGTGTACAACCGCCCGCAGTTCGAAACATTTGACGGTGACCGCTTGAGTGTTCGCCTGTTCGAACGCGACTGGCAGCCCGAGCGCGATGGCGATTCCGGCCACCTGTTGAAGCTGACACTGGAAGAGTTACTGAGCCTGCCCGCCGAGCCGCTGATCGACCATCAGGGCCTGTGGCTGCGCGCCGCCGACCAGGCCGACCTCGACGCCTGGCAAGCCTTGCCGCGCCCGGACTGCCTTGAGTTTGCCGGAGCCGCCCGGCACTGAGGCCTCAACCTTCGGTCAACGGGTGGCGCGCGGCCTGCACGCGCTGCGCGGTGTCGATCACGAACGGGGGGATCTGCGCCGCCGGCAAGGCCTTGCTGAAGTACCAGCCCTGGATGATCAGCTCCGAACTGGACTGTAAAAAGTCCAATTGCTCGCGGGTTTCGACGCCTTCGACCACCACCCCCAGGTCCAGGGTCTCGCAGAACCGCAGCAGGCCATTAAGCACTTGGGCACCCTTGGCTTCGTGCTGGGCGAGGACAAAACTGCGGTCGATCTTGATGCTGTCCACGGCAAACTGATGCAGGTAGCTCAAGGCAGAAAAACCGGTGCCGAAATCGTCGATGTAAAACCGCGCGCCCATGGCATGCAGCTTGCGGATCAGGCGCTGGGTGACCAGCACATCGCCTACCAGCGCATCTTCGGTGACCTCCACCGAGACCCGGCCCTGGGCCCGGGAGAGGATTTCCAGGAGGCGTTCGCTGTGCTCGGCAGAGGCCAGAGTCGCGCCGGAGACATTGATCGTGATCGGCAGCTCAAAACCGCCTTTCTGCCAACTCAGGTGCTGGTGCACCGCCTGGGAGGCGACCCAGAAGTCCACGTCCGCCATCAGCTTGGCCTGGCCGAGCCACTGCAACAGCTCCCAGGGCGACTGCTCCTTACCGCCACGATCCCGCGCCCGCAGCAGCGCCTCGCAGCCGGTACAAAGCCCCGTGCGCAGGGAGACCTGGGGCTGGTATTCGAGGTGGAACTCGTACTCGCTGAGCTGCTGCACCCGCGAGAACGCATGGGCACGCAGGGCCGCGGCCTTATAGGAGGCCACCACCGGATCGAGCTCGAACAGCCGGCCCTTTTCCTCGAGGCCGTGAAAGGTGGCATCGAAGGTCCGCAGGTAAACCTTGGCGCTCTCCGTGCTCTGGCGCTGGATCGCCCGCACATAGGGCACATAAATCAAGGTGCCAAGGCCCAGCAGCACCACCTGCAACAACACCGCACCCCAGTCGCCCTGGGTGCTCAGGTAGGCATTGAGCAACACCGGTGCGGTGAATGGTACCGTGGCCACCGACGGCGCCACCCAGCCCAGTTGCACCGCCCCCAGGGCCAGGGTGACGTTGACCATCGGCACCAGCACAAAGGGCACCAGCAGGCGTGGATTGAGGATGATCGGCAAGCCGAACAGCAGCAGCTCGTTGACGTTGAACAGGGACAGCGGCAGGCTCGCCACCGCCAGCAGGCGCATCGACTGATTGCGCGAAAACAGCAGGATCGCCAGCACCAGGGCCAGCGACCCACCCGAGCCACCGATAAAGGCGAAGCAGCCTAGCAGGCCGCTGTTGAGGGCAAAGCGCACCGGTTGCCCGGCTGCCAGGTCGCTGGCATTCAACGCCACGGCCTGGTCCATCACGTCGAACAGCGGCTGCATGGCGTACGAGCCATGAATCCCGAAAAACCACAGGATCGAATTGGCCGAAGTCAGCAAGGCGGCGCTGCGGTAGGGGCTGTCCAGCGCGCCGATGCTCATTGGCTGCTGCATGTAGGCGATCTGTGGAATCTGCAACAGCAATTGCAGCACGCACACCAGCAGCAACACCGTCACCGCCCCCGGCAGCACCATATTGATGGTGCCCTTGAGGTTGTAGCCCACCAAGTCTTCGTGCACCAGGCGGGTCCAGCGCCAGCGGTGCAGCCAGGCAATGATCGGCACCGTGACCAGGGGCGAAGCGATGGCGATGAACAAGACAAAGGTCGCCGCCGCCAACGGGTAATCACGCAACAGGTAGCTGGCGATCACCACGTGGGCCAGGCACAGCAGGGCCACGGGCAACTGGGGCAAGCGGTGGCGGATGGCCAACATGTAGCCGATGGAGGTTGCCACCAACAGCGGCAGCACCGAATTAATCTGAGTGTGCAGGCCGGCGAACATCTCCGACACCTGCACCGGCAGGCCCAGGGCGCGGGCACATTGAGCCAGGATCAGAAAACTGGCCGAGACCAGCAGGCAAGGCAGTAACCACAACAACCCTTCACGAATCGCCCGCAACGACTCGGCGCCCGCCAGGGCCGCCAGGCGATGGGTGAAGAACAGCCTGAACAGGGTTTTCGGCATCTGGTTACCCCTCCCTTGCAACACCCGGACAAGCGCTGGCTTGCTCGAAGGCTGCCGAGGGTGAAGCTAACACTGAAGAAACACCGGCCCGCAAGGGCTATTTTCTGCCGTGACTCAGGGCTGCTTGACGTAGGTCCCGCGCAAGTCGCGGTACTCGTAGTTGCCCGACATCAGCAGCGCACCCTTGAGCAACTGCAAGCGGTAGCCGTGCCGGGTTTGCGGGTCCCAAACGATAGCCAGGTTGCTGGCGGTCAGCGGCACCCGTTGGCGCATCAGCAGCGGCGCCACGCCGGGGTGCTCCAGACGCATTTGCACATCGACGCTGCCCAGGGCATGGGGCTCGGTGCCGGGAATCAGCGTCAGGATCAACTCGGCGCTGCGCTGCTCGGCATCGTCACGCATCAGGTAGCGTCCGCCGCGCTGCTCATCGGCCACCGGCCCGAGCTTGTTCTCGGCGACCTTGGCCGAAGTTTCCTGCAGCATCCCGTTAAAGCGCTTCGCGCCCTGGACCCAGACCGCCTCACGCTTGCCCTGCGGGTTGTTTTCGGTCTGCACATACCAGGTGCCGGTGATCTCGCCGTGGCTGCCGGACTCCACCAGGGTCACGCTGCCGGTCTCATAGTCGCCCCCCACCAACAGGATCGGCTGGCCACTGCCGCCCCTGGGATAACGCACTTCGCCCACCAGCACTTCGCCCTGGCGCTGCCACCAGAGCTCGACCGGGATCTTGCCCTCGAGGGTGCCCCTGAATACTTCCGGCGCCTCGCTGACCGGGCTCTCGAGTCGTGAATGCTCCTGCCACTGACCGTCGACCAGGGCACGGTAGGTGACGTTGAAATAACCCCGGGGCATGAAGCCTTCCTCGGGCGTTGGGGTGTAGCCCTCCTCGATCCGCTCCTCGACCATCAGCGGCAGGTTGTTTTCCACCTTCCAGCTGGCGTCCTGATGCCAGCAGCAGCCGCTTTTGGACCAGGTGTGCAGGCGCTGGGCCTGACGATCGGTGTCGAACATGCCCAACTGGCCGTTACGGGTCAGGTCGGAAAACGCCGGGCTCAGTTGCAGGCGCTGGGTGCCGGGATCGAACAGGTAAACATCGTAGGACGGCCCGCCATAACCGCCCTCGCTGCCATTGCGCAGGGCCAGGTCCTGCTCGCCATCAAAGTTGAAGTCATCGAAAAACAGCGCGCTCTGATCGCCGTACATCGGTGCCTGCCCGATCGACAGGCCGCCGTCCTGCTTGAGGGTGGCATAAGCGGCAGGCGATTCCAGGGTTTGCAGGAGTTCGCCACTGGCCTTATCACGCAGGCTGACGGTGGCCGGGGCGGATTCATAGCTGTCGGCCGGGGGCTGGGCGAAGCGCAGTTCGACGCGGTATTTCTGCGCCGGGTCAGTCAGCTGATACACCAGCGGCTCGGCGGCGGCCGCGGTGGCCAGCAGCAGGCCAGTAACCACCAGCACGGGGCGGATAGACATGGGGAGCGGCATCCTTGCAAAACAATCGAGGGCGCGCAGTTTAACGGCAAGCACCGGTTATCGAAACGCACCCGATGCAAAAGCAAACCAATATCATTTGCGTCGGACTGACCCTTTTGCTTAAATCGCGATCAATTCCTATTTGCACCCAAGGCACCCCCGCGCCGGATGGACATCGTGCTTTCACCCCTGCCCCCCGATACCGCCCTGGTCCAGACCCTTTACAGCAACCACCACCGCTGGCTGTACGAATTGCTGCGCCGTCGCCTTAGCAACGCCTGCGATGCCGCCGACCTGGCCCACGACATTTTCGTCCGGGTGCTCAAGCGCCCGCCGGTACTGGCCTGCGTGGTGCACCAGCGTTCGTACCTGGCAACCATTGCCCGTGGCCTGTGCATCGATCACTGGCGCCGCCGGCAACTGGAACAGGCCTGGTTGCAGGCCCTTGCGGCGCGCCCCGAACCGCTGCAACCGTCGCCGGAGCAGCGGGCGATTATCATCGAGACCCTGTACGAAGTGGATGCCATGCTCGCGCGCCTGCCGCAGCGGGTCAGCGCCGCCTTTGTCCTGGCGCAACTGCACGGCATGCCCTACAGGGCCATCGCCGTGGAGATCGGCGTCAGCGAACGCATGGTCAAGAAATACCTGGCCCAGGCCCTGATGCACTGCGCGATGCTCGAAGCCGAGCTCGACGGCCTGCTGGTGCAATGACCCATGGCCAATGAAGCCAGCCGCGGCACCCTCAGCCACGCCAGCCTGCAACAGGCCGCGCAATGGTTCGTGCAACTGCACGACCCGCAGGCCACCGAGCACGAGCGCCAGCGCTGGCAGCAGTGGATCGAACAGCACCCGGAACACCGGCAGGCCTGGTGTTACGTGGAGCGGGTCAGCCAGCGTTTTGCGCCATTGCAGGTTACCGGCGAACAACAGGCCGCCAGCCAGGCCCTGCGCCACAGCGCGCGCGGGGGGCTGTCACGCCGGCAGAGCATGCGTGGCCTGCTCTTGCTCGGCGGCGCCAGCCTGCTGGGCTGGGGCACCTGGCGCAGCACCGCGCTGCCCGATGCCCTGAGCCGCTGGAGTTCGGACTACGCCACCGGCACCGGCGAAACCCGCGAAGCGCTGCTCAGCGACGGCAGCCGGATCTGGCTCAATGCCTTGAGCGCCCTGGACGTGCGCTACGACCCGCAGCAACGCCTGCTGCGCCTGCACCTGGGTGAAGTGCTGATCGACACCGCCCGGGATGCGCTGCAACGGCCCTTCCTGGTGCACAGCGAACACGGGCAGATGCGCGCGCTCGGTACGCGCTTCAGTGTGCGCCGGGAGCCGCAAAGCACCCTGCTCAATGTGTATGCCGGGGCGGTCGAGGTGCGCACCGCCGACGGTGGCCAGGTGCAGGTGGTCGAGGCCGGCCGGCAACTGGCCTTCGACCGCTACAGCCTGGGCCCGAGCCTGCACGCCAGCGCCGCCCGCGAAGCCTGGAGCCGAGGCCTGCTGCTGGCCAACAACCTGGCCCTGGGACAACTGGTGCAAGAGCTGGGGCATTACCGCAGCGGGCACCTGGGCTGCGATCCGGCCATTGCGCACCTGGCGGTGATGGGCTCGTTCCCGCTGCACGACAGCGACCAGGCCCTGCGTCTGCTGGAGGCGGCGCTGCCGGTGCGGGTCCGGCGACTGGCGCCCTGGTGGGTCAGCCTCGAAGCCAGGGTGTGAGCCCCTGAAAATTTTTTTTGACCTGCGGTTCCCTTTTCGATTTTTCCTTCGGTTAACCCCTTAGCAGCACTCACATTGCCGATCGAATTGATCCAAAGGGACCCCCATGCCGTCACCCACCACCCTGCGTTTGCGCTTCCCGTTGCGCCCCCTGGCCCTGGCCATTCCCGTCGCCCTGCTGTGCCTGGCGCCCCTGCCAGCCCAGGCCGCCGAAGCCCCCGCCAGTGAACACCAGACCCGCGCCTTCGACATTGCCCCAGGCTCACTGGTGACGGCACTCAACAGCTTCTGCGAACAGGCCGGGATCTTCCTCGCCGGACAGAACGAGCTGGCACAGGGCAAGCGCAGCGCCGGGCTCAGCGGCAACTACAGCGTCGCCGAAGGCTTGCAGCGCCTGCTCCAGGGTTCGGGCCTGCAGGCCCAGCCCCTGAGCAACGGTGGCTATGTGCTGCAGAGCCTGCCCGAGGGCAGTGGCCACGTGGAGCTGGGGGCCACCACCATCTCGGCCCAGGGCCTGGGCGCCACCACCGAAGGCACCCAGTCCTACACCACCGGCGCCACGTCGTCGGCCACCGGCCTGGCCCTGTCCCTGCGCGAAACGCCGCAGTCGGTGACCGTGATCACCCGCCAGCAAATGGATGACCAAGGCGCCACCAGCATTGCCGACACGCTGCGTCGCGCCCCCGGGGTCAGCGTGCAGAACTACGACAGCGAACGCTGGGAGTTCTCGACCCGGGGCATGCCCATCACCAACTTCCAGTACGACGGGGTCAACTCGACCTACGACGGGGTCTACGACTACGGCACCACCAGCACCGACATGGCGACCTTCGACCGGGTCGAAATCATCAAGGGCGCCAGCGGCCTGATGACCGGTGCGGGCGACCCGTCGGCCACCGTCAACCTGATCCGCAAACGCCCGACCCGGGACTTCAAGGCCTCGGTCACCGGCACCGTCGGCTCCTGGGACAACTACCGCAGCGAGGGCGACATCTCCGGCCCGCTGACCGAAAGCGGCAACGTGCGCGGGCGCTTTGTCGGGGTCTATCAGGAACGCCAATCCAACCTCGACCACTACCAGAACACCAAGGACATCGCCTACGGCATCCTGGAAATGGACCTGACCCCCGACACCCTGCTGACCTTCGGCATGGACCAGCAGAACACCCGCTCTCGCGGGGCCAGTTGGACCGGCTTCCCGATGTACAACAGCGACGGTTCGCGGACCCGTTTCTCGCGCTCCTTCAACCCCGGCACCGACTGGAGCCGCCGCGACTTCCAGACCCAGACCCTGTTCGCATCCCTGGAACAGAAGCTGGCCAACGACTGGAAACTCAAAGTCAGCTACGACCGCAAGCACCGCGAGCACGACACCCTGCTCGGCTCGGCCAGCGGCGGCAATCCGGATGCGGCCACCGGTGACGGCATGTTCATGTACATGGGCAAGTTCGTCGGCGACCAGACCCAGGACAATATCGACATCAACCTCAGCGGCCCCTTCACCCTGCTCGGCCGCGAACATGAGCTGATCGCCGGTTTCACCTCGATGAACGCGCGCCAGAACGACCCGGTCTACGGTTCGGTGTACCCGCTGCTCGGCAGCAGCATTTACGACTGGAACGGCAAGTTCGCCAAGCCGAATATTCCCCGCGCCGGCAGCGACAAGATCACCGAGCGCCAGACCGGTGCCTACCTCGCCACTCGGCTGAAACCCACCGACGACCTGTCGCTGATCCTGGGCGGGCGGGTCAGTGACTTCAAAGCCTCGGACTTCACCGACTTCGACGACCCGACCCAGGCCGACATGCGCACCGGCTACCACCAGACCGGGGTGGTGACGCCTTACGCGGGTGTGGTCTATGCCCTCAACGACACGTACTCGGTGTACACCAGCTACACCAATATCTATCAACCGCAAATGAGCAAGGACGCCAATGGGCAGGTCCTCGACCCCATCGAAGGCGACAGCTACGAGGCGGGGATCAAGGCCGAGTACCTGGACGGCCGGGTCAACGCCAGCTTCGCCGTGTTCAGGATCGAGCAGGACAACGTGGCGCAGATCGTCAGCGGCTACGGCACCGACGCCATCTACCGCGCCGCCGAAGGCGCCACCACCAAGGGCTTCGAACTGGAACTGGCCGGCGAACTGCTTGAAGGCTGGAACCTCAGCGCCGGCTACAGCTACAACCACACCCGCGACGTCAACAACGACTATGTCTATGGCTCGGTCCTGCGCAGCACCGCGCCGCAGCAGGTAGCCCGACTGTTCAGCAGCTACCGGCTGCCCGGCGCCCTGCAGAAGTTCACCGTGGGCGGCGGCGTTAACTGGCAGAGCGAGTTCTACGGCAACGTGTTGCAGCCCGACCCGAGTGACACGGTCAACGGCGGCCATGACTCACGCCTTGCCCAGGACGGCTACTTCCTGGTCGACGCCATGGCCCGCTACCAGTTCAACCAGCACCTGAGTTCGACCCTCAACGTGAAGAACCTCTTCGACAAGAAGTACTACACCGGCATTGGCAACTTCAGCACCGGCTTCTATGGCGAACCCCGCAGCCTGCAACTGACAACCAAATGGGATTTCTGACCTGACCCGCAGCCGCTGCCGCTGCCGCTGCCGAGGAACGAGGCAGCGGCAGGTTTGAAAACACTTGATCCGGCCGGGCCGGCGCCTGACACTCGCTCACCCCGGTCCGCCCCAAGGAAGCCCCGCGATGAAGCCGTCAGGCGCCCAGCACTTCGACCAGGCACCCCGTTTCTGGCGCAATGCAGCCTTGCCTTTTATCGAGGCCCGGGCCATCGCCGATGGTCGCAAGGCCTGCTATGCCCGGCACTCCCACCAACAATTCTCCCTCGGCACCATCACCGCCGGGCAAAGCACCTATGTGCATGAGCACCGCACCTTTCACGTCAGCACCGGCAGCGTGGTGCTGATCAACCCGGGCGTGGTACATGCCTGCAACCCGATCGCAGACCAGCCCTGGTCGTACCGCATGCTGTATGTCGACACCCCCTGGCTGACGGCCTTGCAGCAACAGGCAGGGTTCAGCCAGGGCCCGGGGTTCCAGCCCTATTCCACGCCGTTGAGCAACGATCCGCAGCTGTTTGCCCGGGTCAATCAGCTCTACGCCGTGCTGTTGGATGAACAGCTGTCGAGCCTGGCTAAACAGCAGCAGGCCGCGGACTTTTTCCGCACCTTGCACCAGCACCTCGAGCCCACTCGCCCGCTGTTGCCCGAGCCCAGGCACAAGCTGGAACGCGCCGCCGACTACATCCGCGACAACTGCACCCGCGCCCTGAAGATGCACGATATCTGCCAGGCCGCCGAGCTCTCGGCGTCTTACCTGAACCGTGCGTTCAAGCAGCAGTACGGCATGACGCCCCACGCCTTCCTGGTCAACCAGCGGGTGCAACTCGCCTGCCTGCGACTGCGCCAGGGCGCGGCGATCGCCGAAGTCGCCGCCGAAGCCGGCTTTGCCGATCAGGCCCACCTGCAACGGGCGTTCAAGCAGCACCTGTCGGCGACGCCCGGGCAGTACCGCGCCTGACTCAGGGCAGCAGCAGGTAGCCGGCACTCAGCACCAGCAGCGCGGCCATGCTGCGGTTGAAACGGCGTACGCCCCCGGGGTGTTCCAGGTACTGGCGCAAGAAGGTGCCGGCGTAGGCCCAGCAGGCCACCGACAGGTAGCAGATCACCAGGTACACCGCCGCGAACAGCCACACCAACCGAGCCTCGCCATTGGCGGCAAAGGCCCCCATCCCGGCCACGCAGGCCAGCCAGGCCTTGGGGTTGAGCCACTGCATCAGCGCGCCATATAGCATCGACGGTGCCCGACCATTGCCCTGGGTGTCGATCTGGCCGCTGTCCCGCGCCAGCTTGTAGGCCATGAACAGCAAAAAGCCCACGCCAAACAGCTGGATCCCCCGGGTCAGCCACGGCCAGCGCAACAACAGCTCATGCAGCCCCAGGCCGATCAGCACCAGCAACAGGATGAAGCCCAGGGTCGCGCCGGTGACATGCCGCAGGCTGGCCCGCAAGCCGAACCGGGCGCCGGCACTCAAGGCCACGATATTCACCGGGCCGGGGGTAATCGAACAGGCCAGGGCAAAGGCCGCCATGGAAAATACAATGCTCATCACCTACCTTCTCCCCATCACAATGTCTGGCGAGCACGGTAAATGCCCGACCAGTCCCTGTATTGAAGAAAACTGCCCCCGGCCCCAAGCCGCGCCCAGGACAAAGCCGATGCGCCCCATCCCGCCACTGTACACCCCACGCCTGCTGCTGCGCATGCCGACCCTGGCCGACCTCGATGCGGTCCATTCGATCCATGGCGACCCCGAGACCAACCGCTTCAACCCCAATGGCGCAACCAGCCGCGACGCCTGTCGTGACAAGGTGCAGGGCTGGATCGATCATTGGCGACAACAGGGTTTTGGCTACTGGGCGCTATGCCGGCGCGAGCGGCCTGAAGAGATCCTGGGGTTTGGCGGAGTCATGGACTCGCGCTTTGGTGAGCGCACCGGGCTCAACCTGTACTTTCGCCTGGCGGTCTCCGCCTGGGGCCAAGGCTATGCCAACGAGATGGCAACCGCCGCCCTGGAACTGGCGTTCCACCGCCTGCAACGCCCGGCCGTGATCGGCCTGGTGCGCCCGGACAACCTGCCCTCGCGGCGCGCATTGGAACGTCTGGGCCTGAGCCTGTACGGCGAGCTCGAGGATTTCCCAGGCCTCTCGCCAAGCCTGCTGTACTGCCTGGACGCCGAGGACTACCTGGCCCACCACCCGCGGCCCGGTTCCGTCTGATGCCGGCCTTCGAACTCTGCCCGGCCCAGCGCGACGAACTGGATATTCTCGACCACCTGTTGCAGTTCTACCTCTATGAACTCAGCGCCTGGCTGCCCCTCAAACTCGGGCGTCATGGCCTGTTCGAGATCCAGCCCCAGGATGACTATTGGCGTTCGCCGCAGACCCGCCCCTGGCTAATTCGCGTCGACGGCGAGCTGGCCGGGATGGCCTGCGTCGATGACCGGGTGCACGCGGCGACAACCCGCTACAACCTTGGCTACCTGTTTATCTGCCGCAGGTTTCGCGGCCAGGGCCTGGGCCGCGCGGTCAGCGCTCGCTTGCTCGAGCAACTGCCAGGCGCCTGGCAAATCGTCCATCTCGACGCCAACCAGCCGGCACGGATGTTCTGGGCCAGGGTCGCGCCCACCCTCAGCGGTGGTACCTTCGATTGCCAAGCCATCAGCGCCGATGGCTACCCCTGCACCCTGTACAGTTTCACCTCCCCCTAGATGAAAGAGAGCCCCCATGGACCCGCTGCACATCCTGTCGAGCGAACACTGGCAGGTCAGTTATCGCCGTGACGCCCGTTATCCGGGCAGTTTGATCGTTTCCTCGGTGGCCGAAGCCAGTGACATTGTCGACCTCGCGCCCCAGGCGCTGCTCGCCCTCGGCCCCGTGCTGGCCTGGACCGAGAGCCTGCTGCAGGCGCAATACGCGCCCGTTAAGGTGGTGTTCTACAAACTGGGGTTCTCCAAGGGCTTCAGCGTGCACTTTCATGTACTGCCGGTGACCCAAACGCTGCTCGCGCACATCAGCGCCCACCCGGACTACCCCGCCGAGCCGGACGGCAACGATGCCATCCTGTTTGTCAGCCGGGTCTATGCCGAGCGGGCCCTGACCCCGGCCGAACGGGCACTGCAAGCGGACGAGGCGGCGCGCCTGCGGCAATGCGCACGGGGCTTGCCGGCGCTTGATGCGGCGCCCCGCTAACGCCCGGAAATATATTTCCCACACCCTGCATCCAGATCGCCTTCTGGCGGGTAGTACAGACAGCAGCCCCTTGATGCTGCCTGGCTACCCCCCCTTTCTGGAGCGCTACCCATGAATGCCAAACACCTGTTCAGCCTTGTCGCCCCCCCCCTCGCCGCCAGCGCTTGGCTCCTGGCAATGCCCGCCGCCCAGGCCCAGACCGAGCTGCCCGAAAGCGTACGAGTGCCGGCCGGGCATACCATCGCCCTAGAAACCGTCGGCGTCGGCGAGATCACCTATGAATGCCGGGACAAGGTCAACGCCGCCGGCCAGACCGAATGGTTTTTCGTCGGACCCAAGGCGGTGCTCAATGATCGCAGTGGCAAGCCGGTCGGCAGCTATTTCGGCCCACCCGCCACCTGGCAGGCCAAGGACGGCTCGACAATCACTGGCACCCAGGTGGCGGTCGCCCCCTCCAGCGCCGGCAACCTGCCCTATCAACTGGTCAAGGCCAACCCGGCCGACGGCAAGGGCGCCATGACGGGCGTCAGCTATGTACAACGGGTGGCGCTCAAGGGCGGCGTGGCGCCGAGCGCTGCCTGCACCAGCGCCAACAAGGGCCAGCGCGAGCAGGTGCAATACCAGGCTGACTATATTTTCTGGGCCGCCAAATAAGCGGTAACACAAACAGCGAAATGGCCGGACCTGAACTCGTCTACGCTGCCTTTCGCGAGCCCCGGCCATCCGGCCGGGGCGCTGACCACCTGTAGACGACCCAAACCTGTGTCCTTGCCCGAGCCCCTGTTCGACTATGAAGCCAGCCTCGCCGCCTGCGCCCGCGGCGAGCGCCAAGCCCTGCAGGCGCTGTACCAGCAGGAAGGCCCGCGCCTGCTGGGCGTGGCCAAGCGCCTGGTGCGTGATACTGCGCTGGCCGAAGACATCGTACACGACGCTTTCATCAAGATCTGGACCGGCGCCGCCAGCTTCGATCCGTTACGCGGCGATGCCCGTGGCTGGATCTTCAGCATTACCCGGCACCTGGCGTTGAATTTTCTGCGCCGCCAGGGCCGCGAAGTGCAGGTCGACGAAGCCGCAGTCGAGGCCCTACACGCCTTGCACGAGTGGCCGGTCGAGCCCCACGGCGAACAGCTGGCCCAGGGCGGGCGCATCCTGCACTGCCTGGAGCTGCTGGAACCGGCTCGCCGCGAGTGCATTCTCAAGGCCTATGTCGACGGTTACTCCCACGCGCAGATTTCACACAAACTGGGCACCCCATTGGGCACCGTCAAAGCCTGGATCAAGCGCAGCCTCACGGCACTGCGGGAGTGCATGGGATGAACCGCGAGCCAACAGACGAAACCCTTGAGCAACTGGCGGGCGAATACGTGCTGGGCACCTTGGAGGGCGAGCAGCGCGAGGGCCTGCAACGCCGCCTGGCCAGCGAACCCCGGCTGCGCGCTGCGGTGGATGCCTGGGAACAGCGCCTGCACCCCTTGACTCAACTGGCCGCGCCCCACCCACCTTCGGCGCACCTGTGGAGCCGGATCGAACGCAGCCTCGGCGACAGCCAACCCCAACCGCACGCACCTCCCCCCGCCTCGGCAGCCGCCTGGTGGAATCTACTGCCGCTGTGGCGCGGGCTAACGGCGGCCGGGCTGGCCGCCAGCCTGATTCTAGGCAGCCTGCTGCTGACCCGGACCGCGCCGGTCAGCTCGCCGACTTATCTGGTGGTGCTGGTAGCACCGCAAAACCAGGCCCCCGGTTGGGTGGTCCAGGCCAGCAACCCACGGGAAATCCAGCTGATCCCCCTGGGCATTGCCGAAGTCCCGGCGGACAAGGCCCTGGAGTTCTGGACCAAGGGCGACGACTGGCAAGGGCCGGTTTCCCTGGGCCTGGTCAAACCCGGGCAGACCCTGCACGTGCCCCTGGACAAACTGCCGCCCCTGGAAGCCAACCAATTGTTCGAGCTGACCCTGGAGCACAGCACCGGCTCAGCCATCGGCAAACCCACAGGCCCAGTGCAATTCATTGGCCGCGCCGTGAAAGTCATCTAGGTCGCGACCGGCCATTTCCCACCGTAACAAAATCTCACGCGTGAGCTATTGAGAATCCGCAAATTGATCTGTAGTGTTCTCACGCGTGATACCTGAGACACGGAGACACCCCAATGAAAACCCGCCTCCCCGCAAACCCGCCCGACGATTCAACGGCGGATTCAGAGAGCCGACCAGGAGAGCCTGCCAAGGCCTCCAGCAAAAAACCATCCAGCTTCTATATGAAGCAGATGCGTGCCGGCCTCAGCGCCGCGGGTTATGTGAAACACGAAACTTGGGTGCTGCCGGAAAACCGCAGCGTACTCAAGGAACTCGAGAAGAAGCTGCGCCAGCCGCTGATGGCTGGCTCACCGGTATTGGAGAACAACATGATTGCAGGTGAAAACTGGTCCATCGATCGTCTCTTCAGCGCCTTGCAGGCACTCGATGAGGTGACCTCGCGGGAAATCACCCTGACCCTGATGCAAGGCTCCGAGCAGAGCATCAAGTTGCAGATGAACGAATACGGCGGCCTGCCGATTTACATCGCGGTAGTGGGCGAGCAGATCATCGTCGACACCGTGCTGGTGGATCTGGAATCGATCAACGACGTGGTCCGCTTCAACGACGCCGTGCTGCGCAGCCGCGAGATGTTCCCGCTGTCGTCGATCGGCATCGAGTCGATGCCCAACGGCCAGACGGTCTACAACATGTTCGGCGCACTGAGCTCGGGCTCCAACCTGACCAATGTGGTGACCGAAGTGCGCACCCTGGTCGACAACGTACAACGCGCCACTGAAGCCTTCGAAAGCTTCTTCAACTGATTTTCCCGAACCTGGAGCCTTCACCATGACTCAGTCCATCTGGAACAAACTCTTTACCGCCCTGCGCGGCGGCGCCAACGAAGTCGGCGAAGCCATTGCCGACCAACAGGCCCTGCGTATCCTCGACCAGGAAATCCGCGACGCTGACGGCGCCCTGGCCAACGCCAAGCGCGAGCTGGTGACCATCATGGCCAAGCACAAGCTGTCGTCCGAGCGTGTCGCCGAGTACAACGCCAAGATCGCCGACCTGGAATCCAAGGCCATGGCCGCCTTGCAGGCCAACCGCGAAGACCTGGCCCTGGAAGTGGCTGAAGCCATCTCCGGCCTGACCACCAGCCTCGACGCCGAGCAGAAGCAGTCTGCCGAATTCGGCACCTATGCCGAGAAAATGCGCAAAGACATCGCCAAGGCCGAAGCCCGGATTAAGAGCCTGCGCCAGCAAGTGGACATGGCCAAGGCCCGGGAAAGCGTGCAGAAAGCCCAGGTCAGCGCCTCCATCGCCAGCGGCGGGGCCAATGGCAAGCTGGAAACCGCAGTCGGCACCTTGAGCCGCCTGCAAGCCAAACAGGACCAGCGCGCCGCCGAGCTCGAAGCCCACGAAGAATTGGCCGATTCCGCCAATGGCAACGACCTGGAGCGCCGCCTGCAGGAAGCCAACATCATCCCCAACCAGGGCAGCGCCAACGCGATCCTCGACCGCCTGAAAAAACAGTCGGCTGAGTAATCCGCAACACCTGTAGCCGCGGCCGTAAGGCTCGGCTACACGTCTGGGCAGAACGGCCTTCAGGAGGGCCAGGATGGATGCAGTGAAAGGCTTCAAGACGCTGGCCGGACTGGCCTTGCTGATGCTGGCGGTGCAAGTGCTCAACAGCGCGCTTGGCTATAGCTTGAATATTTTCGGCCTGATCCCCCGCACCCTGCAGGGGCTGCCGGGTATTGCCCTGTCGCCCTTTCTCCACGGCTCGTTCGGCCACCTGGCGGCCAACTTGGTGCCCTTCCTGCTGCTCGGCGCGCTGGTGATGACCGAAGGCCTGAAGCGCTTTGCCAGCGTCAGCCTGACCATCATCCTGCTGGGTGGAGCCCTGGTGTGGCTGTTCGGTTTCAGGGGCATCCACGTGGGCGCCAGCGGCTGGGTCTTCGGTTTGTGGGCCTACATCCTGGCCCGCGCCTGGTTCCTGCGCAGCTGGGGCAGCCTGCTCGCCGCCAGCGTGGTGATGTTTCTGTATTCGGGACTGATTTTCGGCTTTATCCCCCGTGCCGGGGTGTCCTTCGAAGGGCATATCGCCGGTGCGTTCGCCGGTTTCGTCGCCGCGAAAAGCCTTTTCTCCCGCTCGCGGGCGATGTCTAATGCGCCCCGGTAACCCCTCGTTCACACTTGCCGCGCGCCATGCCCGGCATCGCTGAGCGCTGCATCGCCCCCACTCGCCTCAAGGACATCAGCAATGGGATGGTTTAAACAATTCCTCGGTTTTGAAGCCCCAAAAGCCCAGGCGAGCCTGCCCGCCGTCGGCCCCCTGGGCCTGGCCCAAGGGCTGGCCGTCAGCTTCGACCCAACCCTCAAACTGCTGCTCGACGGCAAGAGCGCGGTGGTGATTCCCGACACCCAGCAGATCTGGAGCCAGGGCGTGGTCGACCTCGGCCAGTCCAACTGGCTGTCACGCTTTTACATGAACGACGAAGACTACTGGCTGCAGGTTCATACCAGCGGCGCGGTCGACGGCCAAGTCGAATCGGTGATCCTGTTCAACTACCTGAGCTACGTGACCATCAACAGCGAAGCCGAGTTGCGCCGCCTGGCCGGCCCCAACAGCCTGATCGGGCTACCCGGCTACAGCCATGATGGCGCCGACTACAGCCGCGAATGGGGCACCGAAGCTGGCCAGACCGAGCTGGTGGCGTTCAGCGAACAGGTCAGCAACCCGGACCAATCCTACGTCGTCGAACACCGCTCCATGCTCTATGCACGGGACACCGGCCTCACCGATCGCCGCGAGTTCCTGCTGTTTTCCGTGGAAGAAGACACCGAAGGCAGCATCAGCCTCAGCACCTCCCTCGGCATTTCGCTGTACATGACCGACTTGCAACCTCTCTGACCAAGGACCAGGCCCATGCTTGAAGCACTTTCGATTTCCCTGAACAAATTCGCCGTGATCGGCTTTGTCACCTACATCCTCGGCGCCGCTGTGCTGTTCGGCCTGTTCCAGTTCGTCTACACCCGCCTGACGCCGCACAAGGAATTCGAGCTGATCCGCGAAGGCAACGTCGCCGCCGCCATTGCCCTGGGCGGCGCGATCATCGGCTTCGCGATCCCGGCCAGCAATGTCATCGCCTACTCCATCAGCCTGCTGGACTTCGTGGTGTGGGCGCTGATCGCCGCTGTGGTACAGATGCTCGCCTTCTTCATGACCAGCCTGGTGCTCAAGGGCACTTCGGAACGCATCCGCAAGGGTGAAATCGCCGCCGGCATCTACGTCGCCGCAGTGGCCATCAGCGTCGGCCTGCTCAACGCCGCCTGTATGACCCCTTCCCAGAACTGATGACCTGAACGGAGCCCGCGATGAAACGAAGTCAATACGTTCAGCTGTCCCTGGCGACCTCGGTGGCCCTGGCGATTTCCGGCTGCAATTCCGAGCCGGATACCATTTCCGTGCAACAGAAATTCAACTTCCAGTCGGTGCAGGAATGCGTCGACGGCAAGCTCCCGGTCGACATCTGCTCCGACGCCTATATCAAGGCCATGGCCGAACACCGCAGCCGCGCGCCGGTGTATGACAACCAGGCCGACTGCGACGCCGATTTCGTCGAAAACTGGTGCCAGCAGGAATCCAACGGCAAGTTCATCCCCAAACTCGGCGGCTTCCAGATCTCCGCCGACGGCACCTTCACCCAGGCTGACCTCGACCGGGCCAAGGCCGCAGGCATGGATGCCGGCAACTCGGGCAATTCCGGCGGCGGCTCCACCAACGGCCTGCTGACCGGACTGCTGATCGGCAATATGCTCAGCGGCGGCAATCGCAATTACTACTCCGAGCCGGTGTACCGCTACCGCGACAACCGCGGCGGTTATTCCAACTCGACGCTGAACCAACGCATCGACACCGGCTCGACCTTCAGCCGGTCGCGCCAGGCGCAGACGGGCAACAGCTTCAAGAACACGCGGCCGATCTCCGTCGCCTCCTCCACCTCGCGCGGCGGCTTCGGCAGCCAGGCCAGCGCCCGCAGTGGCTGGGGCGGGTCGAGCAAAAGCTCGGGGCGCTCCAGCAGCTAAGGAAAGAACGGCGATGCAGAAGATCCCCTTCAAGGAACGCCCGGACTGGCGGCAGACCGCAGAAAAACTCGGCTTTATGTTCCATACCATCGATGGCGAAGCCTATTGGGACGAGAGCGCCTACTACCAGTTCAGCCTCAAGCAGATCGAAAACGACCTCGAGGACCCGACCACCGAGATCCATGAAATGTGCATGGACCTGGCGGACAAGGTCGTGCGCAGCGAAGAGCTGCTGGAACGCCTGAGCATCCCGCCGGCGTTTCACGACCTGGTGCGCAACTCCTGGCTCGAAGGCCATCCGCACCTGTACGGCCGCCTGGACTTTTCCTACTCAGGCAAGGGACCGGCCAAGCTGCTGGAGCTGAACTACGACACCCCCACCAGCCTCTATGAAACTGCCGCGTTCCAGTGGGGCTGGCTGGAGCAGAACATCGAGCGCGGCCTGCTGCCCCGGCACGCCGACCAGTTCAACAGCATCGACACCCGACTGCACCAGGCCTTCGCCCAGCTGGGGATCAAGCGCCCGTTCTACTTCGCCTCGATGAAAGAGTCGGTGGAAGACAAGGCCACCACCGACTACCTGCGGCTGGTGGCGGAACAGGTCGGCATCGAGTCGCGCCATATCGACATCGAAGACATCGGCCTCAACGCCGAAGGGCGCTTCGTCGACCTGAAAGAACGCTGGATCCCGCACCTGTTCAAGCTCCATGCCTGGGAATTCATCTTCCACGAACCCTTCGGCGCTGCCATTGCCCAGTGCGATACGCAGTTTTTCGAGCCGGCGTGGAAGGCGATCATCTCCAACAAGGGCATCCTGCCGCTGCTCTGGGAGTTCAATCAGGGCCACCCGAACCTGCTGGAAAGCTACCTCGACCCGCACCCCAACAGTGCGGTACCCAAGGGCTGGGTGCGCAAGCCGTTTTTCTCCCGCGAGGGGGCCAATATCGAACTGCGCACCGCCGACGATCAGGTGGTCAAGGAAGACGGGCCCTACACCGACGCGCCCTTTATCCTCCAGACCCTAGCGCCGCTGCCGCGTTTCGACGACAGCTACACCCTGATCGGTTCCTGGGTGATTGGCGACCAGGCCGCCGGCATTGGCGTGCGTGAAGACAACAGCCTGATCACCAAGGACTCCAGCCGCTTCCTGCCGCACCTGATCCTCGACTGACGGCACTCCCCCCTTACCTCCCCTGCTCCACCCGGAGCAGGCATTCCAGCCAGGAATGCATACCAGTCGAAACATGAATTTCATTTATCCCAATAGGGCATTTAAGGTAAGCAGCACCTGAACCCAAGGAGCCGCCCATGCCCAACCAGCCCAATCCTTCCGTGGATAAGTTCGACGCCTCGCGCGCCGATGAATACGCCCAACAGAGCCGCATCGCCCTGGCCGGTTATGACGCTTGCCATGACCTGCTGGCGTGCATGCTGGCCGCGCACCTGGGTTCCGGGCAGCCGGCGCGAATCCTGGTGGTTGGGGCCGGCGGCACCGCCCAGGAAATTCTCGCTTGTGCGGCACTGGAGCCGCTGTGGCAGTTCTGTGCCGTCGACCCGTCGGCAGCGATGCTCGAACTTGCCGTCAGCCAACTCCAAGCCAGCGGCCTGCTGGAACGCACTGAAGTGCACCTGGGCACCCTCGACGACTTGGCCCAGGGCGAAGCCTATGACGCCGCGACTCTGGTCGGGGTCCTCCATCACCTTCCGGGTGCAGCCGCGAAACAGAAGATCCTCGCCCAGCTCGCCCAGCGCCTGAAACCGGGGGCGCCGTTGATTCTGGCCGGCAACCAGCAAGCCTACGCCAGCCAGCCCCTGCTGCTCGCCGCCTGGGGCCAGCGCTGGCGGCAACAGGGGGCCAGCGCCGAGCAGGTGCAGGCCAAACTTGGCAAAATCCTCCAGGGCGCCGACCCGCCAGCCTCGGAAGCGGCCATCGCCCATTTGCTGGCCGATGCCGGCTTCGGTGCACCGACGCGTTTTTTCTCGAGCCTGTTCTGGGGGGCCTGGCTGGCCGAGCGCAACGCCGACTGATCAGCCTGGCGGGTTGATTTGCCAATTGACAAACCCGGCGCCAACTTTTAAAAATGTGCGCCTGATTAACGAGTGTGTATTCATGTCCCCAGCCTGCAATCCCCATTTCTGCGCCATTGGCTTGAATGCCAAGGCCGGGGTTCGCCTGGCTTGCACCTCTAAATCGAAGAAACAGTCGCTCATGTGACCGGGGCGCTGTGTCCCGTCAGATGAGCTGACCGGACACGAGCGCTACGCACACCCTGCCCTTGCTTGAATCCCTCTCCTCTTCTGACGGCGACCCAACGGTCAACCATCAGGAGAACACGCATGTCATCGTTTCAAGGAATCTGGGTCCCCATCGTTACGCCCTTTAACCAGGGCGCCATCGATTTTGTCGCACTGCGCCGCCTGACCCTGCACCTGCTGCACAGCGGCGTGGCCGGATTGGTGGTGTGCGGCACCACGGGCGAGGCTGCGGCCCTGAGCAAGTCCGAGCAACTGGCGGTGCTCGATGCCGTGCTGGAATTGGCGCCTGGCCAGCAGGTGATGATGGGCCTGGCGGGCAACAACCTCGTGGAGCTGCTGCACCACCAGCGCCAGATCCTGCAACGCCCGGTCGCCGGCCTGCTGGTACCGGCGCCCTACTACATCCGTCCGTCCCAGGCCGCGCTGCACACCTTCTTCAACACCGTGGCCGACGCCAGCAGCGTGCCGATCATCCTCTATGACATTCCCTATCGCACCGGCGTGACACTGCACCAGGACACGCTGCTGGCGATCGTCAAACACCCACGGATCGTGGCGATCAAGGACTGTGGCGGCAACCTGAACACGACCCTGGCGCTGCTGGCCAGCGGCGATGTCGACCTGCTGTGCGGCGAAGACGCGCAGATCTTCAGTGCCCTGTGCCTGGGCGCGACGGGGGCCATCGCCGCGTCGGCGCATATTCACCCAGAGCTGTTCGTGCAGTTGCAGCAAGAGGTGGCGGGCAGTCGGCTGGCCGACGCCCGCGAGACGTTTTTCCGCTTGCTGCCGCTGATCCAGAACCTGTTCGTCGAACCCAATCCGGCGCCAGTCAAAAGCGCCCTGGCATTGCAGGGCCTGATCAATGACGAACTGCGAGCGCCGATGCACCACAGCAGCGCCGACACCGTCGAGCAGTTGCGCGAGCGGCTTGCGATGCTTCAGGGTGCCGAGGCAAAACCGGCAGCGGCGAGCCTCGCTCTGTAGCGTCGACGGCGAGTGATGAAGGTGGCGGCGAACCCGTCGCGCCTTCCATCGCCGGAGCAACGATAGGCCTTGATTCACGGCGAGAGTCGCCAGCATGCTGCGGCTGGTTTTCCCTCGCCGAGATCTCACCCGCCATGACCTCAAGCCACGTGCCTGCTGCAACCGATAGCGACGTCTACAAGACCCTGCTGGAATCGACCCAGGCCATTCCCTGGCGCATCGATTGGCCGACCATGACCTTCAGCTACATCGGCCCGCAGATCGAACGCCTGCTGGGCTGGCCCCAGGACAGCTGGGTCGGGGTCAATGACTGGGTGGAGCGCATGCACCCGGACGATCGCGACTACGTGGTGGAGTTTTGCGTGTCCCAGTCTCGCGCCGGCGTCGACCACGAAGCCGATTACCGGGCCCTAACCCAAAGCGGCGACTACGTGTGGATCCGCGATGTGGTGCATGTGGTGCGCAAGGACGGCGAAGTCGAGGCGCTGGTGGGGTTTATGTTCGATATCAGCGAGCGTAAGAAAACCGAAGAGCATCTGCTGCGGTTGCAGAAGCAGCTCGAAGAATATTCCTTCCAGGACGGCCTGACCGGAATCGCCAATCGGCGCATGTTCGACACCGTGCTGGAGCGCGAATGGTCCAGCGCCCAGCGCAGCCAGTTGCCGCTGAGCCTGATCATTCTCGATATCGATTACTTCAAGCAGTACAACGACCACTACGGCCATATCCAGGGCGACGACTGCCTGCGCCGCGTGGCCCAGACCCTGGCCTTGGCGACCAACCGTCCGCGAGACTTCGTGGCGCGTATCGGCGGCGAGGAATTTGTCTGGCTGCTGCCGGAAACCGACGCCCTGGCGGCGCAGCGGGTGGCCGATAAATGCCTGCACCTGATACGCCAGCAACAGATCCCCCACGCCGCCTCGAGCGTCAGCGACCTGCTGAGCCTGAGCCTTGGCGTCGGCACCACCCTCGCCGGCCCCGACACCTCGGCCCTGGACTTCGTCGAGCAGGTCGACCGCCTGCTGTACCAGGCCAAGAACCAGGGCCGCATGGGCGCGGTACACGCCGCATTTGGCAAATAGCCACCACCGCGCCGGCCCTGAGGGCCAACGCGATTCACTCAGGATAATTCGGCGTCTGTTATGGACAGCGCTGCCTCGCAGAGCGAGGCAGCGGGTACAGATTAGAGCGGGATCAGCGTTCGTGCATGGCTTCGGAGCGGGACTTGATGATCGGCTTGAGCAGGTAGCTCAGGACGCTTTTCTTGCCAGTGATGATGTCAACCGAGGCCACCATGCCCGGAATGATCAGCAATGGCTTTTCATCGGTACCCAGGTGGCTGCGGTCGGTGCGCAGTTTGATGATGTAGAAGGTGTTCTTCTTATCTTCATCCTGCACGGTGTCCGCACCGATCTGCTCCAGCTTGCCCTTGAGGCCACCGTAGATGGTGTAGTCGTAGGCGGTGAACTTGATCATCGCTTCCTGGCCCGGATGCAGGAATGCGATGTCTTGCGGGCGGATCTTGGCTTCCACCAGCAGGGTGTCATCCAGCGGCACCACTTCGGCAATATCGCTGCCGGGCTGGATCACCCCACCCACGGTATTGACCAGCATCTGCTTGACGATGCCGCGCACCGGCGAGGACACCATAGTCCGGCTGACGCGGTCTTCCAGGCCCTTGGAGGTGGCCTGAGCCTTGCTCAGATTGGTCCGCGCCTCATTCAATTGCGCCAGCGCTTCACTGCGGAACTTGCCACGGGTTTCGTCGATCTTGCGCTGCACTTCGTTGATGGCGGCCTGGGCACGGGGAATGGCCAGGGTGGTGCCATCGAGCATGCCGCGGGTTTCCACCTCGGACCGCTTGAGACGCAGGACTTCAACCGGCGAAATCGCGCCCTGCTGCACCAGGGGTTCGGACATGCCGATTTCCTGGCGCAACAGATTCAGGCTATTGCGGTACTGCTCCTGCTTGGAACCGAACTCACGCAATTCCTGCTGGCGCTGCACCAGCTGTTGCTGCAACCCGCCGATTTCGTCAGACAACTGCTGGCGCCGGCTCAGGTACAACGATTCTTCGTTGGAGGCCTGGTTGGGCACGGCCTTGCGCACGGTTTCTGTGATGTTCAGCGGACGGTTGTCGATTTCCGCACTGAGGCGCTCGACCCGCAGCTCCATGGCCACCCGGTCGGCGTCAGTTTCGCCGACATTGGAGGCAAAGCGCGTGTCATCCAGGCGCACCAGGGGGGCACCGGCCTCGACGATCTGCCCTTCGTGAACATAGATCTGGGCAACGATGCCGCCCTCAAGGTTCTGGATTTTCTGAATCCGCGACGACGGGATGGCCTTACCTTCGCCCTTGGTGACTTCGTCGATAATCGCAAAGTGTGCCCAGAGCAGCAGGAACACGAAGAAGCCGATCACCCCCCAGATGGTCAGGCGCACGATGCGTGGCGCATCGTCGATCAGGGCCTTTTCGACCTCCGGCAGCGGCTGATCATCAAGCGCGTCACCGCCCTTGAAGTAGCCAACGATTGCATCCTTGAAGCGGCCTGGGCCGGATTTAAGCAACACTGATCTGCCCCTTTTTCAGCGCTTCCATGACGGCGGCTTTCGGGCCGTCCGCGAGTATCTGGCCACGGTCGATCACCAGCAGGCGATCCACCAGGCTCAACAACGAAGCACGGTGGGTAACCAGAATCACCGTCTTGTTTTCTATAACAGCCTGCAACCGCTGCTTGAGGCGCTCTTCACCGGTGTTGTCCATGGCACTGGTTGGCTCATCGAGCAACAGGATCGGCGGATTAAGCAGCAGTGCACGGGCCAGGGCCACGTTCTGCCGCTGACCACCGGAAAGGTTCTGCCCGCGCTCACCGACCTGCAGCTCGTAACCCTGCGGGTGCAGCCGGGCGAATTCATGGACCCCGGCCAGCTCTGCGGCCTGCAGGACCATTTCGTCATCCACGTAGCGTGCACCCGACACCAGGTTGTCGCGCAGGGTGCCGGCCAGCAACTGGATGTCCTGGGCGACATAGCCAATATTGTGACGCAGCTCACTGACATCGATCTGACGAATGTCCACACCGTCCACCAGCAACGAACCCGAGTCCGGCTGGTACAGGCCGACCAGCAACTTGGCCAGGGAACTCTTGCCCGAACCGCTGCGGCCGATGATGCCGATCTTCTCGCCCGGCCGAACGTTCAGGTTGACCCCACGCAGGGCCAGGGTCTGCTGGTTCGGGTAGGTGAAATCGACCGCGCGGAACTCCATCGCGCCTTGCAGCACCTGGCGGCTGAGGGGACGCTCGTCGAAGTTGCGCTCTTGCGGCAGCTCCATCATCTGGTCGACCGAAACCATGGTCACCTTGGCTTGCTGGTAACGCGTCAGCAGGCCCGACAGTTGAGCCAAAGGCCCCAGGGCACGGCCGCTCAACATATAGCAGGCCACCAGGCCGCCCATGCTGAGGTTGCCGTCAATAATCTGGTACACACCGAAGATGATCATGGCCACGCCGGCCAGTTGCTGAATCAGCAGGGTGATGTTCATGGCCAGGCCCGACAAAACCTTGACTCGCAACTCCAGGCGGCTGAGGGTGCCAATGGTCTGTTCCCACTGGTACTGGCGCTCGCTTTCGGCGTTATTGACCTTGACCGCGTCCAAGCCAGCGAGGGTTTCGATCAAGCTCGACTGCCGCTCGGCGCCCAGAGCCATGGTCCGCTCCAGGGTCGCGGTCAATGGCTTTTGCAGCAGGTGGCCAATACCCAGGGCCAGCGGGAAAGCGACGATCGGGATCCACACCAGGTGGCCACCGAGCAGCGCAATCACCAGCAGGATAATCAGGGTAAAGGGCAAGTCGATCAGGCTGGCCAGGGTCAGCGAAGTCAGGAAGTCGCGCATCCCCTGGAATTCATGGATGTTCTGCGCGTAGCTGCCGACCCGCGCCGGCCGCACTTTCATGGCCATGCCGACGATGCGCTCGAACAGCGTCGCCGAAATGATCAGGTCGGTCTTTTTACCGGCCAGGTCTAGGCACAGGCTGCGCAGGCCCTTGAGCAGCAGATCGAACAAGTAGGCGCCGCAGATACCGATGGCCAGCACCCACAGGGTGGAAGTGGCCTGGTTCGGCACCACGCGGTCATACACGTTCATCACAAACAGTGGCGCCGCAAGGGCAATCAGGTTGATCACCAGGCTCGCCGCGATGGCGTCGGCGTACAGCCAACGCGAGCGCTTGAGTGTTTCACGGAACCAGGAATGGGCACGCGGGATCAGCGTGCCGTTGGTAACGTCAAATTTATGTTGCGGCTGGGCGAAGAAAACCCGGCCGCTGTAATCTTGACTCAGCAGTTCGCGGTCAACCCGCACTTCGCCACCGTCGCTTTCGCTGAGGAGCAGGCGCGCGTTGTCGCCCTCCCAGCCGATCAACACCGCACACCGCCCTTCCTTAAGCAGGAGCATGGCCGGCAACGCGATGGTGGGAATCTGTTCCAGCTTGCGCTGCAGCAAGCGCCCTTGCAGGCCGGCCCGAGCGGCTGCACGGGGCAGCAACTCGGCGCCCAGGCGCTGGGCGGCCAAAGGCAAGCCGGTGGTCAGCATCGCCCGACTGGCGGGCTTGTGATGCAGCGAGCAGAGTGTCAACAAGCCGTCGAGCAATGGATCATCATGCTGACTGCGTGGGTCATGGGTAAGTTGAACCGAACCTATTTCAGAATCCAAGCTGACACTCTCTTAACGCTTAAGCAGTTGAATGGCCCAACTCCGTCAAGAATCAGTCCATCCGCGGCAGGTTTACCATCGGTTTAATATCATTCTGCACAACTGATGCCATCGGTGCGACCACACCCTGACTTTTCAACAACTGCCCCATGTCGGCCTTGATCCGATATTGGGTGTAAAGCTGCAGGTTGCGGATCTCCACCAGGCGCTGCTGAGCGCTGAACAGCTCGTTCTCGCTGTCGAGCAGGTCAAGCAAGGTACGCTCGCCGAGGCTGAACTGCTGCTGGTACGAGGTGCGCACCTTGGTGCTGCGATCCACGTATTGCTGGGCGATCGGCACCTGGGCGGTGGCGTTATTGTAGGCGTTCCAGGCCAGACCCAGCTCCTGGTTCAGCTCGCGCAGGGCGTTGTTGCGGATGTCCAGGGCCTGAGTGGCCTGGGAAGCCTTGGATTGCAGGTCGGCCTTGTTGCTGCCGCCCGAATACAGGTTGAACTGCATGCGCAACATGGCGGAGTAGCTATTGTCATGCCCTTCTTCGCCGCCGAGGTTGTTGTTGGCGGAACGCGCCAGCTCGGCATCGAAACGTGGGTAGAAGGTCGACTTGGCGGCTTCGTACTGCTTCTCGGCGGCGGCGATATCCGATTCGGCGGAACGCAGGACCGGACTGTCTTCGATCATCTGGCGCCGTGCTTCATCAAGACTGGCAGGCATCAGGGCGACAAAACCCTGGGGCGCCTCCAGTTCTTCGGGCATCTGGCCCACAGCGCTCAAGTAGTTGGTTTGTGCATCCGCCAAGTTGGTCTGTTCAGTCAGCAAGTTGTTACGGGCCTGAGCCAGACGGGCTTCCGCCTGATCCATGTCCGCCATTCTTCCGACGCCACGGCTAGTGCGCAATTTGATCTGGTCGAAGATGCGTTCATGGCTCTTCAAGTTGTCTTCTGCCAACTGCACCATCTGACGACGGGCCAGCACATCCAGATAAACCTGGGCAACGGTCAACGCGGTGCGCTCGGAAGTATTGAGCAAGGAATAACCACGGGAGTTAGCGGTGGCTTGTTGACGCCCTACTTCGCTTTGAGTGGCAAAGCCGTCAAACAGATTTTGTTGCAGGCGAATAGTCGACTCGCCGCGATTCAACGACTTCCACTCATGGCTGTTGCTCGCGGCACGCGTCGACGTGTTGTCGGAGCGTTCGCGACCATAACCGCCCAGTACGTCGACCTTAGGCAGGTATCCACCCTTGGCGGCGCGCAGTTGGTAGTCGGCGGCAATACGAGCATTGATGCCTGCCTG
>Ga0302259_1000015_pt1 | contig 85072 bp, 74 predicted proteins | sample I_Fen_N3_4_FD_194562 | JGI IMG/M metagenome (GOLD analysis project Ga0302259, IMG submission 194562) | Peat permafrost microbial communities from Stordalen Mire near Abisko, Sweden - I_Fen_N3_4 | ecosystem: Environmental > Terrestrial > Soil > Wetlands > Permafrost | place: Sweden: Abisko... | reverse complement strand
ACGATGCATCGCCGATGGTAGTGTGGGGTTTCCCCATGTGAGAGTAGGTCATCGTCAAGATTAAATTCCGAAACCCCTGTCTGCTCACGCAGACAGGGGTTTTGTTTTTGCGCGAGATAAAGCCTGAGGCGCAATAGAATCGGTGGTTTATGGCGGGCTATGCCTGAGATATAGATCACGACCAACGTCTGTCGAAGCCGCTTTTACTCGATTGCGTCAGCTGTGGACGCCTCACCACCTCAACCCCTGCGAGCACTGGCGCTCCTGCGTGCAAGCAACTTGCGCCACCAGATGTAGACCCCTGTCACCGCCAGCCCGGCAATCAAGATTCCTAATATGGCAATCAGAATTTGCCCGCTCAGCCCTATGATGCGTCCGCCGTGAATTGGCAGTTGGAGCCGATAAAAGCGCTCGCCCAAGGTGCCTTGGCCGGCGATTTCCTGTCCCAGCAAGCGCCCATCCGTGCCATGGAAGAACAGCCAGGATTTACCCTGGGCCTCGGTATTGTGCTGGCCGAAACCTGCCCCATAGAAGTTGTACTCGAAGCTGTAATACAGCTCACCGATCGCCGCGTTCAATCCCAGGCGCCGGCCTTCTTCCAGGGCACGCTCATAGGCGTGTTGATAGCTGATTTGGGTCACCCCAAGCTCCGCTGCTGGCATGCGCCCACGGGACTCGTAGACGCTGGGTTCAACCGCTGAAAACAATGACACCGCAGGTTTGAACACCTGGCTAGGCAGGTTCATGGCCACGCTGCTGATTGCGATCGGCAACAGCAGCAGCCACAACCACAGGCCACCCGCGCGATGCAGGTCATAGTTGAGCCGATAGGCATGCCCGCCCTTGATCTTCCAGGCCGTCGACCACTTGCGCCAGAACGGCCGTCCGCGCGGCAAGGTCAGCAGCAGGGCCACCAGGCAATCGATGACCCAGGCACAGGCCACCAGCCCCATCAGCCATAACCCCCAGTTACCGGGCAGGGCGAGGGTGTAGTGAAACTCCAGGAGGAACGGGATGAGGTTTTCCCGTTGCAAACAGCACGCGCCCCACTCCCGTTGTCCTTGTTGCTCGCCGCTCACCGGGTCGAGGTAAAACACCTGATTGCTTTCGGCAAAGGGCTTGCCGGTGGCCGGATCTGTACGCGGCACGGCGGCCAGCAATGCGGTGTGCCTAGCCTCACTCGGGTACTCCATGTACCAGACCTGCAACCGAGGATGGTGTGCCTGCAATCGGTCGACCAAGGCCCCCGGTGCCAACACCTGACCTTGGCTCGAAGTGCTGTAGAAGGTCGGGTTGAGCCATTCATCAAGTTCATGATGAAACGCCAGAATGCTCCCCGTGAGCCCGGCCAGCAGCAGGAACAGGGCAGTGGCCAGGCCGATGTAGCGATGCAGTAGAACCAGAAGTGCGCGCATGAGATTTTCCCGTAGAGACGACAAAGCCAGCGCCCGGTTTCAGGCACTGGCTTTGGGGGAACCGACAATGATTAGAACTGGTAGCTCAGGGTCGCCGCGACGTTGCGTTCTTCACCCATGTAGCAGTAGCTCAGGCTGGCGCAGGAGGCGACGTAGCTCTCGTTGGTCAGGTTATTGGCATTCAGGCGCACGTCCACGCCCTTGAGCCCGACCTTGCCCAGGTCGTAACCGACCGATGCGTCGAACAAGGTGTAGGACGGGACCTGCATGGTGTTTTCCGCATCAGCCCAGCTGTACCCCACATAGCGCACGCCGCCGCCCAGGCGCAGGCCATCCAGGGCGCCCTGGTGGAAGTTGTAGTCGGCCCACAGCGAGGCCATTTGGCGGGGAGCCTGGGTTGGCGAGTTGCCTTTGTTGTCCAGGGTGCTGCCGATCAGCGAACTCGGCATCGTCTTGGAGTATTGGATATCGGTGAGGGTGTAGCTGCCGAGCACTTTCAAGTTGTCGCTCAGCTGCACATGGGCTTCCAGCTCCAGGCCCTGGGAACGGACTTGGCCAACAGGGCGAAAGAAGTCTTCCTGGGGCTGTTTCGACGCCAGGTTTTCCTGCTCGATGCGAAACACCGACGCCGTGAACAGGTTCTCGGTGCCTGGAGGCTGGTACTTGAGACCTGCTTCCCACTGGGTGCCCTCGGTCGGCGCCAGGGGGTTGCCGGCCTGGTCGGTCACCGAGTTCGGGTTGAAGGATTCGGAGTAGCTGATGTAGGGCGCGATACCGTTGTCAAACAGGTACAGCACGCCTGCTCGGCTGGTGAGTTTGCTGGGTGTGTCGCTGGACTTCGGCCCGTTGTTGATGCGGTCTTCGCTGGAGGTCTTGACCCAGTCCTGACGCACCCCGAGGGAGAAGCGCCATTGATCGAGTTCGATCAGGTCCTGCATATACAGCCCGGTCTGCTGCAGGCGGCGCAGGTAGCTGGTGGGTGGGTCGAATTGCACGCGGGTGTTGCCGTACTGCGGGTTGAAGGCATTGAGGCTCGAAACACTGCCGGTGCGCCAGTCGACCACGGTTTTGCGCCGTTGGTAATCCACGCCCGTCAGCAGTGTGTGCTTGGCCGCGCCGGTGAGGAGTTCGGCCTGGAGCATGTTATCGACGATGAACGAATGCAGTTTTTCATCGGCGCCGGAATAGTAGCGATTCAGCTCATTGCCGCTGGGGCCGCCCCAGGAACCCAGGGAATAGATCTGATCGGATTTGACCGTCGAATCCAGGTAGCGGAAGTTCTGCCGCGCGGTCAGGACCTCGTTGAAGCGGTGCTCGAACTGATAGCCGAACGACTGCTGATCACGACTGTAGCGATCCAGCCCCGGCTCTCCGTCGAAAAAGTGCTTGGAGATCCGCTGTCCGTTGTGCGGGTGCAAGGCGCCGTCCGCCGGGACCCCGCCGTGATAACCGCCATCAGGGTCATGCTGCAGATAGGCTTGCAGGGTCAGCGAGGTGTCTTCGTTGAAATCGATACTCAGGGTCGGGGCCAGGGCGTAGCGTTTTTCTGTGACGTGGTCGAACTGGGTGTCGGATTTGTCTGCAAGGCCTGTCAGGCGATAGGCAATACGCTTGTCGTCATCCACTGGACCACTGAAATCGAAACCCATGCCGCGCTGGCCCTGGGTGCCTACCGTGGCTTGGACCTGATGGTAGGGCTCGTACTGCGGCCGCTTGCTGGTCAGCGCCACCAGCCCACCCGGCGAGCTGCGGCCGTAGAGCACCGAGGAAGGGCCCTTGAGGATGTCCACCCGCTCCAGGAAGTACGGATCGACCTGCATGGTGCTGTAGGTCCCGCTGTCGCCCATGGACTTGAGGCCATCGAGGTAGATGTTATCCACCGAACCGTCGTTGAAGCCGCGCATGGCCACGTAGTCGAAGCGGTGTGTGGCGCCGTAGGGGTTGGTCAGTACGCCCGGGGTATAGCGCATGGCCTGGGCCACGGTTTGTGAGCCCTGGTCGTCCATTTGCTCGCGGGTTACCACCGAGACACTCTGCGAGGTTTCGAGCAGGGCGGTGCTGGTCTTGGTTGCGACCTGGCTGTGGGTGGCGTTGTAGCCCTCCATGTTGCCCAGGGCATTGCCCAGGGCGAAACCCTTGATATCGGTGGTCGGCAACGACAAGGCGCCGGTTGCAGGTGGCTCATGCAGGATGTAGCTGCTGCCATCCTGGCTCGCGGCCTCCAGTCCCGAGCCATTGAGCAACTGCTGCAATCCCTGATCCGCCGAGTACTGGCCCTGCAATCCTGGCGACTGCCGGCCCTGGGTCTGCGTCGGGGTGGTGGACAAGGTGATGCCGGCTTGGCGCGCGAATTGATTGAGCACGTCGCTCAGTGCACCTGGGGCGATGTTGTAGCTTTGGCTGCTGAGCGCAGCGTCAGCCGCGTGGCTCACCACGGGTAACGCGCCCAGGCCCAGGGCCGAGCACAGCAGTGCGGCGCGGATGGCTTGGTGCAGTGCCTTGGGGGGCGTTGCGGTGGGGATGTGTCCGAGGTGACGGTCAGGGGTGGTGCGGGCAGTCATGGCGGTTTCCGTTGCAGTCGGTGAAGGCAGATTGAAGTGCTTACTGACTAAGCCGAACCCGCGGATAAAACCCGCCAAAAAAATTGCACAGCCTGATCGCTCAGGTCATACGCTCAAGGCTTACCCACCAACGGGTGCGGTAACGCAGGCGCACCGGCAGGGTTTGCGGCAGGATCGCCAGCAACTTGTCGGTGTCTTGCAGACGGAAGACACCGGACAGGCGCAAGTCGGCGATTTCGCTCGAGCAGCCCAGATAGCCATGGCGATAGCGCGCGACTTCTTGCAGGAAATCCCCCAGGCGCATGTTGCGGGTCACGATCAGCCCCTCGGCCCAGGCCCCCACATCCATATCCAGTGCCGGTGCCCGTTGCGCTCGGGAATGGCTGATGAGGTAGCTCTGCCCGGCCTGGACCATGGCCGGCAGCCCCCCGACGGTAGTCGGCGTATGGATGGCGACATGGCCGGCGGTCACGCTCAACCGGGTGCAGTTGCCCTCCAGGCGTATGACGAAGCGCGCATCGATCCCCTCGAGTAGCCCATGGCGGCTTTGCACAATCAGCGGGCGCGGATTGGCCGCCTGAGAGTCGGCGCCACAGGTGACCATGATCTCGCCCCGGGCAAGACTGATCAGGCGTCGCTGCGGGCTGAAGTCCAGGTCGGCCGCACTGTCGGTGTTGAGCTCCAGGCGCGTGCCGTCGGGCAGTTGGAAGCTTCGTCGTTCGCCGGTGGCAGTGGCGAAGTCGGCCGTCCACTGTTGCCAGCCCACCAGGTCCTTGCCGAGCCAGGCTGCCGTGCCCATCAGCATGACGCCGCTGAGCAGTTTCAAGGCCTGGCGTCGACTCAGGCGCTGGCTGCTGTTTTCCAGGGTCTGCAGCGCCACCTGGGCGCCGGGTACGGCTTGCAGGTTGGCGCTGAGTTCCTGTTGCAGCGACTGCACCCGCTGCCACGCGTGTTCGTGTTCGTGATGCGCTGCCCGCCACACTTCACACTGCTGTTGCAGCGTGGTGTTGCCGGCATTGTTGCGCAGCCGCAGCAGCCAATGGATGGCCTGCTTGACCACCCGTTGATCGGGGTGCTGGTTCAGGCGCGGGTTGATCGAGGCCGTGTCCATGGTGCTCACGACTCGTAGCGCAGCAGGTAGCAGTGATAGAGCGCATCGGCGACATAGCGTTCGACCGTACGCACCGAAATATCCATCTGCTGCGCGATCTGTTTGTGCGTCAGCCCTTCACACTGGGCCAGCAGAAAAGCTTTACGCACTTTTGGCTTCAGCCCTTCAAGCAGGCGCGCGATGCTTTCCAGCAGTTCCAGTACCAGCGCGCGGGATTCAGCGCTCGGCGTCTGGGCTTCAGGCAGGTGGGCAATGGTTTCGAGGTAGGCGCGTTCGATTTCTTCGCGACGCCAGTGATCGATCACTAGGCCACGGGCGATGGTGCGCAAAAATGCCCGGGGTGCCTTGAGCTCCAGGCGTTCGCTGCGCTGCAACAAACGCACGAAAGTGTCCTGGGCCAGGTCCGCGGCATCGGCGGCGTTGCCCAGGCGGCTGCGCAACCAGCTGTTGAGCCAGCCGTGGTGATGGCTGTAAAGCGTCTGTACGGCGATCGGCGATGATGACATTGAGGTACTGCCTGCATGTCATAAATGATAATAGGTCGCATTGTCATTCATGGCCTGGCGATTTGGCAATATCGGCTCGACCAACCGGCAGCGAAAAATACCGAGCAAAGGCTCTAAAGCGCCGTTCGGCGGGTTTTTGCTGGAACTATCGTGCATTTTCGATAAATCGCTAAGGGTTCTCGGATTGATGCCGACAGACTGATGAGAAATGCGTGCACCAAAGTAGAGCGATCGCAGAACATTGCCTGCGCTGTTAAATGGAATGTTGTATTCCGGACGCATCCCCCCTTTCGGCATAAGAAGTCCCATGACATGAATCTAAAGTTCAGCCATAAAATCCTTTTGGCCGCCTCTGGCGTAGTGGTTCTGGCTTTTGCGTTGTTCACTTTGTACAACGACTATCTGCAGCGAAATACCATCCGGCAAAACCTCGAGTCCTCGATCGAGCAAGCCGGTGAGTTGACTTCCAGCAGTGTGCAAAACTGGATGAGCGGGCGGATTCTGGTCCTGGAAAACCTGGCGCAGAACGTGGCTCACCAAGGCAGCAACGCAGACCTTCCGGGGCTGGTCGACCAGCCTGCCTTCACATCGAACTTCCAGTTCACCTACGTGGGCCAGGCCAACGGCGTCTTCACCCAGCGCCCTGACGCGAAGATGCCCGATGGCTACGACCCGCGTCAGCGCCCTTGGTACAAACAAGCGGTCGCGGCGGACAAAACCATGTTGACCCCGCCTTACATGGCGGCCGTGGGCGGCCTGGTGGTGACCATCGCCATGCCGGTCAAGAAACAGGGCGAGCTGCTCGGTGTGGTCGGTGGCGACCTGAGCCTGGAGACTCTGGTCAAGATCATCAACTCGGTGGACTTCGGTGGCCTGGGCCACGCGTTCCTGGTCAGCGCCGACGGCCAGGTGATCGTCAGCCCGGACAAAGACCAGGTGATGAAGAACCTCAAGGACATCTACCCGGGCGCCAACGTGCGCATCGAGAAGGGCAGCCAGGAAGTGGTGCTGAACAAGCAGGATCGGATCCTGTCGTTCACCCCGGTTACCGGATTGCCTAATGCCGATTGGTACATCGGTCTGTCTCTCGACAAAGACAAAGCCTACGCACCCCTGAGCCAGTTCCGTACCTCGGCCTTGATCGCGATGTTTGTCGCGGTGGGCGCGATTGCCATTTTCCTGAGCCTGCTGATCCAGGTCCTGATGCGTCCGCTGACCACCATGGGCCGCGCCATGCAGGATATCGCCCAGGGTGAGGGTGACCTGACCCGGCGCCTGGTGGCGGTGACCAAGGATGAGTTCGGCGAATTGGCCGGTGCGTTCAACCAGTTCGTGGAGCGCATCCACGCGTCGATTTCCGAAGTGTCCTCGGCCACCCGGCAGGTGCATGACTTGTCCCAGCGGGTGATGGCCTCGTCCAACGCCTCGATCATCGGCTCCGATGAGCAGAGCGCCCGCACCAACAGCGTGGCGGCGGCGATCAACGAGTTGGGCGCGGCGACCCAGGAAATTGCGCGCAATGCCGCCGATGCCTCGCAACACGCCAGCGGTGCCAGCGAGCAGGCTGACGACGGGCGTCAGGTGGTGGAGAAAACCATCCTGGCGATGACCGAGCTGTCGCAGAAGATCAGCCTGTCCTGCACCCAGATCGAGACCCTGAATGCCAGCACCGACAACATCGGGCACATTCTGGATGTGATCAAAGGCATCTCCCAGCAGACCAACCTGTTGGCGCTCAACGCGGCCATCGAAGCGGCCCGTGCCGGTGAAGCCGGTCGCGGTTTTGCGGTGGTCGCCGATGAAGTGCGCAACCTGGCGCACCGGACCCAGGAATCGGCCGAGGAGATCCACAAGATGATCACCTCGCTGCAAGTGGGCTCGCGCGAGGCGGTCTCGACCATGAACGCCAGTCAGGTTTCCAGCGAAGAAAGCGTTGAAGTGGCGAACCAGGCGGGTGCCCGCCTGGTCAGCGTGACTCAGCGCATCGGCGAAATCGACGGCATGAACCAGTCGGTGGCCGCCGCGACCGAAGAGCAGACCGCCGTGGTCGAAACCCTCAACGTCGACATCAACCAGATCAACCTGCTGAACCAGCAGGGCGTGGCCAACCTCAACGAAACCCTGAAGGATTGCGATGCACTGTCGCAGCAGGCCAGCCGTTTGAAACAGTTGGTGGACAGCTTCAAAATCTGATCGCGGCACCCAGGTGCCACACCAAAGCCCGCTTTTGCAGTGATGCAGAGCGGGCTTTTTTCTGCCTGCAAGCTAGACGGCAACAGACCCTAGTGCATCAGCGCCGAGCGGCGCAGCAGGGCCACCGGCTGCGGGCTCAGCAGCCCGAGATGGGTGTTGATCACTTGCAGCAGACGCTGGCGTTGCGACTTGATGAAGAAGTGATTGCCGGCCACTTCGATCAGCTCGAATTCGCGGCGCGTGAATTCGCGCCAGTTCACCATGCGGCTGGCCGGAGTCAGCAGGTCTTCGCTGCCGTACAGGGCCGTGAGGGGCACTTCGAGGCTGCCGCTGGAGGTGTCGAACCAGGTTTCGAAGAGTTTCAGGTCGTTGCGCAGCAGGTCCTCGTATAACTGCAGATCGGCCGCGCCGCGCGGTATTTCGATAGGGGTGGCGCCCAGGGTCAGCATCGCTTCGCGAAACGCCGGCGTCGGAAGGGAATGCAGCAGCGGTCGGCCTGCGGGGCTGTCGGGGCTGCGGCAGCCGGAGACAAACAGATGCTGGGTCTGGCCCGGGTAATGGGCCTGGGCGTGCTTGGCTGTTTCGTAGGCCAGCAGCCCGCCGAGGCCATGGCCGAACAACGCGTGAGGCTCGCTGAGCAGGGGTTGCAGCGCCGCCAGGACCTCATCGAGCAAGGCCGGCCAACGGGTGCAGGGCGCTTCGTCACGGCGCACGCCGTGCCCGGCCAGGCGCATCACCACCAGTTCGATATGGTCGTCGAGGCCGGTGGACCAATTGCGCAGTTGTTCCGGTGCGGCGCCGGCCTGGGGGAAACAGATCAGGCGGATGCGGCTGGGTTGCCCGGAGTTGATCACCATCGTCCATTTCTTATTGTTGATATTCACAGCTCTTCCTTAAGCCTGAGTGACGGTTTTCCGTGAGTGCACCTAATGAGGCGGGGGGCGTCCTGTCGATCCTGAAGGGCGCGCCGGGTGCGCGGTGTCTGGGTGGGTCATGCCTCCCGTTGTTGCAGGTAGCGCCTGATGGTGGTCGCTCCGCTTTCCAGGTGCCGTTCGAGAATGTCCTGTGCGCGCTCGATGTCTTTATCGCTTGCGGCATCGACCAAGGCCCGGTGGTCGTCCTGAGTGAGGGTGCCAAGGCCCATGGAGGATAGGTGAAAGCGCAGGAAGCGCTCCTCTTCGTTGAGTTCGAGTTCGATCAGGTTCAGCAGCTTGCGGTTGGGCGCCTTGTGATAGAGCACCATGTGGAACAGGCGGTTGAGGCGGCCCAATTCGGCGTGATCGGTCTGGGTTTCCAGGGCCTCGATGTAGCCGCGGGCCAGGGCAATGTCCTCGGCCTCCAGCAGCGGGATCGACAGACGCAGGGCTTCTTTTTCCAGCAGTATGCGCAGGGCGTAGGTCTCTACGGCGTCATAGTCGATCAGCGTGGCTACTACCGCGCCCTTGTGCGGCACCACATGCAGCAGCGATTGCGCTTCAAGCTGGCGCAAGGCCTCGCGCACCGGCATGCGGCTGACCCCGAACAGGTCCGCCAGATCCTGCTGGCGCAACGCTGCACCGCTGGGCAGGCGTCCATCGAGGATCGCCGCGCGCAGGGTTTCTTCGATCACTGAGCGCGCCAGATGGGCAGGGATGGGCCCGCTGACCTCGATCTTGCTCAGGATCCCGGGTTTTTTCATCACGTTAGGGTGTCTCGACTTCTATAAATTGGATCCAATGCACACTAGTGAGTGCGGTGGGGCTTGTCAAAGCATCAACGCTGCAAGGGTCTAGCTTCGAGCGGCGCGGGATTTTCCATTGAAGGACCGGTGCTGCTCAAGCCACGGTGTAAAACAATCCACCGCCCCTCTTCAGCCTAGCCCTGTAAATGCGCGTCGATGGGGCGTTGATCGTGCGCATAACCTCAGGCGGCAAGCCTGCTAGGATTGCGTCAAAATCATTCCTGATCAGCCATGAGTGCTCAGCATGCAACTCCCGGACATGAACCTGCTGGTGGCCCTCGACGCCTTGCTCGACGAGGGCAGCGTGGTCGGCGCCGCTCGCCGCATGAACCTCAGCCCGGCGGCGATGAGCCGGACCCTGACCCGGATCCGCGAGGCCCTGGGCGACCCGATCCTGGTCCGCGCCGGCCGGGGCCTGGTGCCCACGCCCAAGGCCCTGGAGCTGCGCGCTCAGGTGCGCGACCTGGTGGAGCAGGCTGCGCGGGTGTTTCGTTCCGGGGATCAGGTAGACCTGCGCACCCTGCAGCGGCGCTTCAATGTGCGCGCCAATGACTTTTTTGTCGGGGTCTATGGCGGTCGATTGATCGACACCCTGGAGCGCCAGGCGCCCCTGTGCGAGCTGCGCTTTGTGCCGGAAGGCGATGGCGACGACGAAGCCCTGCGCGAGGGACGGATCGACCTGCGCATCAGCAACACGCGGCCGCTGACCCCGGAGGTCAAGGTGCAGAACCTGTTCTCCACCACCTTTGTCGGCCTGGTTCGCGAGGGGCATCCCCTGTTCGACGAAGAGATCACCGCCGAACGCTTTGCCGCCTTTCCCCATATCAGCATGTCGCGCCGCGGCTTTGCCCGGGGGCCGATCGACACGGCCCTCAGCGCCCTGGGCCTGGAACGTCGGGTGCCGCTGATCGCGCCGAGCTTCCATGCGGCGATGTTTGTCCTGCCCGATTCGGACCTGATCCTGCCGGTGCCCAAGGAAACCCTGCTCAGCGTCAAGCGCCTGGGGCTGCGCCTGCGTTCGTTTGCGCTGCCGGTCCCGCTGCCGACCCTGGTCCTGACCCAAGCCTGGCACCCGCGCTACGACAAGGACCCGGCCCACAAGTGGTTCCGCGACACCCTGAAGGCCTCATGCAGCGAGACCTGGCTGGCGGCGCAACCAAGCTGAGCGGGCACGCCTGATGCTTTGATAGTTGCGTATGACGCACTTATAAGCTGTCGATAAGTCAGTTTTCGTCAGTGGTCGGGCTGCCTAAACTGCTCCGGTATTTCCTGTCCGGAGTTGTCCCTTCCATGAGTTCCCTCGCTGTTGCCGCGCCTGCGGGCGTGCCAGCCACCAGCAAGCCGGCAGTCGTTGCCCCGCCCGTGTTCGGCCCACGGATCATTATCGGCCTGGTGGGTGTGTTGCTGGCGGTGCTGGTCTCGGGCCTCAACGAGATGGTGACCAAGATCGCCCTGGCCGATATCCGGGGCGCGCTGTCCATCGGCTACGACGAAGGTACCTGGCTGGTGGCCAGTTACACCGCGACCTCGGTGGCGGCCATGGCCTTTGCACCCTGGTGTTCGGTGACCTTTTCCCTGCGCCGCTTCACCCTCGCCGCCATTGCCCTGTTCACGCTGCTGGGCGTGCTCTGCCCATTCGCCCCCAACTACTCCAGCCTGTTGCTGCTGCGCACTGTGCAGGGCCTGGCGGGTGGCGCGCTGCCGCCGATGCTGATGACCGTTGCCCTGCGGTTTCTGCCGCCCAACGTCAAGCTCTATGGACTGGCCGGCTATGCCTTGACCGCCACCTTCGGCCCGAGCCTGGGCACCCCGCTGGCGGCGTTGTGGACCGAGTATGTCGGCTGGCAGTGGGCGTTCTGGCAGGTGGTGCTGCCGTGCCTGGTGGCGATGGCCGCGGTGGCCTATGGACTGCCCCAGGACCCGCTGCGCCTGGAGCGCTGCAAGACGTTCAATTGGCGCGGCCTGCTGCTGGGATTTCCGGCGATCTGCATGCTGGTGATCGGCATCCTGCAAGGCAACCGCCTGGACTGGTTCGCCTCGCTGCTGATCACCCTGTTGCTGGGCGGTGGCCTGTTGTTGCTGGTGCTTTTTTTGATCAACGAATGGTCGCAGCCGATCCCGTTCTTCAAGTTGCAGATGCTTGGCCTCCGCAACCTGTCGTTTGCCCTGCTGACCCTGGCCGGGGTGCTGGTAGTGCTGACGGCGGTGATCATTATCCCCTCCAGTTACCTGGCTCAGGTCCAGGGTTACCGGCCGCTGCAAACCGCACCGGTGATGCTGGTCATGGCCTTGCCGCAGTTGCTTGCCCTGCCGCTGGTGGCCGCCCTGTGCAACCTGCGCTGGGTCGATTGTCGCTGGGTACTGGGGATTGGCCTGGGGATGCTGGTCCTGTCGTGCCTGGGCGGGACGCAACTGACCTCGGTGTGGAATCGCGACAATTTCTACCTGCTGCAACTGCTGCAGATTTTTGGCCAGCCGATGGCGGTGCTGCCGTTGCTGATGCTTTCCACCGGCAGTATCCAGCCCATCGAGGGGCCTTTTGCCTCGGCCTGGTTCAACACGGTGAAGGGCTTGTCGGCCGTGATTGCCACCGGCGTGCTGGATGTCCTGACCACCCACCGCCTGCATTTTCACTCGACCATGCTGGTGGACAGCCTGGGCAATTCGCCCCTGGTCGACAGCAGTGTCGCCGGCCTGGCCCAGCGCCTGCACCAGCAGGCCGTGGTGCTGACCTCGATCGATCTTTATTACTGCATGGCAGGGCTGGCCACGGTGCTGATCCTGCTGATTTTCTGGCTGCCGACGCGGGTCTACCCGCCGCGCGCGGCCACTTGAACGCTTAACGAGACAGAAGGTTTTTATGACGATTCATATCAAGCACAAAGTTGCCGTCAGCGTGACCGCGGTCGCGGTGCTCGGCGCCCTGATTTACCTGGTCACCGGCAAGGCGACCGAGCAGACCACCAACGACGCCTACATCGCCGCCGACTACACCCTGGTGGCGCCCAGGGTCGCGGGGTTTATCAAAGAGGTGCTGGTGGAGGACAACCAGCAGGTCAAGGCCGGGCAGTTGCTGGCGCTGATCGACGACCGTGACCTGCGGGCCGCGGCCCAGGCCGCCGATGCCGACACCCTGATGGCCAAGGCGCAACTGCAAAACGCCCGGGCGACCCTGGAGCGCCAGAGTTCGGTGATTGCCCAGGCCCAGGCCACGCTGGTGGCGGCGCGGGCGGAAATGGCCTTCGCCGAGCACGAACTGGCGCGCTACAACCACCTGGCCGGTGTCGGTGCCGGCACGGTGCAGAATGCCCAGCAAGCCAGGACCCGCATCGATCAGGCCAGTGCGCGGCAGGCCAATGCCGCGGCGGTGCTGGCGGCCGAGCGCAAGCAGGTGGAGATCCTCACCGCCCAGTGCGACGCGGCTGAAGGTGGCTTGAAACGGGCCCAGGCGGCGCTGGAAATGGCCAGCTACGAGCTGTCCTACACGCGCATCGTCGCCCCGGTGGACGGCATGGTCGGCGAGCGCGCGGTGCGGGTCGGTGCCTACGTCACCCCGGGCAGCAAGATCCTCGCCGTGGTTCCCCTGGAACGCGCCTATGTGCTGGGCAATTTCCAGGAAACCCAGCTGACCGACGTCAAGCCCGGACAAGCCGTGCAGGTGCGTGTCGACAGCCTCGGCGGCGAAGCCCTGTATGGCCGGGTCGAGAGCATTGCCCCGGCGACCGGCGTGACCTTTGCCTCGGTCAAGCCGGATAACGCCACCGGCAACTTCACCAAGGTGGTGCAGCGCATCCCGGTCAAAATCGTCCTCGAACCGGGCCAGGCCCTGGCCGAGCGTCTGCGGGTGGGGATGTCGGTGGAAGCCAGCATCGACACCCTGGGCAATGGCACCCAGGTGCGCGAGGTGACGCAGCGATGATGGGCCACTACCCAAGCCGCGATTCAGACCAGGGCCATCGCATCAAGGCCGGCGTTCGCTCGGTGTGGGCGCTGAGCCTGCTGTCGTTGGCCGCCTGCAGCGTCGGCCCGGACTTCCAGCCGCCCCAGGCGCAGCAGGTCAGTGCCTGGTCCGTGCCGGACAAGGCCGCCGCCAGCCAGGCGGTCAGCCGTGACATGGACGAGCGCTGGTGGGACGTGTTCCACGACCCGCAGCTCTCGGCCCTGAGCCATCGTGTGCTGAGCGACAACCTCGACCTGCAACTGGCCACCAGCCGCCTGGCCCAGAGCCGTGCGGCGCGCCAGGTGATCGGCGCCGATCACTATCCAACCACCGCCGCGACCGGCAGCTATGGGCGCAAGCGCAACAGCGCCGAAGGCTTGAACGATCCGTCGGGGCACAGCGGAAAGTCCGCATTCAACCTGTGGGACGCCGGTTTCTCGGCGTCCTGGGAGCTGGACCTGTGGGGCCGCGTCCGGCGCGAAACCGAGGCCGCCGACGCCACCCTGGAGGTCGCGGAAAATGACCGGCGCGGGGTGTTGCTGTCGGTGCTGGCCGAGACCGCCCAGGACTATATCCAGCTGCGCGGGGTGCAGAGCACTCGGGCGGTGACCGAGCAAAACCTGGAGGTGGCGCGGCACAGTCTGCAACTCTCGCAACTGCGCCTGGCCGATGGCGTGGCCACCGACCTGGACGTTGCCGAAGCCGCGGCGCAGGTGGCGACCATCGAAGCCCGGCTGCCGGCCCTGGAACAACAGCAGGCGCAACTGATCAACGCCCTGAGCCTGCTGCTCGGTGCGCCGCCCCAGGCGCTGCACGCCGAACTGGCGGCCGACGCCCCAGTGCCGCAAACCCCACGTCAGGTGGCGATCGGCTTGCCGTCGCAACTGGCGCAACGGCGCCCGGACATCCGCCAGGCCCAGGCCCGGCTGCATGCCGCCACCGCCAGCATCGGCGTGGCCGAGGGTGATTTTTACCCGCGCATCACGCTGTCGGGTAACCTCGGCTCGCAAGCCATGCAGCTTGCGGATTTCGGCTCCTGGGGTTCACGCCAGTTCGGCATCGGTCCGCAGTTCAGCTTGCCGCTGTTCGACGGCGGGCGCCTGCGCGGCATGCTCCATCTGCGCGAGGCGCAACAGCAGGAAGCGGCCCTGGCCTACCAGCAGACCGTGCTCCGCGCCTGGCATGAAATCGATGATCAACTGACCCGCTACAACGCCAGCCAGCTGCGCCGCGACAGCCTGGCCGAAGCCGTGCACCAGAACCAGATCGCCCTGCGCACGGCGCAGCAGCAATACGTTGAAGGGGTGGTGGATTTCGTCAACGTGCTGACCGTGCAAGGTGCATTGTTGGCCACTCAAGAACAATGGGTCGAAAGTTCGGCCGGTGTGTCGCTGGCCATGGTCGGTCTGTACAAGGCCCTGGGCGGCGGCTGGGAATCGGTGTATCCGCTGGCTGATGCGCAGGCCGCTCGCTGAAGACGGGCTTTGCCTGGAGATATAAAAAATCGTAATGATAATTTATCTCAATCACGCGTGCGGTTCCGTTCATGCAAGCAACGACTGGTGACCAGCCCCTAGTTCTGCAAAAACACCACGTAGCCCCTGAACCAGGGGCTATCGCGCAGGTAGGCGGGTTCGGTCCAGGCACCGCCCTGGATCAGCCCGACCTTGTACGGCAGCCCCAAGCGGTCCAGGCGCGGCAGGTAGGCGGCGTAATTGGGGATGCTGTGGCGGCCCTGATAGGTCTGCACCACCACCTCGTCGATCACCCCCTTGAGCTGGCCGATGGCTTGCGGGTCGGCGTTGCTGCCCCAATCCATCAGTCCGGTGATGCTCAGGCGGTATTGCCGTGGCAGGCGCTGGCGCAGGTCACGCAGGAAATCGGCGTACTCATCCAGGTAGCGGGTGCCGGCGTCGAAGTCGATCTGGATCCCGATCACCGGGTTGCCTGCCTGTTGCCAGCGTTGCACCTGCCCCAGCAATTGTTCGTAGACCGACTCTGGCCAGCGCAGGGTATGGGCGCGGTACACCACCCACACTTCACCTTGAGTCAGGCGCGGCACCGAGACGCCCTGGGCGATCAGGCGCACGCCGCGTTCCGGCTGGCGGCGCGAGGTGCTGATCTGGCCCTGGAGGATGTACAGGCTCTTGGCCTGGGCCAGCACCGGCTGCGGCTTGACCCCGCTCCACAGCCAGAACGCGTCATAGTCGCCGGCGTCGACCGCCGCCCAGGCCTGGCCGCTGATCAATAGGCCCAGCAGCAAGCCGACCCGCAACAGAGGTTTCATGGGTTACCAGTAATACGGCAGGGATTTACTCCACTGGGTATCGGCGTAGGTGCCCTTGAGCTGGCGGAACCAGGCCTTGCGCACCGACTGCTCGACATCGGTGCCACCGCAGCTGTTGTTGCCCGAAGGCGCATAGCACTTGATGGCGCGGAACAGGGCGTAGGCGCGATCGTCCTTGGGCGCGTGCTGGTTGTCGATCACCTGGCGATAGCCCTCATGGCGGGAAAACACCGCCGGCTTGGCGTCGATGCCGCTGGAGCCCAGCTCGCCCTTGTACGGCGCGGCATCGAGCGGCGAATGGTCGAGGTCGTTGCGCAGAATGAACTCGCCCAGGCAGTTCAAGCCTCTGGGTTGCTTGTTGTCGGCCTGCAACACGACGGCGATCTCGGCGATGCTCGGGCAGCCGTAGCCGGACGCTCCCGGTTCGCCCTGCCAGTTGAACATCGCCAGCGGCTTGCCGCTGTCGTAAAAGTAGCCGATCCCGGCCCCGAGCTTGTCGGGCGAAGGGTTGGCGGGCATGCGTTTGAAGTCTTCGGCAAAGGCCGCGTATTGACCGCGCGACAGCTCTTTATAGAGCAGCACGAACAAGGCGCTGTCGCGTTCGCTGGCGTCCACGCCTTGGCTCACCTGCTGGCGCAGCAGCGGCAGGTCGGCGGCCAGGCGTTGCAGGCGATAGCGCACTTGCGGGGTCTTGATCGGCGAGTCGGCGGCAAAGACGTGGTCCAGGCGCTGGCTGAACTCGTAGTTCCAGGCCAGGGCCAGCTCCACGTAGTCACGCTGCAAGGGCTGCTTGACCTTGCCCAGCAGCTCCAGCCACAGGGCTTCGGCGGCCTTCCAGTCCTGGGCCTTGTGCAGCGCCAGGCCGCGCAGCACCTGCTGGCTGAAGGCGAAGTAATCGAGCTGCGCGGGCACGCTGGTTGGCAGCAGCGCCAGGGCCTGCTGCGGTTTGTCCTCGAGGTTCAGGTAGGCCGCCGCCTGCAGGTAGTCGAACAGGGCCGGTTGTTCGGCGAACACGGCTTTTTGCGCCTGTAGCTGCTTGAGGGTGAAGGTGCTCTGGTAGGCGCTGATGCGGCTCAAGTCCTCGACCGCCAGCAACTGCGGAGTGCGGATGTCCGGGCCCTCGGTGCTGAGCAGCTTGTTGTCGGCTTCCTGAATCAGCTCCGGCAGGCTGAGATTGCGTTGCGCAGGCGTGGCGTGCAGCAGTTGCCAACTGTAGTCCTCGGCCAGCTTGCGGTCATCGCCGGACAACCAGTGCACCCGGCGCAACAGGCCCTTGGCCGACGCACTGAAGTACCCCTGGGGGTAGGCCGCCAGGTAGCGCTCCAGGTTCTGCTCGGCCAACTGCAGGTTGGGCCGGTCGACTTTGTTCAGGTCCGGCAGGCCCATGTCGTCGAAGGTGTTGGCTTGCGCGGCGTTCAGTGGGATGCGCGCGCTCATGTACAGCGCGGTTTCCTTGAGCCAGGGCTGGGGGCTGTCGGTCAGGCTGGCGAAACGCTGGGTCGCCTGGTCGAAACGGCCGCTGTAAAACTCGGCGGCGCCCCGCAAGTAATTGGCGAAGGCCTTGCCGGTCGCGGAGAAATTCTGGTCTTCGATCAGGGCCGCGGCATTCCCAGCCTCCCACTCACAGACTTGCAGCATCTGCATGCGCTCGCCCGCCAGGTCGCGGCGTTCCTGTGCCGACAGTTCCGGAGTGTCGAGCAACTGGCCGATAAAGGCGCTGGCGCTCTCCAGGTTGTTACTGCGGCAGCGGTTGCCTTCGCCCTCGATAAAGTGCGGACGCTGATCCAGGGTTGCCACCGCCGGCAACTCCAGCTGCGCCAGTTGCTGGTCGAGGTGCGCGATCACGGCTTCCTGTGCGGCGGGCGTGGAGCTTTGCGGCTCGGGGTCCAGGCGCATCAGGTCGAACGGCACCGAGCCATATCCGGCTTGCAGGTCATTGTGGCTGAGGGCGACAGGGCTCAGGGGCAGGGTGCCCTGGTCGGACATCAGCAGGCGCAGGTTGGTCCGGCTGTCGTTGTTCGGGCTCAGGAACGGCACGCTGTTGCAGGCGCCACTGCCTTGTGGGGTCCAGAGCACTTCGCATATGGATTCGTCGAAACTGGCATAGGCCGGGGTCGCGCAGACGGCGCCAAGCGCCAGTGCCACAGATGACAGAAAACCGATACGCATGAATTGTCCCTAGTTCCGCAAGCACGGAGTGCGGTGATCCGATAGTGGCGCAAATCATACAGAAGCGATTGGGGCGCACCTACTGGCTGGCGTGTTGATTCCAGCTAACCTTTTCCGGGTGCACAGGTAACAGGCCCGGGCTAGAGCAGGCGGCCTGAAATGGCTGCGGTTGCTCGATAAAGATGATGGCGTTTTGCTTGACGCTCACCCTCGCTGTCGTAGACTCCGCCCATCCGACAGGGAGTAACGGTTATGCGGCGTTTTCGTGGTTTGGGATTCGGATTGACTTGCCTGGCGTGCCTGGCACAAGCGCAAACTCCCGTCGCCGACGATCCGCTGCTGGCTAACCCCGCCCCGGACGCCAGCTCGACCAGTACCGAAGCCCGTGGCGTACTGCGCGCCCGCGACCAGGCGATGATGGCCAGCGAGCTGTCCGGGCGCATCGTCGAACTGCCTTTCAGTGAAGGCGAATCCTTTAAAAAGGGCGATGTGCTCGCCCGTTTCGACTGCTCGGCCTATCAGGCCCAGCTCAACGCCGCGCAGGCCGCCAGCCGTGGTGCCAGTGAAGAGCTGGCGCACAACAAGCAACTGGCGTCGCTGAATTCGGTGGGGCGCTTCGAGGTCTCGCGGGCCGAGGCCAAGCTCACTGAAACCCAGGCGCAATCCCAGGTCTACCAGGTGCAGGTCAAGCGTTGCAGCGTGGTCGCGCCCTTCGACGGCCAGGTGGTGCAGCGCAAGGTACAGCGCTTCGAAAGCGTGGCGGCCGGCTCGCCGCTGCTGGAAATCGTCGATAACCGCACTCTGGAAATCCACCTGCTGGTGCCTTCGCGCTGGATGGGCAAACTCAAGCCCGGGCAGACCTTCAGCTTTATTCCCGATGAAACCGGGCAGGCGCTCACGGCCACAGTCAAGCGCCTGGGGGCGCGGATCGACGAAGGCAGCCAGACCCTGTTGCTGGTGGCCACGGTGCCCAGTGCCACGGGGCTGCTGGCGGGCATGAGCGGTACGGCGCGGTTTGCGGAGTCCAAATGAACGCGCCGCTGTCGGGGTCTGCGGAACAGGTATTCGCCCGCTTTCTCGACCTCGAGCGCCAGACCCGTGCCGCGTCGACCGTGGATCAACTGGCCTACAGCCTGGTCAATGACGGCCAGGCGCTGTTTGGGTTTCGCCATGCGGCGCTGCTGATCGCCGGCAAGGTGCGTGCGGTGACCGGGGTCAGCAGCCTCGACCCGAATGCGCCGTTCGTGGCCTTTGTCGAACATGCCGTGGCGCAACTGTTCAAGCGTGAGCGGGTGCAGCAGGCGCGGGTGGTGGCGCCGGACGAGGTGAGCGAGTCGGTGCGCGCCGATTGGCAGGGTTTGTCGGCGGCCCAGGTGTTCTGGTTGCCGTTGCTCGATCGCAAGGGTGAAGTCTTCGGCGGCCTGTGGCTGGCCCGGGACACCCCCTGGAGTCCCGCCGAACAAGTGCTGTTGTCGCAATTGGGCGATACCTACAGCCATGCCTGGCTGGCCCTGCAACCACGCCAGCCATGGCGTCTGCGCTGGACCCGCAAGCGCCAGCTGTTGCTGGTGGGCATGGTGCTGCTGGGGTTGTTGATTCCGGTGCGTCAATCGGTGCTGGCGCCGGCCGAAGTGGTGCCCCTGGGCGGGCGGGTGGTGGCGGCGCCGTTGGATGGGGTGATTGCCGAGTTCCTGGTCAAGCCCAACCAGAGCGTGAAGACCGGGGATCTGCTGCTGCGTTTTGAAAGCACCACCCTCACCGCCCAGGCGGATGTCGCGGCGCGGGCCCTGGGCGTGGCCGAGGCCGAGCTCAAGGCCAATGCCCAGCGCGCCTTTGCCGATGCGGAATCGAATTCGAAAATCGACCTGCTGGCGGCCCGGGTCGAACAGAAACGCGCCGAACGCGATTACGCCAGGGAGTTGCTCAAACGCAGCGAAGTGCGTGCCGAACGTGATGGCATCGCGGTGTTCGCCGATGCCGAGCGCTGGACCGGCAAGCCGGTGCAGACCGGCGAACGGCTGATGGAAATCGCCGACCCGAACCAGGCCGAGTTGCGCATCGAGTTGGCGGTGGGGGATGCCATTGCCCTGGAGCCCCAGGCGGAAGTGGCGCTGTTTCTCGACAGCGACCCGTTACAGCGGCACCTGGCGACCCTCGAGCATGCCGCCTATGAAGCCCAGCCCACGGCGGGCGGGCAACTGGCCTACCGCCTCGATGCGAGTTTCCGTGAAGCGCCGCCGCGCATCGGCTTGCGGGGTACGGCCAAAATCTTTGGCGAGCGGGCCCCGCTGGCCCTGTATCTGTTGCGTCGCCCCCTGGCCGGTCTGCGCCAGAGTGTGGGCCTGTAATGAACCTGCCGGCCCTGCGCACCGACTTGCAGTTGTCGGCCGCCGCGCCGGCCCTAGATGGCTCGCCGCGCTGGACCCTGGCTGACCCGGTGCGCGGGCGTTATTTCAAGCTGGGGGCGGCGGCGATCCGCCTGTTGCGCCATTGGGCGCTGGGCGACGCGCAGCAGGTGCTGCAAGCGGCCAACCGCGAGCCCGGTCTGGCGTTGAGCGAGGGCGAGCTGGAGGAGTTGTTGGGTTTTCTGCGGGCCCATGACCTGATCAGCGCCCTCGACCCCGAGCAACGCTCCAGTTACAGCGACAAGGCCGCGGCGCAGCGCCAGAGCCTGTGGCAGGTCCTGTTGCATCAGTACTTGTTCTTTCGGATTCCACTGTGGCGCCCGGATGCCTTTCTCAATCGCGCCTGGCCGTGGTTGCAGCGCTTCGGCCCCCACCTGTTGCGGTTTGGCCTGCCGATCACCCTGGGGCTTGGGGTGTTTCTGGTATCGCGGGACTGGCAGCGGTTTCTTGCGACCTTTCCTCACCTGTTCAGCCTCGGCGGGGCTCTGGCGTTCGGCTCGGCGCTGTTTTTCGCCAAGCTGTGCCACGAATTCGGTCACGCCTTTATGGCCAAGCGCGCGGGGTGTCGGGTGCAGAGCATGGGGGTGGCGTTTATGGTGCTGCTGCCGATGTTCTACACCGACGTCAGCGATGCTTGGCGGGTCAATGACCGGCGCGCCCGGTTGCTGATCGGCGCCGGCGGCGTGCTGGCCGAACTGCTGCTAGCGTGCGTTGCCTTGCTCGCCTGGTCACTGCTGCCGGACGGCCCGGCGCGCACCGCCGCCTTCATGCTGGCCAGCGCCACCTGGATCACCACCCTGGTGATCAACCTCAACCCGTTCATGCGCTTTGACGGGTATTTCCTGCTCAGCGATTTATGGGAAGTGGACAACCTGCAAGGCCGGGCGTTTGCCCTGTGCCGCTGGCACTTGCGTGAAGTGCTGTTCGGCTATGGCCAGCCGGCGCCCGAGCCCTGGTCGCCGCAGATGCAGCGGCGCTTGCTGTGGTGGGGCTATGGCTCGTGGTTGTGGCGTGCGGCGCTGTTCTTCGGGATTGCCCTGGCGGTGTATCACCTGTTCTTCAAATTGCTGGGCATCTTCCTGATGCTGGTGGAGCTGGTGTGGTTCATCTTCCTGCCGATCTGCAAGGAGGGTTACCAGTGGTGGGCGCGCCGCGAACAGGCCCACACCCCGCGCGTGCTGCTCAGTGGCCTGGGCCTGCTGGCGCTGTTGCTGTTGCTGGCGGTGCCCTGGCGCAGCAGCGTCGAAGTGCCGGCGATGCTCGAGGCCGGGCGCGTCACGGCGCTGCATGCGCCGGTGGCGGCGCGGGTCAAGCAGGTGCTGGTCGAAGATGGCCAAAGCGTGGCCCAGGGCGCGCTGCTGGTGGAGTTGGAGTCGCCGGATATCGACTCGCGGCTGGTGATCGTGCGGCGTGAAATCGACATCCTGCAATTGCAGATGCGGCGCCAGGCCGGGCGCAGCGAAACGGCGGCGGATGTCGGCGTGCTCGAGCAACGCCTGGCCGAGGCGGTGGCCGAGTACCGCGGCTTGCAGGCCAGGCGCGAACGTCTGCTGCTGCGTGCCCCTCAGGCCGGCCAGGTGCGGGACCTGATGCCGCAACTGGTGGCCGGGCGCTGGGTGTCGACCCGCCAGCCCCTGGCGCGGATTGTCGAGGGCGGCACCCGGGTGCGCGGTTACCTGGCGGAAGCCGATTTGTGGCGGGTCGCGCCGGGGGCGAGCGGGCGCTTTATCGCCGACGACCCGATGCGCCCGGCCTGGCCGCTGGAACTGGTGGATGTGGACGTCAATGGCGTGGCCGCCATCGACCTGGAGGCCTTGACCTCCGACCACCACGGGCCGATTGCCGTGCGCCGCGATGAGAACAGCCGGCCCGAGCCGGTGCAGGCGCAATACGGTGCCCGCCTCAGGTTGCTCGAAGAGGTGCCGACGCCAAGCCATCCGCTGCGCGGCGTGGCAGTGTTGCAGGGGCGCAGCGAGTCGTTGTTGGGCACGGCCTGGCGGCGTCTGGCGGCGCTTGGGGTGCGGGAAAGCGGATTCTAATGATGCAGGTCTTGAGGGAGTACAGCCGATGTTGAACAGTTCGTCCGCCGCCGGGTTGACCATGCGCCCCTCGCGGCCCACGGATGCGCCCTTTATGTACAGCCTTTACCAGTCGGCGCGGCCCGAGTTGCAGTTGATTGACGCCGAGCCCGAGGTGGTGGCGCAGGTGGTGGCCCAGCAGTATCAGGTGCAGGAGCGGGGTATTGGCGACAACTTCCCCGACGCCATTCACTACGTGGTGGAAAAACTCGACACCCCGATTGGCCTGCTCAGTGCCGACTTCGGACCCAATGAAATCCGCGTGCTGTACCTGGCGTTTGTCCCCGCGGCGCGGGGCAAGGGCTATGGCCGCTCGGTGCTGCAAGGGGTGCAGAAGGCTGCCGAACAAGTGCGCTGTCCGGTGGCGACGGTGGTCTGGACCAGCAACCCCCGGGCGCGCCAGCATTACCTGGCGCTGGGGTTTCAGGTCGAGGAAAGCACACCCGGCGCCGAGCGCCTGGTGTGGTACCCGGGGGTCAATTGAAAATGATGTTGAAGTAGCCCAGAGCCGGGTCGCGGCCCAGTGGCGGCTCGCGGGACACGAAAATCGCTTCCACGCGCCCCAGTTGCGGTAGCTCCAGGGCGCATAGGCCATCGATAAAATCGGTCGGTTGCAGGCTGCGCAACTGCACGTTGAAGGGCAGGCGGGGGCTTTCCGGCAAGCGTGCTTGCGGGCGCGAGTCGACCGAGTCGATCTGCACCGGCAACTGGCTGCCGTCGGGTAAATACAGCGGGCACGGCTGATTCAGCAGGGCCAGGAAGTGTTCGTTGGAAACCTGTTGCAGCATTGGCGTTCTCCAGAAGTCCGCCAACCAGGGCGCAGGGCCCCGGTCAGCGGCGGGATCAATTACGTGAAGGGAACACCCCTTGCAGGGCAATGCTGAAGTTCACCGCCAGGAACGGGTTCATCACCGCTAACGGCATGTTGCCGCCGGGGCTCGTCAAGGTGCCGCCGATGCTGCTGCTGGCGCCTTTGAGCGGGACCGGCGAGGGACCTTGCTGATCCGAAAAAATCGCTGCCGAAGGTGGCCCACCGGAGATCGAGGCGCCGATGTAAGAGTTGGTCGGTGTGGGCGCGGTGAGCGCATTGCTGGGAACGTTTGCCAGGTTGACGGTGGTCGTCACGGTCAGGCCTGTGGTCGGGATCGCCTGGGGCGGCAGGTTACTGGTCAGGATATTCACCTGCTCGAGGCCGCCGGTCTGGCCAATGCTCCGTAGCGACAAGCCTGCCCCTTGCCCCATTCCCGTGGGCAGTCGGCTTTGCAGGTTGGGCAGGCCGAAGGTGGTCTGGCCATTGCCGCCGTAGTAGGTGCCGATCAGAGAGAACAGCGCCGTATTCTGCTGGATGCTGATCAGTTGCCCATTGCACAGTGCCCAGCCATTGGGGGCAAAGTTGAAGCCGAACATTTGGATAGTGCCAATAAATGAGTCCATAGATCCTAGTCCTTGCGCTGTGTTGAGTGGGGTGCCCTGCCCGTTGGCAAGCCGCTTAGGCGGCCTGTCGGGTCTGCTTTACAGCGAGAGCAAGCGTAGACCTAACCTTGAATCGCGTCTGGCATTAATTTGGCCCAGGTCGTGATTGGAACAACAGGACGGGATTTGCGGCTTGTGGCCTACAATCAGCGCGTCACGCTCTGCCGGTAGCCGTGGACGATTTCTTGAGGATGGTGATGGGCGTTCCGAATAACGATGAAGTGGCCAACCTGCCTTACCGCCAGTGCACCGCGACTGAACACTCGGTTCTGCACCTGCTACGTGCCCCCTGGCTGATACCGCTGCTGGCCCTGGCCCTGTGCGCTCGCCTGTATCAATTGACGGCGGCGGCGATCTGGGGCGACGAAGGCTCCAGCCTGCTGCTGGCCCAATATCCCCTGGCAGGCATCTGGTTTCATGCAGCCCATGATGTGCATCCGCCGCTGTATTTCATGCTGCTGCGAGCCTGGATCGGCCTGTTCGGCGACTCCATCGAGTCGATCCGCATGATGAGCGCGTTGCCCGGGGTGGTGGCGGTGTTCCTCGGCACCTGGCTGGCGCACCTGATCGCCAGCCGCCGGGCGGCGATGCTGACCTGCCTGTTGTTGGCCCTGTTGCCCACGGCCGTGCGCTACAGCCAGGAAATACGCATGTATTCGCTGATGGGCGTATGGCTGCTGGGAGCGACCCTGGCGCTGGTGTACTGGGTTCGGGAGCCGCAGCGCCGGCGTTACCTGGCGATCTACGCGCTGCTGATGGCGGCGGCGTTCTATACCCACTATTTTTCCGCGCTCTGTGTGCTGGCCCATTGGGCCTATCTGCTGGTGTTACGTGCCCGATCCGCCGGCACCCAGCGCTATATCGCCCGCCACGACTGGTGGCTGGCCAACGTGGCGATTGTGTTGCTGTTCCTGCCATGGCTGCCGGGGCTGATCGACCTGGTGCTGCATGTGAATGCCCTGGAGGTGGGCGGCGATGTCGGCTGGGAGCCGGCCGTTACCCTGCGCTCACTGCCGTCGATGCTGTGGCAACTGATGGCCCAGGATGATGCTGAAGGCATGCCTCTGTGGTTGTTGCTGACCCTGCCCGGCGTGCTGGTCGGGATGATGGTGTACGTGGTCTGCACCGACCGCAGCCGCTATCGGTTCGCCACGCTGGTGGTGCTCTACAGCGCGCTGCCGCTGCTGGTGCTGTTCGTGGTGTCGTGGGTCTCGCCGGTGTTTATCGAGCGCTACCTGACCGCCCCGGCCCTGGGCTTGCCGATCATCCTGGCCTTGGGTATCGACCGCCTGGCCCGGCGCTTCAAGGTCTTGGCCCTGGTCCTGCTGCTGGCGGTGTTGGCCGTGGAGGGCGTGGGGCTGAAAAACAACTACACGGTGGACGCCGACGACCAGTTCAACGACATGGTCGCCTACATGAACCGCCATACGCTGGCCGGCGACCAGGTGGTCCTCGGCGACATGTTCTGGTACCTCACCTGGGGCTACTACGACCAAAGCGCGATCGCCCCCCGGCTGTATACGCCGCCCACTGCCGCCGGCGTGTCCACCCGGCCCAACAGCTATGGCTTTGGCACGTTGATCGATGAAAACGCCGGGGTCTACCTCGACCACCTGGAGGACCTGCCCCAGGGCAACAGGCGCGTCTGGCTGGTGATGAGTCGGGAGACGCCGGACGAGTTCCCGTCCATTCCAAGCACTTGGCGAAAAATTGACCAGCATGCGGGAGGCGATACCCAGGCGGTCTTGTATGAGGCTTGTGAGGCTGCCTGTGAGGCGCGCTAAGGCTGGAAGGCCCGGTGCAGAGCTGTCGGCATGAAACAGACCGGAAAACCCCGTCTTCATGGGGTTTTTCGACTTAAAGCCGTCTTCATTGATATCAAAATACTACTAGTTAGAAACAACTCCTTACGCTACGCTTTGTCCTACAAAATGGACTGAATTGCAGGTGAAGGGATTGCCCAATTTCCACTTTATCTCCGGATTGCCGCGCTCAGGGTCAACCCTGCTCTCTGCCATTCTTCTGCAAAATCCGCGTTTTCATGCCGGCATGACCAGCCCGGTCGGGTCGCTGTTCGCCAGCGTCCTGGGCCAGTGCAGCGCCGGCAGCGAATTTGGCTCGGTGATCGACACCCCTATGCGCCGGCGTCTGCTGGGCGGGCTGTTTGACTCCTACTACGCTGACAAGGCCGATAAATCGGTGATCTTCGACACCAATCGCCAATGGTGTTCGCGAATGCCTGCCCTGACTGACCTGTTTCCCCAGTGCAAAGTCATTGCCTGTGTGCGCAATGTGGCCTGGGTCATGGACAGCATCGAGCGCCTGTATCGGGCCAACCCCTTCGAAAACACCAAACTGTTCAACGACGACATCGAGCGCAACACCGTCTACAGCCGGGTCGAAACCCTGGCCCAGCGCAACCGCCTGGTGGGGTTTGCCTGGGCGGCGCTCAAAGAGGCGTATTACGGCGAGCACGCCGGTTCCCTACTGATTGTCGATTACGACCTGCTGAGCCAGGCGCCGGACCGGGTCATGCGTCTGGTCTACGATTTCATCGGCGAGCCCTGGTTCGAACATGACTTTGACAACCTGGCCTATGACGCGCCGGAGTTCGACCAGGCCCTGGGCGTGGCCGGTTTGCACAAGGTCAAGCCCAAGGTGGCCCTGCAATCGCGGCGCAGCATCCTGCCGCCCGATCTGTTTGAGCAATATTCAAAGTTGTCCTTCTGGCTCGATGGCTCTGCCAGCGCCGCCAATGTCATACGCATGAAGGCCGAAACCGCGATCAGTTGATCGCGGTTTTTTATTTCCCCTTTGGTAAACGTTCGAGTTCGGGTGAGCAGCATGTGGTGGAGCAAAGCTAAGTCGCAGGTGACCCCAGGGGCCAGAGCCATGGCTTCGCCCCTGATCATGTCCCTTGAGCCGCGCATGCTGTTCGACGGCGCGGTGGCGGCCACCGTGGCCGATGCGGCGCAACCCGAGAGCCACCCCACGGCGGACCCCACTGCAGACGCGGCCAAAACCCCGGCCTCGGCCGACCATCCGGCCACCGGCAGCAATGCCACCGCCACTGCCGGCACCGGTGACAGCCATGACCAGGCCGACGCCCCCCTGGCCGCCACACCGAACGCGGTGCCGGGGCAGACCGTGGTGTTCGTCGACTCCCGGGTCAAGGATTCCGCTGAACTGTTGAAGGACGTGGCACCCGGCACCCAAGTGGTACAGCTGGATGCGACCCGCGACGGCCTGCAGCAGATCGCCGACTACCTGGACCAGCACCAGGGCGTCAGCTCGGTGCAGATCATCGCCCACGGCAATGCCGGCGACCTGTGGCTGGGCAACAGCTACCTGTCGGCGGACAACGTTGCCGAGCGCAGCGCGGTCCTGGCCGAGATCGGCAAGGACATGAACGTCGGCGGCGATATCCTGATCTACGCCTGCAACACCGCCCAGGGCGAACGCGGCATCAGCTTCGTCGACTCCCTGGCGGCACTCACCGGGCGCGACATTGCCGCCTCCACCAATCGCACCGGCATCGGCGGCGACTGGACCCTGGAAATCGCCACCGGCAGCATTGAGAGCGTCAATACGCTGTCGAGCCAGGCCATGGCCGGCTATGACTGGGGGCTGCTCACGGTCACGGTGCAGAACGTCAACGACAGCGGTACGGGCTCATTGCGCGATGCGCTGGCGACGGCGCACAACGGCGATATCGTGACCTTCAACAGCAACCTCAGCGGCAGCACCGTGGCGCTCACCAGCCTGCTGGAAGTCAGCAAAAGCATCACCCTCGACGGCGACCTGGACAATAACGGCACTGCCGACATCACCCTCGATGGCCAGTACAAGACCAGCGTGATCAAGGTCGATGCCGGGAACACGGTGCTTTTCGACGGCCTGGTGATTACCCGTGGCCTGAGCGCCGGCAATGGCGGCAATGGCGGTTTTGCGGCGGCCGACGCCCTGGGCGCGGGGATCAGCAACTTCGGTGACCTGACCCTGAAAAACGTCAGCGTGACGGCCAACGCGGCCTCGGGCGGCGGCGGTGGCGGCGGTGTAGTCGCGCCAACTGTCGGTGGTGGTGGCGGCGGCGGCGGTGCGGTCGGTGGCGGAACCGGTGGGCACGGCGGCGTCGCCGGCGATGGCACGGGGACCTATGCCGGTACGGCAGGCACGGCTAACCAAGGCGGCCACGGTGGCGCCTTTGGCACGGTGGACATGGGCGGCGTAGGTGGTTCAAGCGTCGGCGGTGCGGGTACCCAGAATTCATACGGCTATTCCGATGGCTCTGCGGGCGGAACCGCGTCTGCTGGCGGCCTTTCCATCGGTGGCGGTGGTGGCGGCTCCGGCTGGGACTTTACCGGGGGCAAGGGTGGCTCGGCGGCTGGGGGTATCTACAACGCCAGCAGCGGCAAATTGACCATCGTCGGCACTTCGGTGATTACCGGCAACATCGGTGCCGGCGGTGGCGGTGGCGGCGGCTCGATGGTGGGCAGTGGTACCGAATTTAACGGCGGCGAGGCTGGCCGGGGCGTGGGTGCCATCTGGAATAAAGGCTCGGTGCTGATTACCGTTGCCAACTTTGCCGCCCTGAACGCGGCCAACAACTCCGGGGGCAGTGGCGTAGGTGGCTTGACCAACGTTTCCACGGCCTCGCAAGGCGTCTCGCCGACGGCGGTCCCCGGCTTGTTCAATGACACCGGTGCAACGGCGAACACGGCCTACGATCCGTCGCCGACCGCGACCATCGTGGTCGCGACTCCGGCCCAGCACATCGGCACCACCTCCCAGGTCACCATCACCTTCAGCGAAGCGGTCAGCGGTTTCACGCTGGCCGACCTGACGGCGGACCACGGCGTCCTTAGCAACCTGTCCACCAGCGACGGCGGCAAAACCTGGACCGCGACCTTTACCCCTGATGCCGGTGTCACCGGCACCGGCCACATCACCCTGGACAACACCGGCGTCACCAGCGTGTCGCTGAGCCTGGCCGGGGTCGGCAACACGCTGTCCGGCAACTACAGCGTCGACACCGTAAGGCCGACGGCGACCGTCACCTTTACCGGTCCGACCCTGAGCACCACCGCCACCGGCACGGTGAACATCACCTTCAGCGAAGCGGTGAGCAACTTCAGCCTGGCGGACATGACCGCGACCAATGGTGTGCTGAGCAACCTGAGCACCAGCGACAACATCCACTGGACCGCGACCCTGACCCCCGTGGCCGGCAACGCCAGCAGTGGCAACATCGTGACCTTGCACAACACCCTCTACACCGATACCGCGGGCAACGCCGGGACCGGCGATTCGACGTCCGGTAGTTACGTGATCGACACCGTATTGCCGACCGCGACCATCGTGGTGGCCAACCCTTCGTTGAGTATCGATGGCACCTCCCTGGTGACCATCACCTTCAGCGAGGCGGTTACCGGGCTTACCACCGCCGACCTGACGGTTGCCAATGGCACCTTGAGCGCCTTGACCACCCTTAACGGTGGCCTGACCTGGACCGCGACCCTGACCGCGACCGCCGGGATCAAAAACACCGGCAACGCCATTACGTTGAACAACAGCGGCGTCAGCGACCTGGCGGGCAATGCCGGCAGCGGCACCACCGGCTCCAATCTGTATTCGATCGACACCCAGCGGCCCACCGCGTCCATTGTGTTTAGCAACACCAACCTGGCTATCGGCCAGACCTCGCTTGTAACCATCACCTTCAGCGAAGCGGTGAGCGATTTCACCCTGGGCGACCTGACGGTGAGCAATGGCTCCCTGGCCAACCTGAGCACCAGCGACGGTGGTATCACCTGGACCGCGACTTTCACCCCAACGCCCGGGATCTCCATCGCCACCAACAAGATCACCCTGGACAACACTGGCGTGCAGGACGCAGCGGGCAACGCCGGCAGCGGCACAACCGACTCCAACAATGTGCTGATCGACGGCGTGCGCCCGACGGCCACCATCGAGATTGCCAGCAGCTCGTTGAAGGCGGGGGATACCTCGCAGGTGACTGTGACCTTCAGCGAAGCGGTGACCGGCTTCAACAACGCCGACCTGAGTGTTCTCAATGGCACTCTCAGCACCATGGTCACCACTGACGGCGGCATGACCTGGATCGGCACCTTCACCCCGGACGCCGGCGTGGAAGCCCTCGGCAACGTGATTACCCTGGCTAGCAACTCCTATCAGGACCTCAGCGGCAACCTCGGGACCGACGCCGCCAGCTCCAACCACTATGCGATCGACACCCGGCCGCCCACCGCGACCATTGTGGTCGCCGACCCGCAACTGACTGCGGGCGAGACATCAGGGGTGACCATCACCTTCAGCGAACCGGTCACCGGCTTTACCCTGGCGGACCTGAGCGTGACCAACGGTACCCTGTCCAACCTGACTACCAGCGATGGCGGCACGACCTGGACCGCGACCCTGACCCCGAACTCGAACACCGGCAGCCTGAGCAACGTCATCAGTCTGGGCAGCGGCGCTGTGACAGACCTGGCCGGCAACTTGGGGGCGGGCGCCAACTCGGCCAACTTCACCATCGATACCGTGCGTCCCAACGCCACCATCGTGGTCTCGGACCCGGTACTGGGGATCGGCGAAACCTCGCAGGTGACCATCACCTTCAACCAGGCGGTGACCGGCTTCAGCAACGCCGACCTGACGATCAGCAACGGCACCTTGAGCACGGTGACCACCACCGATGGCGGCACCACCTGGACTGCGACCTTTACCCCGAGCGGCAATACCACCGACGCCAGCAACCAGGTCGTCCTTGATAACAGTGGGGTCCAGGCGGCGGGTTCCGGCAATGTCGGCGCCGGTAGCAGTGTGTCCAACAACTATGCGGTCGATACCGAGCGTCCGACCGCCACCGTGGTGGTGGCCACCGATCACCTTGGGGTCGGCGGTTCGTCCGTGGTGACCATCACCTTCAGCGAGGCTGTGAGCGGTCTGGACCTGAGCGACTTTACCGTCGACAACGGTACCCTGAGCGGCTTGACCACCAGCGACAATATTACTTACACCGCAACCCTGACCCCGGTCGGAGGCATCAGCCAGGGCAACAACCACATTGTCCTGGATAGCAGTGGCGTGACCGACGTTGCCGGCAACGCGGGCGACGCGAGTGTCAGTTCGAATGCCTACATCATCGATAGCCAGGCACCCACCGCCACTATTGTATTCAACCAGCCGACTCTGCTGGCCGGGCAAACGGCCTCGGTGACCATCACCTTCAGCGAGGCGGTAACGGGTTTCGACAACGTCGACCTGAACGTGCCCAACGGCACCCTGAGCGCCGTTACCAGCGCCGATGGTGGCGTCACCTGGACCGCCACCTTCACCCCGAACAGCAACATCAATGACACCACCAACGCTATCAGCCTGGGCACGTCCTACATCGACCTGGCAGGCAATACCGGTAGCGCGGCCAGTTCAGGCAACTTCGTGATCGACACCGTGCGGCCGACCGCGACCATCGTGGTGGCGAACACGGTGTTGAATGCCGGTGCCAACTCGCTGGTGACCATCACCTTCAGCGAAGCCGTGAGCGGCTTCAACAACGCAGATCTGAACGTGGCAAACGGCACGTTGGACGCTGTTACCAGTGGCGATGGCGGTATCACCTGGACCGCGACCTTCACCCCGAGCAGCGATGTCACGGACACCACTAACCTGATCACGCTCAATAACAGCGGCGTGCAGAACGCTTCGGGCAACGCCGGCAGCGGTACCACCGATTCCAATAACTTCAGCATCGACACCCAGCTCCCGAGCGCCACTATTTCGGTTGCCAACGCGCACCTGGGCATCGGCCAGACCACCACCGTGACTATCACCTTCAGCGAAGCGGTCAACGGTTTTGACCTGTCGGACCTGAGCGTGGCCAACGGCACCCTGTCCAACCTGGCCAGCGCCGATGGCGGCACGACCTGGACCGCGACCCTGACCCCAACGGTTGGCGTCACCGACGCTACCAACCTGGTGGTACTCGATACCAGTGGGGTCATAGACCAGGGGGGGAACCTTGGCTCGGGTATCGTCATCTCCAACAACTATGGGGTCGATGCCGATCTGCCGAGCGCCACCATCGTGGTCGCCAACCCGAGCCTGACCGCCGGCCAGACCACCACCGTGACCATCACCTTCAGCGAAGCGGTCAGCGGTTTTGACCTGTCGGACCTGAGCGTGACCAACGGCACCCTGTCCAACCTGGCCAGTAACGATGGCGGCAAGACCTGGACCGCGACCTTGACCCCGACGGCCAACCTGACCGCCCCCAGCAACGTCATCACCCTGGACAACGGCAGTTACACCGACCTGGCGGGCAACGCCGGCATTGGCACTGCCAACTCCAACAATTATTCGGTGACCACGGTGTCCCTGGCCGGCGATCCGGAGTTCCGGGTCAGCGAGCCGGCGGTGGTGCCGGACGCGCCCAATGTGCCGCTGCAACCGATCATCTTTGGCCCGCCGAGCGGTGACTTGGGTTCGCCGCTGGTGATGCCACCGCTGTTCGAGCAACGCACCAGCGGTGGAGGCCTGCCGCCAATCGGCAGCATATTCATCAATAACGGTGCGCTGGCGCCGAGTTTCATCGCCCAGGTGTTCAGCACCGACAGCGGTGGCGATGGCAATGGCAACGGCTTCCTCGGCTTTGGCGGTGGCGATGGTGGGGTGTTCGGCAGCAGCACCCTGTCGAGCCTGTTCAATCAGGATTCGAGCTCCCATGGCGACTCCCTGAACGCCTTCGGCAAGCATTCGATCAGCACCGATGCGACCCAAGGGCTGCGCGGGGTGTTTGGCGCGCCAACCCTGGGCCAGCAATTGCAGCAACTCAAAGACAATGAACAACGGCAGATCCAGGATCTGACCTATGCTTTTGAACAGGCCGGCATCAGCGAAATGCAGGCTTGAAACACACTTAATCAATGCGGTTCCCAGGGGCAATTCAGGGATGAAAACAAGTCAGAAGTTGTTCAGTGTTAGCCTGCTGGCGCTGGTTGTGAGTGGTTGCGCGGTCACCAGCGACCCCATCGAACGCAGCGTCAGCGAGCAGCGCGCGAAAAGCGACCTGTCGAGCATGTACAAGGATCAGGAGCCGCTCAGCGGCCCCTTGACCCTGCACCAGGCCATGGCCCGCGCAGTGAAGTACAACCTCGAAGGCCGCCTGAAAATCATGGAGGAGGCCCTGGCCAAGCGCCAGCTGGACCTGGCCAGCTTCGACATGTTGCCGCGCATGGCGCTTTCCGCCGGCTACGCCGGGCGCAACAACGTCAGCGCCTCCAGCAGCGAAAGCGTGCGCACCGGCACCCAGTCCCTGGAACCCTCGACCTCCCAGGACCGCGACCGCAACGTGGCCGACCTGACCATGGTGTGGAACGTGCTCGACTTCGGGGTCAGCTACATCAGTGCCAAGCAGCAGGGTGACCAACGCCTGATCGTCCAGGAGCGGCGGCGCAAGGTGATCAACACCATCGTCCAGGACGTGCGCTCGGCCTACTGGCGGGCGGTGGCCGCCGAACGCCTGCTGGGTCAGATCGATAGCCTCATGGCGCGGGTCGACAAGGCCCGGGGCAACAGCCAGAGCATGAGTGAACAGCGCATCGGCGACCCGGTGCAGGCCCTGGGTTACCAGCGCTCGCTGATCGAAGCCACGCGCCAGCTCGAAGAGCAGCGCCGCGCCTTGTCCCTGGCCAAGACCGAGCTGGCAACCCTGATCAACCTGCCCCTGGGCACCCAACTGACCCTGGCCACCGTGGATGATTATTCGATTCCCGAGCTCAAGGTCGACATGGCCGTGCTCGAACAGGAAGCCCTGGCCAGCCGCCCCGAGCTGCGCGAGCAGGACTACCAGACCCGCATCAGTTCGGCGGAAACCCGCAAGGCCATGCTGCGCCTGTTGCCGGGGCTGGAATTCTCCGCAGGTGGGCATTACGACAGCAACTCGTTCCTGGTCAACGACAAGTGGGCCGACTACGGGGTCAAGGTCACCTGGAACCTGTTCAACGTGATTTCCGCCCCGGCGGCGATCAACGTCGCCAAGGCCGGTGAAGAAGTGGCCACCGCGCGGCGCCAGGCGATGTCGATTGCGGTGCTGGCCCAGCTCTACGTGGCCAACGCCAACTACCGTGAAGCCATGCGCCAGTTCAAGACCAACCAGCAACTGGCGAATATCGACGGGCAGATCGTCGGCCAGTTGCGCAACCGTTATCAGGCGAACGGCCTGGGCGAGCTGGACCTGATCCAGGGCGAGCTCAATACCTTGCAGACCGACCTGCGGCGTGACCTGTCCTACGCCGACCTGCGCAATGCCTATGGTCAGATCTTCGCCAGCGCCGGGCTCGACCCGCTGCCGGATGAGCTGCAATCGACCCAGGTCCAGTCCATTGCCACGGCCATGGCTAGCCGGGAAGCCGATTGGGCGTCGGGCAATATCGCGCTGCCGGTGGCCCATGCCAGGCAGCCGTAATCTGCAGGCGCCTGTTGCCAGCATCAGCCGTGCGCGCCGCGAGGCCCGCAATGGCCATCGCGGTGCGGCAATCCTGTTGACCGGTTTGCCGGCCGCAGGCAAATCGACCCTGGCTCAGGCCCTGCATGCCGAGCTGTTCGCCCGTGGCGCGCAAAGCCTGGTGCTGGACGGCGATGCCCTGCGTGGTGGCCTGAATCGCGACCTGGGGTTTACTGAAGCCGATCGTTGGGAAAACATTCGCCGAGCCAGTGAATTGGCGGCGTTGTTGGTGGGCAACGGGCAGATCGTGATCATGGCGATGATTGCGCCCCTGATCGAGCTGCGCGCACTCTTCGCCCAGCGCCTGGGCGATGACTACCACGAAGTCTGGTGCAGCGCCTCCCTGGCGGTGTGCGAGCAACGCGACCCCAAGGGCCATTACGCCCGCGCGCGGCGTGGCGAGATGGCGAGCTTTACCGGCGTCTCCGCGCCCTATGAGGCGCCGCTTGCCGCGGCGCTCGAACTGGATACCGGTCACGGCTCCGTCGAAACCTGCGTGGCCCGGCTGCTGGATTGGCTGGGTGAGTGCCGAGTAGTGCCCCAGTCATGAGTCGAGTGGCGTATGCGCGTTTGCCGGTCAGCCTGGATCTGTCCCTGTTGCTGCAAGCCCTGGCCGAGATCAGGCCGGAGCAATGGCAGGGGCATTTCAATGCCGAGTACTACCAGGGCGACTGGAGCGGAGTCGCGCTGATTTCGCCGCAGGATGCCCTCAGCGAGTTGGCGCCGGGGCAGGGCGCGGGGGTCGAGCGCCAGCCATGGCAGCGTGATCCGCGCTGGCAGCAGGCTTTGCGCGACCTGGTGCTGGAGATCCGCTCGGCGCGACTGCTGCGGGTGGGGCCGGGCAGCCGCATCTTCGAGCACCGCGACTACGATCTGGCCGGTCCCGAGGCTGACCTGCGCCTGCACATCCCCTTGCTCAGCCCGCCGCAGGTCGACTTTATGCTCGATGGCCAGCGCATGCCGCTGGTGGCGGGCGAATGCTGGTTTCTCGACCTGTCACGGCCCCACAGCGTGGACAACCGCGACCGCAGCGAGCGGATTCATCTGGTGCTCGACTGCCGGCCCGGTCCCTGGCTGAGCCAGGCCATCGAGGCCGGTTCTGCCACGACACCGGCCCCGGGGGAAGGGGCGGCCGCGACGGCGTTCGCTCAGTTTCGCCAGTTGCTGCAGGACCAGCCGTCGCTGTGCCAAAGCCTGCAGGCGCTGACCGACAGCGAAGCCTTTATCGCTGGCACCCTGGCGCTGGCGGCGCAGCACGGGTTGGACATCAGTGCCGACCAGGTGCGAGCGGCAATGCGCCAGGGCCGACGCCAATGGAATGAACAATGGAGCCACTGAACCTGCACGGCTGGTTGCCGATTCGTATTTTTGCGCGCCAGGGCCAGTGGTGGGTCGACTGGTGCTGGTTTGGCGATCAACCCTTGCACCAGCCGTTTTTCCGCGAGGCGGTGGATGCGGCGCTGCGCTTGCCATTCAACCAGGCGTTTCGGCGCGAGACGCCGCTGGCGACCCTGAACCAGTGGCAGGCCGAGAGCCCGGGAAGCGAGCCCCAGGCCTTTATCTGCCATGCCTCGCGCTGCGGCTCGACCCTGATCAGCCAGATGCTGGCGCAGCTCGATGGCTACACCGTGATCAGCGAACCGCCGCCGCTGGACAGCCTGCTGCGCAGCGGGTTGCCGGCCGACACCCTGGCGGCGGCGCTGCGGGGCCTGCTCAGTGCCTATGGCCAGGCTCGGGGCTTTGTGGAGCAGCGCCTGGTGATCAAGCTCGATGCCTGGAACATCGGCGAACTGCCCTTGCTGCGCCGCAGCTTTGCCACGACCCCCTGGTTGTTCGTGTACCGCGAGCCCCTGGAAATCGCCGTCTCCCATCTGCGCCGCAGCGGCATGCACATGGTGCCGGGGTTGATCGGGCCCAGTGCCCTGGATGATGCCGAGAGCGGTTTCGAGCGCGAGGCGTTTATCGCCCAACGCCTGGGCCGTCTGTTGCAGTTGGGGTTGGAACGTTGCGTCGAGTTCGAGGGGCTGGCGGTCAATTACAGTGAGCTGCCGCAGGCGATGGCCGGGCGCCTGGCGCGGTTTTTTGGGCTCGGCGCCGAGCAATGCGCCCGGGCTTTTGCCAGGGTCGAGCAACATGCCAAGCAGCCCGACCAGGTGTTTGTGGCCGATGGCGCGAGCAAGCGTGACGAGGCGTCGGCCTTGCTCCGAGAGCAGGTCGAGCGCCGGGCCCGAGGGCCTTACGAGCGGCTGGAAAACCTGCGTGCGGCGCAGGCCAGCAGCTGCGGCGACACTGCGGGTTCAGGGTTTTGAGGACAGGTCGGCCATGCCCTTGAGCAGTTCGATCGGCAGCGGGAAAACGATGGTCGAGGTTTTGTCCCCGGCAATCGAACTCAGGGTCTGCATGTAGCGCAGCTGCATGGCGCCGGGTTGGCGACCGAGCATTTCGGCGGCTTGCATGAGTTTCTCCGAGGCCTGCAATTCGCCCTCGGCATGGATCACCTTGGCCCGGCGTTCGCGTTCAGCTTCGGCCTGTTTGGCGATGGCCCGGACCATGGATTCATTGAGGTCGACGTGCTTGATTTCGACGTTGGCCACCTTGATGCCCCAGGCGTCGGTCTGCGCGTCGAGCACCTGCTGGATATCCATGTTGAGCCGTTCGCGCTCGGCCAGCAGTTCGTCCAATTCATGCTTGCCCAGCACCGCACGCAAGGTGGTCTGCGCCAGTTGGCTGGTGGCCATGAGGAAATCCTCGACCTGGATAATGGCTTTTTGCGGGTCCAGCACCCGGAAGTACAGCACCGCGTTGACCTTGACCGAGACGTTGTCGCGGGTGATCACGTCCTGGGGTGGGACGTCGAGCACCACGGTGCGCAGGTCGACGCGAACCATCTGCTGCACCACCGGGATCAGCAAGATCAGCCCCGGCCCCTTGACTTGCCAGAAGCGCCCGAGCTGGAACACCACGCCGCGCTCGTATTCGCGCAGGATCCGAAAGGTCGACAGCAGTAGCACAATCACCACCACCACGAGCGCCCCGATACCGATTTCCAAGCCCATCTCATTCTCCTCGCGGCGCGGATGCGACCGCTGTGACGTGCAGATGCAGGCCCTCGCGTGCCACCACGCGCACCGCTTGCCCGGTGTGCAAGGGGCTGGCGCTGAGGACCTGCCAATGTTCGCCCTGCAGCTGGACCCAGCCGTGACAGGGGGTGTCGGTTTGGACGGCGGTCACCGGGGTCACGCTGCCCACCAGCCCGGCATCGCCATTGACCAGCCGTTTGCGGCGCGCCCGCAGTGCCAGGCTCGCCAAGGCCACCAGCAGCACGGCGCTGAGCACCGCGAGGCTGACGATCAGCGGCAGCGGGATGCCATAGCCCGGGATGTCGGTGTCCATCAGGATCACCGAGCCGGCAATGAAGGCAACGATGCCGCCAAAGCCGATCACGCCGAAAGTCGGCAGGAAGGCCTCGGCCACCATGAAGCCGATGCCCAGCAGGATCAGTGCTGCGCCCGCATAGTTCACCGGCAGCAACTGCAGGGCATACAACCCCAGCAGCAGGCAGATGCCGCCCAGCACCCCGGGCAGCGCCGTACCGGGGCTGACGAATTCGAAAAACAAGCCATAGACGCCGAGCATCATCAGGATCATCGCCACGCTGGGGTGGGTGATCAGCGACAGCAGTTGCGTGCGCCAGTCGGGGTCGTGATGAATCAGCGCTGCGCCCAGGGTGTGCAGCTGGAGTGCCTGCCCGGCGGCGTTGAGGGTTTTGCCGTCCAGCTGCTTGAGCAGGCCCGGAAGATCGTCGGCCAGGTAGTCCACCACCTTGATCTTCAGCGCCTCTTCGGCGGGCAGGCTCACGGCTTCGCGCACGGCCCTCTCGGCCCATTCGGCATTACGCCCGCGCAGTTGGGCCAGGCCACGGAGGTAGGCCGCTGCATCGTTGATCTGCTTGTGCGCCAGGCTGTCGACAGCGGGGTCGGGGGCGCTGGTTTTGTCGCTGATTGGCGCCGCCGGCGGGTTGCCGGACCCTGGCAGGACGCCGAGCTGCACCGGGGTTGCGGCGCCCAGGTTGGTACCGGGGGTCATGGCCGCAATATGGCTGGCGTAGAGGATGTAGGTCCCAGCGCTGGCCGCCCGCGCGCCGCTGGGGGCGACGAAACCGGCGACCGGCACGGGGCTGGCGAGAATGGCCTTGATAATCGCGCGCATCGACGTGTCGAGCCCTCCGGGGGTGTCGATGCCGATCACCACCAGTTGCGCGTGCTCGGCGGCGGCCTTGTCCAGGCCGCGCAGCACATAGTCGGCGCTGGCCGGGCTGATGACATCGTTCAGCGTCAGCACCACCACCGGGTCCACGGCCCAGGCCGGCCCGACCGGCAGGCCGATCAGCAGCCCGAGCAGCACTGCCCGCCATCCGCTTCTGTTCATATGACCCTCCTGGAGAGTCATGCACAGGGACGTTCATTCGTTCGCTGGCCTTGCACGTGAGTCTAGTTGAGCAACCAGGCGCTTGAATCGTGCAGCCCGCACGGCGGGTGCCGTTGGGAAGTTAATCGGGCCGTCGGTGGTGGCGACCTCAGGCGCGACCTAGACTCAGTTGCAGTGAGCAAGAGGTGGTCAACCCAAGTCCGGCAACAGCGTTGCGGACACCGAGGTGCAGCATGCGTATGGCAAAAACCGTGCAACGCAGCCTGGAGCAGGCGCATTGCGAATTTGATGTGGTGACTCACCCGCATTCGGCCAGCAGCCTGGAGACCGCGCGAGTGGCCGGGGTGCCCGCCGAGCGTGTGGCTAAATCGGTGGTTCTCGACGATCACCATGGGCACTACCTGATGGCCGTCCTGCCTGCGAGCCGGCATCTGGACCTGAGCAAGGTGCGCGGCAGTGGCGAATGGCAGATCACCCGCGAAAGTACCCTGGCCCATCTGTTTCAGGATTGCGAACGGGGCGCCGTGCCAGCGCTGGGCGAAGCCTACGGTCTGGACATGGTCATAGATCCCTTGTTGACGCGGCAGAAAGACATCTATGTCGAAGCCGGCAACCACCACAATCTGGTGCACATGAGCATGGAGCAGTACCTGAAGATGGTGCCCCATGCCGAAGTGTGCGAGGTCAGCCATTAACTCAGCCGGGCGCTTTTCGCGCCCGGCTCCCTTTCACATCCAGGAGCCCTCCAATGGAGTCACCGACCCACAGCCTGCCGGCGCTGTTCAAGCAGCTCGGCCTGCCCGACGATCCGATCAGCATCGAGCGCTTTATCGCCACCCATTCGCCGCTCAAGCCCGAATTGCACCTGGCCGATGCGTTTTTCTGGTCCCGCAGCCAGGCGGATTTTTTGCGCGATGAAGTGCTGGAGGATGCCGATTGGGCGGAGGTGGTGGATCAGTTGGATGTGTTGTTGCGCAAGGGGCGTGGGGGGTAGACGCGTTATCAGGGCGTACTTGAGGTCGGCCAAAGGCGCGAGGTATGCACTAGGGAGAGAATCCAGATGGTTTGTTGATTCAACTGGTAAACCACGCGGTAGTTTTGATGGGGAATCCGCTCGCGCGTCCCTCGGGACCCAGTTGAGGGTTGTGTTCGAGGTGGCTGATCGTCTCGCTGAAGCGTTGGTCCATCGTTGCGGGTTAAGGGCGTACAGGTCGTCCCATATTGCGGCACGATCCTGTGCTGCTTGTGGCGTCCACATCAGCTTCATTTGTCGGTGAGTGCCTGCGCACGCCTGGCGGCGAATCGGGCTTCTATCTCGTCGTTGGAAATCCCATTCCCAGCATTCAAGGAGGTGCGTGCGGACTCGACTTTACTGTGCAGGAAGGCTTCGTATTCCCGGGCTTCGCGTTGTTTTTGCACGAACTGGCGCATCATCTCGCGAACGATTTGCGAGGCTGACCGGTGCGCGCCTCGGCCTCGGCCATAAATTGATCACGCAGCTCGGATTCGAGTTTCAGGGTAAATACGGCTTGCTTGTGCATCGGTAGGGTCCTGATGAGGTACCGAAAAAGTATGTACGTTTTCAGTACCTCATCAGGCCTTGTGAAAGAAATGACGACCGGCTGCGGGGTAATTTGTATCAAAACTTGACCAAAAATATCCGCCAATGTCATATTGATAGTTAGCAAACTAACAGTGTGCAAATCTTCCCTTGTCCCAGAATCTCGATGCGCTCCAGATGAATATCAGCAGCGGCATGGTGGTCGCCTCGCGCCATTGGCGGCGGATCTGCCAGACCACGCTGCTCAACTATGGCATCTCCGAAGCCTGCGCCGTGCCGTTGTTGATGATCGGGCGCCTGGGCGAGGGCGTGCGCCAGGTAACGGTGGCCCATGCGGCCGGGATGGAGAGCCCGTCTCTGGTGCGCTTGCTCGATCAACTGTGCAAGGCCGGTTACGTGTGTCGCACCGAAGATGCCCATGATCGCCGGGCCAAATGCCTGAGCCTCACCGTCAGCGGCCGCGAGCTGGTGCAGGCGGTGGAGTCGGAACTGGCGCGCCTGCGTCGCGAAGTGCTCGATGGCATCGCCCCGGGGGACCTTGAGGCCGCGCTGCGGGTGATTCGCGCCTTCGAGTCGGCGAACCATTTGCCGGTGGCCGCTTCTTGAACGGATTTTTTACCGGCATGCCGCCGGCGCGGGACTGGTTCTACGGCGCGCGCACTTTCGCCGCGTCGATGATCGCGCTGTACATCGCCATGCTGATGCAGATGCCGCGCCCCTACTGGGCCATGGCGACCGTGTACATCGTCTCCAGCCCCTTTGTCGGTCCCACCAGCTCCAAGGCGCTGTACCGTGCGGTCGGCACCTTGCTCGGGGCGGCTGCGGCGGTGCTGTTTGTGCCGATGTTCGTGCAGAGCCCCTATCTGCTGGTGGTGGTGATTGCGCTGTGGACCGGCATCCTGCTGTTTTTGTCCCTGCACCTGCGCACCGCCAACAGCTATGCCTTGATGCTGGCGGGCTACACCTTGCCGCTGATCGCCCTGCCGGTGGTGGATAACCCCCTGGCGGTGTGGGACGTGGCTGAGGCGCGCACCGAGGAAATCTTCCTCGGCATCGTCTGCGCCGCGGTGGTTGGCAGTATGTTCTGGCCGCGACGCCTGGCTCCGGTGTTTGTCGACGCAGCCGGCAAGTGGTTTGCCGATGCGTCCACCTACAGCCAGCGCTTCCTCAGTCGCAGCGTGGACCCGCAGGAAGTCAGCGCCTTGCGTAGCTCGATGGTTGCCACCTTCAACAGCCTGGAGCTGATGATCGGCCAGTTGCCCCACGAAGGCGCGCGGCCACAGACCGTGCGTAACACCAAGGAACTGCGGGGGCGCATGATCCACCTGTTACCGGTGGTGGACGCCCTGGATGACGCGCTCTATGCCTTGGAGCGACGCACCCCGGAGTTGGTGGTGCAGTTCACGCCTGTGCTGGAACAGGCCCGCGCCTGGTTGCAGGCCACGGCCGAGGGCGCCTCGGTGGAACGCTGGCAAGTGCTGCGCAAACAGCTCGAGGCCTTGCAGCCGAGCGCCGAAGCGCTGGACGATCGACGCCAACTGCTGCTGTCCAATGCGCTGTACCGCTTGGGCGAATGGATCGACCTGTGGCAGGACTGCCGCAGCCTGCAACACGCCATTCAATGCGAAAGCCAGGACACCTGGCGCGCGGTCTACCGGCATTGGCGGTTGGGCCGGCTGACGCCGTTTCTCGATCGCGGGCTGATGCTGTATTCGGTGGTCTCGACCATCACCGCGATCATCGTCGCCTCGGTGCTGTGGATCCTCCTGGGCTGGACCGACGGCGGCAGTGCGGTGATTCTGGCGGCGGTGGCGTGCAGCTTTTTTGCCTCGATGGACGACCCGGCGCCGCAGATCTATCGCTTCTTTTTCTGGACCGCGATGTCGGTGCTGTTCGCCAGCCTCTACCTGTTCCTGATCCTGCCCAACCTGCATGATTTCCCGATGCTGGTGCTGGCTTTTGCCGTGCCCTTTATCTGCGTCGGGACCCTCACGGTACAGCCGCGCTTTTACCTGGGCATGCTGCTGACCATCGTCAACACCTCGTCCTTTATCAGCATTCAGGGCGCCTATGACGCCGATTTCCTGAGCTTCGCCAACTCCAACCTGGCCGGGCCCATGGGCTTGCTGTTTGCCTTTGTCTGGACCCTGATTGCCCGGCCCTTCGGTTCGGAGCTGGCGGCCAAGCGCCTGACGCGCTTTAGCTGGCGCGACATTGTCGGCCTGACGCAGCCGGCGACCCTGGCCGAGCATCGGCACCTGGGGGCGCAAATGCTCGACCGGCTGATGCAGCACCTGCCGCGCCTGGCCATGACCGGCCAGGACACCGGCGTCGCCCTGCGCGAGCTGCGGGTGGCGCTGAACCTGCTGGACCTGCTGGCCTACTCGCCACGGGTGCAGGGCGCGGCGCAGGCATTGGTGCGGCAAGTCGTGGCCGAGGTTGGGGCGTATTTCCAGGCCTGCCTCAAGGCCGATGAACGCCTGCCGGCGCCCGGTGGTCTGCTGATGACCCTGGACCGTACCCGGCGCGCCCTCAACGCCCAGGCCCAGGACGACCACGAAACACGCCTGCATCTGCTGCACGCCCTCAGCGGCCTGCGCCTGGCCTTGCTGCCGGGGGTGGAATTCGTGGGCGGCGGCGAGCTTGAGGAACCCCTTCCCCATGGCATCGATGGAGCGCCTTTATGATCGGTGATCTGGATATCAGCGGGGTGTTCCTGCCCACGCTGCTGGTGCTGATGGGCATTACTTACGTGTTGTACCTGGTGGTGCACGGGTTGTTGACGCGCATGCACTTCTATCGCCTGGTCTGGCACCGGGCACTGTTCAACGTGGGTCTCTACGCCTTGTTGCTTGGCGTGGTGGATTCACTCAGTCGATACCTGATGACATGAAAAAACCTTTATTGACCATCGGGCGCGTAGTCCTGACCTTGCTGGTGGTGACTTTCGCGGTCGTGGTGGTGTGGCGCATGGTGATGTACTACATGTTCGCGCCCTGGACCCGGGACGGGCATATTCGCGCCGATATCGTGCAGATCGCGCCGGATGTGTCCGGGTTGATCCAGCAGGTCCAGGTGCGCGACAACCAGTTGGTGCAACGGGGCCAGGTGTTGTTCAGCATCGACCAGGACCGTTTCAAGCTGGCCCTGCGCCAGGCCAAAGCCGCCCTTGCCGACCGCCAGGAGACCCTCGATCAGGCCCAGCGTGAAGCCCGGCGCAACAAGGGCCTGGGTAACCTGGTGCCGCGCGAGCAACTGGAAGAAAGCCAGTCGCGGGTGGCCCGTGCCCAGTCGGCCCTGGCCGAAACCCTGGTGGCGGTGGACAGCGCGCAATTGAACCTCGACCGCTCGGTGATCCGCAGCCCGGTTGACGGTTACGTCAACGACCGTGCACCGCGGGCCCAGGAGTTCGTCACCGCCGGGCGCCCGGTGTTGTCGGTGGTGGACAGCAACTCCTTCCACATCGACGGTTATTTCGAAGAGACCAAACTCGACGGCATCCATGTCGGGCAGACGGTCGACATTCGGGTTATTGGTGACCGCGCACGGTTGCGCGGGCATGTCGAAAGCATCGTCGCCGGCATCGAAGACCGCGACCGCAGCAGCGGTTCCAACCTGCTGCCCAACGTCAACCCGGCCTTCAGCTGGGTCCGGCTCGCGCAGCGGATTCCGGTGCGCATCGCCTTTGACGATGTGCCGGCGGACTTCCGCATGATCGCCGGGCGCACCGCTACGGTGTCGATCATTGACGGCCAGGGTCAACCGCAACAGGGGCCTGCGCAATGAATACAGCGGCGCGCTTGGCACTGGCCGGGTTCGGCCTACTGCTTTCGGCCTGCCACATGGTCGGGCCGGACTACCAGTTGCCGGCGGACGCGGCGCTGCAGCGTCCCGACTTGCAAGGGGAGCTGGCGGCCAAGGACTCGGACGTGGTCTCGGCGCCGGTGCCTGGCGATTGGTGGCGTCTGTATCAGGACCCACGCCTGGATCAGTTAGTGCAGCAGGCCTTGGCCTCCAACACCGACCTGCGGGTCGCCGCCGCCAACCTGGCGCGCGCCCGGGCCCAGGTCGACGAAGCCCAGGCTGCCGGCGGCTGGAGCGGCGGGGTGAAGATGGGCGCGCAACGCTTGCAGGAGTCGGGCGAAGCCTTCCTCCAGGCCGATAAGGTGCCGGTGGCTAATGTCGGCGACATCGCGATCAGCACCGCCTATCAGTTCGACCTGTTCGGCACCCTGCAGCGTGGCATAGAGGCGGCCAAGGCCAATGCCGACGCTACACAGGCTGCGGCCGACACCGCGCGCATCACCCTGGTGGCCGACGTGGTCCGGGCCTATACGCAAATCTGCGCGGCCAACGAGGAGCGGCAGATCGCCGAGCATTCCCTCGACCTGCAAGCCCAGAGCACCCAACTGACCCAGCGCCTGCGGGATGCGGGGCGCGGTGACGAGACCCAGGTCACCCGCTCGCAGACTCAATTCAAGTCGCTGCGCGCCGAATTGCCGCGCTATGAAGCGGCGCGCCAGGCCGGGCTGTACCGTCTGTCGATGTTGCTGGCCAAACCCCTGGACCAACTGCCCGCCGGCACCAGCCGTTGCGCCGAGCTGCCGCACATTGCGCAATTGTTGCCGGTGGGTGACGGCGCGACCCTGCTCAAGCGCCGGCCCGACGTGCGCCAGGCCGAACGCCGTCTGGCGGCTGCCACCGCCGACATCGGCGTGGCCACCGGCGCGCTGTACCCGGACATCAGCATTGGCGCCACCGTCGGGACAGTCGGCATCCTGGAAAACCTCGGCAAGCCCGCCACCAACCGATGGGGCTTTGGCCCGCTGTTGAGCTGGAGCGTGCCGTCCAATGGCGCCCGCCAGCGCATTCATCAGGCCGAAGCCGTGAGCCAGGGCGCCCTGGCGCATTTCGACGGGGTGGTGCTCAACGCCATCCGTGAAACCCAGACCGGCCTGGCGCAATACAGTGCCCAACTGCAACGCCGCGATGCCCTGGCTGATGCCGAAGTGTCGGCGCAGCAGGCGGCGGACCAGACCCATCGCTTCTTCCAGGCCGGCCGTGCGTCGTTCCTGGCCGACCTGCAAGCCACCCGGACCTACACGGATATGCGTGCGCAACTGGCCTCGGCCAACACCCAGGTTGCCATGAGCCAGATCGATCTGTTCCTGGCCCTGGGCGGCGGCTGGGAAAGCGGACGAACGCAAGGCTCACCGCCCAGCAAACCCTGAGCCCGTTGCTATGCTTTGAGCTGTTGGGCGAGCGCCTTTTGAGAGTGCCCCGCCCACGGCTCAAGCACGCGATGGTCATGGGGATTCCAATAATGAAAAACCCTTATGCTCCCGGCTTCTGGTGCGTTCTGTGCGCGCTGTTGCTGCTTTCTGCGACTTACTTCTACGGCATCATGCTGGCCCACCAGATCGACAAGGCAATGGTTTTCCTCGACAGCGCCACTGCGCTGATCGCAGTGCTGGCAATCGTGGTGGTGGCCTGGGCTTCGCTCGGCAGCCTGCGGCTCAAGAAAAAACAACTGGAACAGAGCAAGACCCTGGTGGTGATCTGGGACACCAAGGTGGCGTTGCGTCGGGTCGAAACCGTGTTCGATCGCTATTTCTGGGGCAGCTATTGGCAGCCGGGGCGCAGTTTTCAGGAAGTCATGGGCGAACTCACCGGCACCCCCCTGGAAAAAAGCCTCGAAGCCCTGAAGAAACAGTGTGTGGTCCTTGATCGCCAATCTTCCGACGGCCGGCACTGGCTGAACAACGCCCGCGAACTCTCCGACGTTGCCACGGCCATGGCCCGCCAGCGCTACCAACTGGACTTCTGCGACCCGCGAGGAGACGCCCCGGGCGGCGCCGTGATCGATCGCGACTTCGAAGTGCTGGTCTACACTTGGAGCGCCCGCCTCAAAAGCTTCGACCACCAGCTCGATGCCCTGGAAGTCGAATACTCCTGAGCGGCTACAACACCTGTAGCTGCTGCCGAAGGCTCGGGCCGCGCTTGGACGCGGGCCATAAGAAACGATACCCCTCTAACTGAAACCCGCGAGCTACCCCATGGACCCCCGCCTGTGGTGGCGGCCTTCGGCGGGGATCGGCGTGAGTTTTTCAACTCACCGGTCGTGGCACGCCGTCGAGCAAGGCATCGACCACCGCTCTGACCATTTCCACCGAATGGATCATCGACCAGATCAAGCCGCGCTCGATGCCGCTGGCACTGGTGATTTCCTCGGCGGTTTCCTCGGCGCATTTGAGCAGCGACGGACGGAGACTAGCCCTGGACATTCACGCGACACAAGCCATGCAAACAGCGGAAATGAAACGGGTGGATTCTCTCGGGAACACCCTACAAATCAAAGAGAAAAGACGCTCTCACACATAGAACTTGTCGCCCTCCAGACCGGGGATGGAGCGGCGCTCATTCGGGCCAGCGTCCGAACGCGGCCCGGGCATTCGGCAACGGCTACAAAACCTGTAGCCGCTGCGGCAGGCTGTGCTGGCCCTTGCAGGCGGCCAAAAAACCACTGCCTAACCGCCATCAATGGGCCCCACCGGCCGTCCCGCGAATGCGCCCTGGCTCACGGATTAACGAGTTTTCACATGCAAAGGCTGGGTCGTCAGGCGCCGCCAATGCTAATCTTCGCCCGCTTTACGCGAAGTCGAGCCGCAACCCGTCATGGGTTCAGGGAAGACGAACACACCTTCAAACAACGGATATTGATCGGGTCAGACATGAATAAATCAGCAGGCGTACTGTTAGGAATCGTCGTCGCAGTAGGTGCAATCAGTGCCGGCGGCGCCTGGTACACCGGCACCAAGCTCGAAGGTGTCCTGCAAACCTCGATCGCCGACGCCAACAAGGAACTGCAGGCCGCGATGGTCGGCTCCAACGGCAGCGCGACCCTGGAGCTGGTATCCCTCGATCGCAAGCTGTTCACCAGCACCGCCCATTACCGCCTCAAGGGCGAAGGCGAGCTGTTCAACGGCAACGCCGAGCTGTTGTTCGTCGACCATATCGAACACGGCCCGCTGCCGTTCTCGCGCCTGATCAGCCTGAAGTGGCTGCCAGTCATGGCCACCAGTCACTACGAACTGGAAAAGAACCCGCAGACTGAAAAATGGTTTGCCGCCGCCAATGGCCAGTCGCCGCTCAAAGGCCTGGTTAACATGGGCTATGACCGTTCCGCCAACGGCACCCTCGAGCTGCTGCCGCTGGATATCGCGCTGGATGACAGCACCAAATTCAAGTTCTCCGGCCTGAACCTGAATGTAGACAGTTCGTCCGAAGCCAAGAAGGTCAAGGTCGACGGCTACATGGACAGCCTCACGCTGCTCCTCAACCCCGCAGACAAACCACCGGTACTGGTCGAGTTGAACGGCTTGACCCTGGCCAGCAACCTCAACAAAAGCAGCTTTGGTTTCTACCTGGGCCAGAACACCCTGGAGCTGACCAGCACCAAGGCCACGTTTGGCGACAAGAAATCGGTCCTGACCCTGAAGAACTTCGAACAGAAGACCTTCAGCGAAGAATCCGGCACTACCCTGGGCGGCCGTGCCGATTACAAGGTGGGTGAGATCAACTTCGACGGCAAGAACATCGGTTCGGCGCAGATGGCCTGGAGCATGAAGAACCTCGACACCCAGTCCCTGATGGACCTGGTGCAGGTTTATCAGACCAAGCTGCAACCCTACGAAGCTGCCTCCACCGCCGCCGCGGAGAATGGCGAGCCGGCCCCGGAGCTGCAAATGAGCGAGGCCGAAGAGGCCAAGGTGCGCGGCGCGGTGAACAAGGTGCTGGAATCCAAGCCGCAGCTCGCCCTGGAAAACTTCTCATTCAAGACCGCCAACGGTGAGAGCCGCTTCAACCTCAGCCTGCACTTGGCCAAGCCGCAGAACCTGGAGTTGCCGCCTGCTGAGCTGGGCAAGCAACTGATCAGCCAACTGGACGCCAATCTGCTGCTGTCCAAGCCGATGATTGCCGATGTGGCGGCGTTGCAGGCGCAACTGGATGGCCAGACCGACGCCAAGCTGATCGCCGATCAGAGCAACATGGCGGCGGAAATGGTCAGTGGCATGGCCCTGGGCACCCAACTGGCCAAGCTGGAAGGAAGCGATATCGTCTCCAAGCTGCACTACGCCGATAACCAGGTGGACTTCAACGGCCAGAAAATGAGCGTTGAGCAGTTCATCGGTTTTGTCATGAGCAAAGCCGGTGGTGCTGGCGGTCTTCGCTAAGCTCGTTTCGCTCGGCCGTAGCCGGCCGGCCACTTCGTAGCAACCTGACGCCCGACTCCTGTTTTCCAGCAGGGTCGGGCGTTTTGCTGTGCGCGCTGAACGTGTCTGGCGCGCGACGGTGACCTGCAATCACCCGCCTTGAGCGGTCGGCGAAAATTCGTCGCGTTCCGTTTTTGTGAAGCGCTGGGCGCAAATGAATCTGAATAAATATTGCGCTGCAAATTCTCGTCTAACCTTGCGTGAAAGAATCAACTCGAAAAGATTTTGCTGGATCTTCCGATTCCGGCTTTCCGGCGCGTAACCAGCGGGGGGCGAAAGACCTCGGCTAGCCATGTAAGGATGCTGACGAAATGCCGTTTATTGTTCATCCCGTTCGCTTCTATGGTTTGCGCCCGCTGTTTCGTCTGGCGCTGTGCAGCCAGTTGCTTTGGCCGACCCTGGCGTTTGCCGACGCGGCCTATGACCAACTGATTATCCAGGCGCGGGCTGGCACTTATGCCCCAGCGCTGACCCATTTGCGCGCCGTACCGCCCGAACAGTTGACCACCGGCTTGGTCAGCGACCACCTGCAAATCGCCAGCTGGGCCGGCCTCGATTCAGAGGTGGTGGACGTCTATGAGCACCAGGCGCGCAACCGGGTCTTGCCGGTGCAGGCGTTGACCGCCACGGCCCGCGCCTATCGCAACCTCAAGCGCTGGGACTCGGCGACCCAGGTCTACCGTCAGGCCCTGGAACGCGACCCGCAAAATGCCGACCTGCAGTTGGGCTTGGCCATGACCCAGGCCGACTCTGGCCAGCCTACCGAGGCGGTTGCCCGGGCCAAGGCACTGGTGGCCGCCAAGCCCGATGACCCGGCGCGCCGCCTGGCGCTGGGCTATGCGCTGACCCGTTCGGGCGCGCCCTATGACGCCCTGTTTGAATACGACCAGGCGTTTCTGCGCGCCGGCAACAAGCCTGAAGTCGCCCGTGAATACATTGTCGCCCTGCAACGGGCACGCCTGCCGGAGCCGGCCCTGCGCCTGGCGCGCCAGCGTCCGGGGCTGCTCGACCCGGTGACCCTGCGCCGCCTGGAGGGTGATGTGGCGGCCGAGCGCGTGCGCCTGGCCGAGTTTGCCACCCGCAGTGAAAAAGAACGCTTCGTCATCGCCGACCGTGCCCTGACCGATTACGACCAGTTGCTCAGCACCTGGACTCCGGACCCGCAAGCCAAGGATGACGTGACCCGCTGGCGCATCGACCGCCTGGGTGCGCTGCGCTATCGCTCGCGCACCGACGAAGTGATCCGCCAGTACCACCAATTGGTGGCCGAGGACGTGACCATTCCGACGTACGCCCTGCGCTGGGTCGCCGCTTCCTATCTTGATCAGCGTAAGCCGGAAATCGCCAGCGACCTGTACCGCCAGGTCCTGGCCGCACCGGATGCCGACACAGAGAACAAGGTCGAAGACAGCACCGGCTTGTACTACGCGCTGCTGGAAAGCGACCGCCCGGAAGAAGCGCAAAAGGTCGCCAGCGACCTGGCGCAAAGCCAGCGACCACGGGTTGAGCTTAAGGGGCTGCCGATCGGCAACCCCAACGACAACTGGATGGACGCGCAACAATTGCTGGCCCAGTCCGGAACCTACAGTGCTGACCTGCCTGACAGTGAGCAACGGCTGGCGGCCCTGGTCGACCAGGCCCCGGGCAATGCCGGCCTGCGCCTGGCCCAGGCCGATCTGTACCTGGCCCGGGATTGGCCGCGTCGCGCGGAAAACCTGCTCAAGGAAACCGAGAGCATGGTGCCGCGCGATCTCGGCCTTGAAGTCGCCCAGGGTCACACCGCCATGGACTTGCACGAATGGCGGCAGATGGACGCGCTCACCGATGACACCCTGGAACGCTTCCCGGAGAACCGCCAGGTGCAGCGCCTGGCGCGCCAGCGGGAAGTCCACGACATGGCCGAGCTGCGGGTCGAAACCTACGGCGGCAAGAGCTATGGCGGCGGCAATAATGGCGCCGGAGCCGTGGCCGGGAGTCGGGATTTCGGTATCGAAAGCGTGCTCTACAGCCCGCCCATCAATGAAGACTGGCGTCTGTTCGGCGGCGTCGGTTATGCCACCGGGGATTTCCAGGAAGGCACCGGCCACCATCGCTGGCAGCGCCTGGGCGTAGAACAACGTACCCGGGACATGACCCTGGAAGCCGAGGTCTCCAACCATTCCTACGGGTATGGCGACAAGCTCGGGGCCCGGGTGTCGTTGGCGCGGGATATCGACGATCACTGGCAATACGGCGGCAGCCTCGAGTACTTGTCGGCCAACACGCCATTACGGGCGCTGAACAGCGATGTCACGTCCAACGGCGGCAGTGCGTTCCTGCGCTGGCGCGCCAATGAAAGCCGCGAATGGAAGTTGGCTTTGAGCCCCTCGCATTTCAGCGACGGCAACAACCGCATTGAAGCCTTGCTCACCGGTCGCGAGGGCGTGTACGCCTCGCCCCATGTGCAGGTCGACCTGGGACTGGAAGTCGGCACCAGCCACAACACTAAGCAAGACACGCCGTACTTCAACCCCAAATCCGACTTCAGCGTGTTGCCGACGGTCAACGTCAACCACGTGCTCTACCACCGCTACGAAACCTCGTGGAGTCAGCAGTTCCAGGCTGGGGTCGGTACCTACAGCCAGCGTGACTACTCCACTGGCGGCGTCGGGATGCTCGGTTACGGCCAGCGCGTGACCTGGAATGACGTGTTTGAAGCAGGGGCCAATTTGAGTGTGATCAACCGGCCTTACGACGGCGATCGGGAAACCGATCTGCGGCTGCTTCTCGACCTTACCTATCGCTTCTAGAAGAGTTTGACGATGCCTCTGATCACCCGTTGCATCCTCCTGCTGGGAGTCCTGATTCTCAGCGCCTGCGCCCAAAAAGCCCCGGAGTTCGTGCCGCCGGCCCAACGCCCGCTGCCGGCCAATGAGGCCCCGTGGCCGAAAAACCACGTCCTGGGCATCGCCTATCACGACGTCGAAGACCGCGACCCGGACCAGGCCGTGGTGGCGGTGCGCACCGAGCGCATGATCGAACAGCTGGCCTGGCTGCGTGAAAACAACTACCGGCCGGTGACCATCGACCAGATCCTGGCAGCGCGCCAAGGCGGCCCCGAGCTGCCGCCCAAGGCCATCTTGCTGAGCTTCGACGACGGTTATTCCAGCTTCTATACCCGCGTGCTGCCGGTGCTGCGTAGCTACAACTGGCATGCGCTGCTGGCGCCGGTGGGCGTATGGATCGACACCCCGGCCGACCAGAAGGTGGACTTTGCCGGTGAGTTGCGTCCGCGCTCGCAGTTTTTGACCTGGGCGCAAATCCGCGAAATCTCCCAATCCGGCCTGGTGGAGATCGCCGCCCACACCGATGCCAGCCATAAAGGCGTATTGGCCAACCCGCAAGGCAACCTGCAACCGGCAGCGGCCACCCGGCGCTACGATGCGAGCACCGGCCGCTACGAAAGCGAGGTCGAGTTTCAGGGGCGCCTGCGCAACGACGTAGCGGCCATTACCCGGAAAGTCCGCGCGGTCACCGGCTACAACCCACGGGTCTGGGTCTGGCCGTATGGCGTGGCGGACGGCACGGCGCTGCAGGTCATTGACGACCAGGGCTACCAGATGGCCCTGACCCTCGACGACGGGCTCGATGCCCTCGACAACCTGATGAGCAGCCCGCGCTTCCTGGTGGCATCTGACCCGGATGGTATGCACTTCTCCAACAGCGTCGTCGGGGTCCAGGCCGATGCGCCGATGCGTGTGGTGCATGTGGACCTGGACAACGTCTACGACCCCGACCCGACGCAGCAGGAGATCAACCTCGGCAAGCTGGTGCAGCGCATGGCCGACATGGGGGCCAACACCGTATTCCTGCAAGCCTTCGCCGACCCCAAGGGGGATGGCCTCGTGCACTCCCTGTACTTCCCCAATCGCCACCTGCCCATGCGTGCCGACCTCTTTGACCGCGTAGCCTGGCAACTGCGGACCCGGGCCCACGTCAAAGTCTTCGCCTGGATGCCGGTGCTCAGTTTTGCCCTGGATTCCAAACTGCCACGGGTCACCCGCTGGGACCCGGCCACGGGGCAAGTGTCCACCGATCCCAAGCAATACCAGCGGTTGTCGCCGTTCGACCCCGAGGTGCGGCGGGTCATTGGCGAGATTTATCAGGACGTGGCGCGCCTGACCTCGGTCGACGGCATCCTGTACCACGACGATGCGCTGCTTTCCGACTTCGAAGACGCCAGCCCCGCGGCTCTGCGGGTGTACGCCGCCAACGGTTTGCCCGGCTCGATTGCGGCCCTGCGTGCCGACCCGGCCACGTTGCAGCGCTGGACCCGCTTCAAGACCCGCTACCTGACCGACTTCACCCATGAGCTGACCGCCAAGGTCCGCGCCATTCGCGGCCCGCAAGTGCAGACCGCGCGCAATCTGTTCGCCGAGCCGATGCTCAACCCCGACAGCGAAGCTTGGTTCGCGCAGAACCTCGATGACTTCCTGGCCAACTACAACTGGACCGCACCCATGGCCATGCCGCTGATGGAGGGCAAGAGCCTGCACCAGTCGGGAACCTGGCTCGAAGACTTGGTGGCCACGGTCAAGGCCCGGCCGGGTGCCCTCAAGCGCACGGTGTTTGAACTGCAGGCCCGGGATTGGGCGGCAAAACCGGCGGCGGATATTTCCGCTGAACAGATGGCTGACTGGATGGGCCGTCTCAAGCGTCAGGGCGCAACCAGCTTTGGTTACTACCCGGACAACTTCCTTGAGAACTCGCCGAACCTGAAAACAGTTCGGCCCGCGCTCTCCAACAAATGGAACCCTTGAATCATGATCGATCGATTCTTAGCCCTATTGGTGCTGGCGATTGTCCTCGGGGTGCCGCTGGGCCTTATTTTCCTGGTGACGGGCCAGTTCCTGATGGACTTCGTGTTCTTCTACCCGTTGTTCATGTCGGGGCTGTGGATCGCGGGCGGCCTGTACTTCTGGCTGCACTGGGAGCGCCACTGGCCATGGAAGGAAGACACCTTGCCGCCGGTGTTGGAGGGCGAGCCCCTGATCACCATCCTGATCCCTTGCTACAACGAAGGGGATAACGCCGCCGAGACCATCCACGCAGCGCTCGGCCAGCACTACCCGAACATCGAAGTGATCGCCATCAACGACGGTTCCAAGGACAACACCGCCCAGGTTCTCGATGCTCTGGCCCTGCAGGACCCGCGCTTGCGGGTGCTGCACCTGGCGGAAAACCAGGGCAAGGCCGTGGCCCTGCGCATGGGTGCCGTGGCTGCGCGCAGCGAATACCTGGTGTGCATCGACGGCGATGCGCTGCTGGCGCCGAATACCGCGGCGTACCTGGTGGCGCCGATGCTGCACAACACCCGTCTCGGGGCGGTGACCGGCAACCCACGGATCCGCACCCGTTCGACCCTGGTCGGTCGGGTGCAGGTCGGCGAGTTCTCCTCGATCATCGGCCTGATCAAGCGCACCCAGCGGGTGTTCGGCAAAGTCTTCACCGTCTCTGGGGTGATCGTCGCCTTCCGTCGCACCGCGTTGCACCGGGTGGGTTACTGGAGCCCGGACATGATCACCGAAGACATCGACATCAGCTGGAAGCTGCAACTGGACCATTGGACGATCTTCTACGAACCTCGGGCACTGTGCTGGATCCTGATGCCGGAAACCCTGAGCGGCCTGTGGAAGCAACGCCTGCGCTGGGCCCAGGGTGGCGCCGAGGTGCTGTTCAAGAACATTCGCGGTATCTGGGAATGGCGCCACCGCTATCTGTGGACCCTGCTGTTCGATTACTGCTTGTCCACCGGTTGGGCCTTCACCTTCCTGCTGTCGGTGATCTTCTGGGCCCTGGGCAAATTCATCGAGATGCCCGAAGCCATCGCGGTGCACCACCTGTTGCCGCCGGCCTTTACCGGCCTGGTGCTGGCGATGGTCTGCCTGATCCAGTTCGCGGTCAGCATCCTGATTGACCGGCGATATGAAAAGGACCTGTGGAAGACCATGTTCTGGGTGGTCTGGTACCCCCTGGTGTTCTGGTTCATCAGCTTGCTCACCACACTGGTCAGCTTTCCCAAGGTGCTGTTCGGGCGTCACCAGAAACGGGCACGCTGGGTCAGCCCTGACCGTGGCATCAAGCCGATAGATGATGAAGAGGAGGTGAACTGATGAAAATCATCAGAACCCGTCAACGCCCGTTCCTGGTGGTCGTCGATGTGTTTTTCACCGTATTGGCATGGATCGGCCTGCTGTACCTGTTGGTGCGTGGTCTGTTGCCGCTGGTCGGTTCCCATGAAGGCGGGCCGCGCATCGATGTCAGCTTGCTCGATGCCTTGAGTACCCTGGAAATCTACCTCTGGATTGCGCTGGTCAACGCCGCATTGCTGGTTGGCTGGGCGCGCTACCGGCAATTGCGCAGCCGCAGGTATCCGCCCCGTTTGCCGGCGCCGGTGGTCGACGATCAGCGCCTGAGTGAAACCTTCAAGCTCAGCGAAGACAATTTCACCCGCATCCGCCTGCCGGGCACCATGGTTGTGCACAACGACGAAGAGGGCGGTATCAGCCACGTCGCCACCCAGTTCTATCGCATTGACCCGCAAGATCAACTGCACCCGCCGCTGGCCGCCGTCACGCCGCCCCGGGTCATCCATCTGCCGGATGAAGACGCCAAGGACACAGACAAGCGCTGAGCCCTTTTGGCACAATGCACCCAACGCTAAAAAGCCCCGTTCCTCGGGGCTTTTTATTGCCCGATAACCCAGGGATGAAGCCGATGCACGATGAGTTACCCGTGGGCCTTGCAACCCTTGTCAGCCAGTTGCCGTTGCCCTGGGTCACCGCTGCGGCCCAAGCCGGCCCGGGCCTGAAGTGGTTGCCCATCTTCGCGTTTGCCCAGGGTCGAGTCGGCATGGGGCTTTCGCCCCAGGGCGCCTGGGTGCAAGTGCATGAGCAGAGGGTGTTGCCCTGCATCGAGGGCGCGGCGCTGGTGTCGCTGTTACCGCTGCTGGAGATGCCTCTGGAGCAAGTCCGTGCGCTGATCAGCGCAGGCCTGGGTCGGCATGGACTGCCCCCTGCCATTGGCGAGCTTTTCCCTTTTGCCCGGGTGGTCGCCAGCGGCCTGCTAAGCCTGAGCGAATACTGGACGACCCTGGCCCTGCAATGGGTGGCGGACGGCGTACGCGACGCCACGGTACAGGCGGCCCTGCACGCCCTGAGTGAGGACGGGCCGACACAGAACGTGCGACACAGGGCCCGGAAACTCGCCAGGCATTTGCCGGTCAAGGCACTCAAGTCAGGAGAGTGATGAGCGATGACAGAGCTGTTTATATGCGAAGCCGATACTGAGCTATTGGCCCAGAGGCTGGCGGGGTTTGCGGTATTCAAGGCGGAGCGTTTGCCGGTGCTGCATCAGTTTGTCGAGGCCATTGGCGGTGAAAATGCCTACGAAGTGTTGAATACACCGGCGAAATTTATGCCGTTGCTGGAGCGCTCCTTTAACAGCCTGGTGGTGGAGGATCACAACCGGGTCTGGTTGATCACGCGCATTGGCTACTTTATCGGCGAATACCTGCTGGCGGCCTATGACGGCTGCTGGCAGGTGGATCAGGATCGCCGGTCGACGGCCTATGCCCGCTATGTGGTCGGCGATTTCTCCTGCGCGCCGCTGCCAGGCTTGAGCGTCGATCCTTTTGCTATCGCCCAGCGTTATGTCGATGGGCCGCTCCCCAGGAGCCTGGCGCGTGAGATTGAGCAGGGTGTGCAGGCGCATCAAGGCTGATGGCCTGGCCGCGCTGATGAAATCCCGCGCTTGCCCATTTACAAGCACCCTCCACCTCAAGCTCAATCACCCGCCTGTGCGCTGCACGAACGGTCATGGCCGGTCGTGCACGCTATAGTCTTCAGCTTGCTGACCCTCCGCGTAATTAAAGGTGCTTGTGTATGTCTCGCTTTGCTTCTCGCACTACTTGGCTGACCGCCAGTGCCCTGTTGCTGTGCCTGCAAATGCCGGTTCAGGCTCAGGAGCGTTTTACCCTGAACATCCCCGGGGTCACCGATGACCGCCTGTTCACCTCGGGCAGCGCCAGCGATGCCAAGGGCTGTGGCGGGCACAACAATTCGCCGGCGCTGAGCTGGACCGCAGGGCCGGAAGGCACCTTGAGCTATGCGATCGTCATGCACGATCCAGACGGCGCCAAGGGCCAGGGCGTGGACCATTGGGTGCATTACGGAATCAAGCCGACCACCCGCCAGATCGCCGCCGGTGCCGGGAGCAAGCCGACCCTGGAAGGCGTGGGCGGTACCAACAGCAAGAAGACCACCACCTATGTCGGCCCCTGCCCTCCGATTGGCGACAGCGCGCACCACTATGTGATCCAGATCTATGCCCTGGACCTGGCGCCCGATGCCTTGCCGGCCGGCCTGACCCGGGCCCAGCTGCTGGAGAAAATCAACGGCCATGTACTGCGCAACAGCAGCGTGGTGCGGCGCTACGTGCGCTAAAAAAATTTTCACGGGGCTTAACCCGAATGGCCGAGGGGCTTCGTCTGAAAGGGGGAATGGATCACTTTTCCCCCGAGGTCAGCCCCCATGTCCCTTCCTCTGCACTACCTTCGTCCGGCCGCACAGGGTTTCGCTGCCGGCTTGTTGTTGGCGATCGCCGGTTGCGGCGTTTCTTCCAAGCCGGATGTCACCGCGGCCGAACCTGCCTCGCCGAGCGGGGTGTTGATTCCGGCTCCAGCCCCGGTGCCGGTTGCGCCGCAGGTGCAGAGCGAAGCGTTGAGGGCCGATGGGATGGTCAGCAAGCGCAGCATGAGCCGGCCGATGATGACGGCGCCGATGATGGCCGCCGATCAGCAGCCTGCCGGCTATCGCGATCAATCGCGCGAGCAGTACCAGGCCCTGCCTGACAACCCGATCCACAGCGTGGCGCAGGCCCCGGTCTCGACCTTCAGCGCCGACGTCGACACCGGCGGTTATGCCAATGTGCGGCGCCTGCTGAACCAGGGCAGCCTGCCGCCCGAAGGCGCGGTGCGCCTGGAGGAGATGGTCAACTACTTCCCCTACGACTATGCCCTGCCCAGCGATGGCTCGCCCTTTGGCGTGACCACCGAGCTGGCGCCGTCGCCGTGGAACCCCCACACCCGTTTGCTGCGCATCGGTATCAAGGCGTCGGACCGCGCAGTGGCCGAACTGGCGCCGGCCAACCTGGTGTTTCTGGTGGACGTGTCCGGCTCCATGGACCGCCGCGAAGGCCTGCCCCTGGTGAAAAGCACCCTCAAATTGCTGGTGGATCAGCTGCGCGACCAGGACCGCGTGTCGCTGGTGGTGTACGCCGGCGAATCGCGGGTGGTGCTGGAACCGACTTCCGGGCGCGACAAGGCGAAAATCCGCAACGCCATCGAGCAACTCACCGCCGGCGGTTCCACGGCGGGCGCTTCGGGCATCGAGTTGGCCTATCAGATGGCGCGCCAGGGTTTTATCAAGGACGGCATCAACCGCATCCTGCTGGCCACCGACGGCGACTTCAACGTCGGCATCAGCGACTTCGACAGCCTCAAGCAGATGGCCGCCGACAAACGTAAAACCGGTGTCTCGCTGACCACCCTGGGTTTTGGTGTGGAGAACTACAACGAGCACCTGATGGAGCAACTGGCCGATGCCGGCGACGGCAACTATGCCTATATCGACAACCTGCGCGAGGCGCGCAAGGTGCTGGTGGATCAGCTCAGTTCGACCCTGGCGGTGGTGGCCAAGGACGTGAAGCTGCAAGTGGAGTTCAACCCGGCCCAGGTCAGCGAGTACCGCTTGCTGGGCTACGAGAACCGCGCGCTCAAGCGTGAGGACTTCAACAACGACAAGGTCGATGCCGGGGAAATCGGTGCCGGGCACACGGTGACCGCGCTCTACGAAATTGTGCCCAAGGGCGAGCAGGGCTGGCTCGAACCCTTGCGCTATGCCCCGGGCAAGGCCGCAGGCGAGAGCAGTAACAGCGCGGAACTGGCGATGTTGCGCGTACGCTACAAGGCGCCCGAAGGCGGTAGCAGCCGCTTGATCGAACGTCCGATCATGCAGCAGTCCCAGCCTGCCACGCTGGCGGCGGCCAGCACCGACCTGCGTTTTGCCGCAGCCGTGGCGGCGTTCTCGCAGCAGCTCAAGGACGGGCGTTACACCGGCAGTTTCAGCCTCGACGACACGCTGAAGCTGGCGCGCGGTGCCCGGGGCGATGACCATTACGGCCTGCGCGGCGAGTTTGTACAGCTGGTTGAACTGGCGCAAAGCCTGCAAACTCAGGCGCCGCAACCGGGCCTGGCCGCGCAGCGCGACGATAGCCAGATCCAGAGCCGGCTTGAATGACACCATGACCCGCAGCGAACAGGAGTTGATCAGCACTATGGCGGCTGCGAATCCACCCTCCGCCGCCAGCAGCGATGAAGCGCTGCTGGCGCGCTACCGCGCCGGTGATCCGGCGGCCTTCGAGGTGCTGTATCAGCGCCATCGCCAGGGCCTGTACCGCTTTCTCCTGGGCCTGTGCAGCACGCCCGAGCTGGCCGAGGAGGTGTACCAGGACACCTGGCTAAGCCTGATTCGTAGCACCAGCCAACCTCAGGGCCGGGCGACTTTTCGCACCTGGCTGTACCAGATCGGCCGTAACCGGCTGATCGATCACTGGCGCAAGCACGGGCAGCGCAACCCGCTGCACGACAGCTACGACGAGCAAGTACACGGCGAAGCCGATGACGCAACGGGCCCCGAGCAACAGCTGAGCCTGAGCCGTGATCAGCAGCGCATCGACGCCGCCCTCCAAGACTTGCCGGCCGACCAGCGCGAAGTGTTCCTGCTGCGCGCCCATGGCGAGCTGGACCTGCCGGAGATCGCCAGCCTCACCCAAACCCCGCTGGAAACCGTAAAGAGCCGTTTCCGTTATGCGTTGAAAAAACTGCGTCGGCTCCTGGCCGAGGAGGTACTCACATGACTGACGCCCGACAAACGCCGCCTTCTGTCGAAGAACAGATGCTCAAGCACATCCGCCAGCACAGCGTTGGCGAACCCCCGGCCAGCCTCGATGCGCTGATTCTGGCCAGCGCCCGTCGTGAGCTGCCAAAACCCGCGCCGAGCCTTTGGCAGCGTTGGTTGCAGGCCTGCCAGAAACCGCGCCTGCAGATGGCGTTCGCCAGCCTGTTTGGCGTGGCCTTGATCCTGGTACTGCTCCAGCGTTCGCCCGATCACTACCCGACGCCGAGCCTGGCGCCGGCTCCCAGTGCGCCCCTGGCCCGAGAACAGGCCGAACCTGTCGCTGCCGAGCGTTTGTCGGCTCCGGTGGTACAGGGTGCGCTGTCGGCGCCTGCGCCCCCCTTGCCTGCGGCAGTGCCCTTGGGCAGCTTGTCTGCCGCTCCCGAACCGCAGATGTTGAGCGATCAAGCCCCGGTCCAGGCAGCCAAGTCCAGCGCCGCAGAGGCCAAGGAAAAGCCCCTGGTCAGCAAGCGGGCGGCGGTCCCGGCGCGGCCGGTGGATGACGAGTTGAGGGAGGTGTTGCGCCTGCGGGGGGCGGGTCAGGTGAAGGAGGCTGACCAGCGCCTGGAGGCTTTGCAGAAGCGTTATCCACAGCTGGACGTGCAGGCTCGGTTGCAGGCCTTGCAGCGGCCATGATGCAAAAGGCTGCGCAAAAATTGGTCTGCGGCGCTGAAAGCGAGCACTATCGAACCTAGGTCCAGTAAGTGGGAGATTGGCCATGGCGCCACGTATCGACGGCATCGCCAAACTATTGAATTGCCCGACCAAGGGCAACGATATACGCCAGGCGATCAAGCAGAGCCGCAAGAATTTCGGCCTGGAAGCTGAGGCAGAGGATGACGAAGGGGGGCCACTGCCGGCTTCCGGTAACGCGGAGCCCGAGGAACAGCCCTCGGCCCCCGATACCGACACGAAATAACGCCGCGAGCACGCTCGCGGCGCTTTGGTTTGCCCATCCCGCCTGTACTGCCCTTTAGTTGTAGGGCGAACTCTTCAAGTCGAGAAACTCAGGTGGGCAACCCGCCTCCCGCATGCGCTGGCCACGATTGGGGTACAGCTGCCACTGGGTTTCCAACTGCCAGCGATACCAGGTCAGGTGCTTGACTATCTGCCGCCGGCAAAGTGGCGACAGTTCAGCCAGCCAATCGGGGCTGTCCGGGGCCCGGCGCAGGCGAGTCGCGTAGTAACCGAAGAGGTTTTCCCGCAGGCTGAAGCCATCGTCCAGGGTTTCTTCGAGGCTGTGCACATACTGTTCGAAACTCTCGCGCAGTTGCTGCTCACCTTCGGCATGGTCGCGAACGTAGAGAAAAATGGCCGTCCAGTTGATGCTGAACATGTGGTCGCCCCAGTCGGGATCACGGGTGAAATACGGGCCCTGTCCGCGAAAGAACTGCAGGATTTCCTTGCGCTGCAAGGCATCTTCGAAATTGTTGCTCATGGGGTGCTTTCCTCGCGTGAACCTTGGACGTTGCGGATGCTGACCGACAACGCCATACATTCGATCAGGCAGTCGAAGCCGATCTTTAGCTGTAGAAAATACCCGCCCGGCACAGCCGTGAGTCGGGTCCGGGCGCGGCCGTCGAAGCGTGTGCCGCTGACCGCCAGTTCACTGATCCCTTGCACCGTCAGCTCCAGAGCGCAGTGGGTCAGCGCCTGGCTGTCCGGCCAGGTGGCCGGCAGGAATGCCTGGCGCGTCAGGGCGCCCGCCAGGTGCAGGCTCAGTTGCTCGCCTTGAAACACCGGGCCCTGGGTGGCCAGGTCATAGGGGCTGGTCGCCATGCCGAATACGGCTTTCCAGGCCTCTGGGTTATCGACGGCGAGCAGCCAGTCGTACGTGCCCAAGTCGCGCTCGGGGAGGGCCCGGCAGTGCGCCAGGGATGGCAGGCTGGCGCGCCGCAGGTCGTCGCGCCATAGCTCCTGGGCGGCGTTCAGCAGGCGCTGGAAAAAGTCCCGACTGTTTTCAATCTCGGCCGGCCAGGCGGTGGGCCATTGACTGTCCTCGTAGTCGTCTTCGTCGTCCTCCCAGACGTGCTGGAAGTCATAGTCAGGGTCGGCCAGGGCTGCTTGCAGAACATCCACCAACAGCCGCCGATGGCGAAAACTTTCCTCGCCATGGCTGCGGGCCAGACAGTACCGGCGGATCGGTAGTCGCGGTCTGCGGCAATGTTGGGGTTGTAGCGGCTGAGTTCGGCATCGAGGGCGGGGGGCATGTGATAGCCCATAAAGCAGCTGACCCAATAGCGCAGGGTCGGCTGGTAAGGCAGGTTGGAGCCGGGGTGGCACAGCATCGGGACCTCCTGTCCGGGTTCGGCGCAAGGCAGCGCGACCCTGGCCGGGGCGTTGACCATGCAGCGGCCCCAGGCGAAAGGCGCGAATGTAGCAAGTTGCGCCCCGCCACGACAGCCTTGGCAATCGGCAGTTACGATCACTGAGAGTGCTTTGTCGGGTTGTAGATCGCCCAGACTTTGTTACCCAGAGATGCCTGTTTGGGTGAAGTTCCAGGGCCCCAATCACTCGGCGGGACGTACCTGGTTCCCAGCTTGTTCGTCTGGCCTCAAACCATTCACGGCCTAACGCTCCAAAAGTGTTATTGGCAGCGATCGGGTCGGCAACCTTGCGAGCTTGCTTGCTCACCAAAGGATTTTTGCCGGTCAGTGAGCCACTGATTTCTGGGGAGCCGCCCAGACCCAGCCAAGACCATTTCCCGTCTGGTTTTTTGTAGCGTAACTCCCATGACTTTTGCCCATTCGCTTTGACTCGAAAGTACAGGCCATTGCCGTCCTGTTCCCGATACGTAGCGTGTTCTGGCTCCAGGCCTGCAAGTGTGGTGTCTGCTAATGGACGGCGTTTGATTTCAGTACGCTTCACTGCGTGTGTGCCTCCAGTTACAGGAATCTCAAGGCATACACGTGGGCATACACGGCGGGAAGCTATAGGGGTCGACAGGGATGGATAGCCAGAAACAAGAAAGCCCGCACAGGGCGGGCTTCTTGGGGTGTTTCGTAGACTGTCTGAGACAGATCTAAACTGCTATATGGTGCACCCGGCGGGATTCGAACCCACGACCCCTGCCTTCGGAGGGCAGTACTCTATCCAGCTGAGCTACGGATGCAGTGCGGGCGACATCATACCCATGTCCGCCCAGGGCGTCCACGCCGGCGTTTGTTTCGCTTACGGGAGCTGGCGCGGGGCTGTGTGCCCCGTCCGAGTGACCGGCCATCTGGCGTCCCAAATCCCTGCTCCTGCGTCTTTATAGAGTCGCAAGGGGATCGAGGCATCCATGCTTGGAATCACGCTGATCTGAAATTTTCGGCAAATGCGCCGTTTTCGTTCTTTTTTTCGAACGGACTATTGTCCTTTACCCCTGTTGACCCTAGGATCGTTTGAGATTTCAAACGCTCTCGCTTGGGTGCTGTATCGCGCGCGTGTCTTTTGTGCGCTTTTTCTGTCATCACCCGGTGATTGAATTCCCTGACGGCAGCCACCTGTTGGCGCCTTTCAACAATCACAATTCGCCCCGCGCCTGCGCGGTGCTGTTAAGGAAGCCGACATGCAGCTCAAAGACACCCAATTGTTCCGCCAACAAGCCTTTATCGATGGGGCTTGGGTCGATGCGGACAATGGTCAGACGATCAAAGTGAACAACCCGGCCACCGGCGCCATCATCGGTAGCGTGCCGAAAATGGGCGCCGCTGAAACCCGTCGCGCCATTGAGGCTGCCGACAACGCCCTGCCAGCCTGGCGTGCACTGACCGCCAAGGAGCGCGCCAACAAGCTGCGCCGCTGGTACGAGCTGCTGATCGAAAACCAGGATGACCTCGCGCGCCTGATGACCCTGGAGCAGGGCAAGCCACTGGCTGAAGCCAAGGGCGAAATCGTTTACGCGGCCTCGTTCATCGAGTGGTTTGCCGAAGAAGCCAAGCGTATCTACGGCGATGTGATTCCTGGCCACCAACCCGACAAGCGCCTGATCGTGATCAAGCAGCCGATCGGCGTGACCGCCGCCATCACGCCGTGGAACTTCCCGGCCGCGATGATCACCCGTAAAGCCGGCCCGGCTCTGGCCGCCGGTTGCACCATGGTCATCAAGCCTGCGTCGCAAACCCCATTCTCGGCCCTGGCCCTGGTTGAACTGGCGCACCGCGCCGGTATCCCGAAAGGTGTGCTCAGCGTGGTTACCGGCAGTGCCGGCGACATCGGCGGCGAGCTGACCAGCAACCCGATCGTGCGTAAGTTGTCCTTCACCGGCTCCACCGAAATCGGTCGCCAACTGATGGCCGAATGCGCCAAGGACATCAAGAAAGTCTCCCTGGAACTGGGCGGTAATGCGCCGTTCATCGTGTTCGACGACGCGGACCTGGATAAGGCCGTCGAAGGCGCGATCATCTCCAAGTACCGTAACAACGGCCAGACCTGCGTCTGCGCCAACCGCCTGTACATTCAGGATTCGGTCTACGACGCGTTCGCCGAAAAACTCAAAGTGGCCGTGGCCAAGCTGAAGATCGGCAACGGTCTGGAAGAAGGCACCACCACCGGTCCGCTGATCGACGAAAAGGCGGTGGCCAAGGTCCAGGAACACATCGCCGATGCCCTGAGCAAAGGCGCGACCCTGCTGGCTGGCGGCAAGGTCATGGAAGGTAACTTCTTCGAGCCGACCATCCTCACCAACGTGCCGAAAAACGCGGCCGTGGCCAAGGAAGAAACCTTCGGTCCGTTGGCGCCGTTGTTCCGCTTCAAAGACGAAGCCGAAGTCATCGCCATGTCCAACGACACCGAGTTCGGCCTGGCGTCCTACTTCTACGCCCGTGACCTGGGTCGTGTGTTCCGTGTGGCTGAAGCCCTGGAATACGGCATGGTCGGCGTCAACACTGGTTTGATCTCCAACGAAGTCGCGCCTTTCGGCGGCATCAAGGCCTCGGGCCTGGGCCGTGAAGGTTCCAAGTACGGGATCGAGGATTACCTGGAAATCAAATACCTCTGCCTGGGTATCTGATCCGGTTTCAAGCGCAAAGGGCACGAGAGCGCTGTCCCTTTGCGCAGCTGTAAAAACGCACTTTTCAAGGTGGCCCGGGACCGCTCCGGCAGTCGATCATCGCATGCTGTCGCAGGCGCCTCCCCGCCCCGCAACCCTTGAACCACACCGTTTTCATAACGGTGAATGAGGACACTATGAGCAAGACCAACGCATCCCTGATGAAACGCCGCGAAGCTGCCGTACCACGCGGTGTTGGCCAGATTCACCCGATCTTCGCCGAGTCGGCGAAGAACGCCACCGTGACCGACGTTGAAGGTCGCGAGTTCATCGACTTCGCCGGCGGTATCGCCGTGCTCAACACCGGTCACGTGCACCCGAAAATCATCGCCGCGGTGACCGAGCAGTTGAACAAGCTGACTCACACTTGCTTCCAGGTCCTGGCCTACGAGCCGTACGTAGAAGTGTGCGAAAAGATCAACGCCAAGATCCCGGGTGATTTCGCCAAGAAAACCCTGCTGGTGACCACCGGTTCCGAAGCCGTCGAGAACGCCGTGAAAATCGCCCGCGCCGCCACTGGCCGCGCGGGCGTGATCGCCTTCACCGGCGCCTACCACGGTCGTACCATGATGACCCTGGGCCTGACCGGCAAAGTCGTGCCTTACTCGGCCGGCATGGGCCTGATGCCAGGCGGCATCTTCCGCGCGCTGTACCCGAACGAACTGCACGGCGTGAGCATCGACGACTCCATCGCCAGCATCGAGCGCATCTTCAAGAACGATGCCGAGCCGCGTGATATCGCTGCCATCATCATCGAGCCGGTACAGGGCGAAGGCGGCTTCTACGTCGCCCCTAAAGCCTTCATGAAGCGTCTGCGTGAGCTGTGCGACAAGCACGGCATTCTGTTGATCGCCGACGAAGTGCAGACCGGCGCTGGCCGTACCGGCACCTTCTTCGCCATGGAACAGATGGGCGTTTGCGCCGACCTGACCACCTTCGCCAAATCCATCGCGGGTGGCTTCCCGCTGGCCGGTGTTTGCGGCAAGGCTGAGTACATGGACGCCATTGCTCCAGGCGGCCTGGGCGGTACTTACGCCGGTAGCCCGATCGCTTGCGCGGCGGCCCTGGCGGTCATGGAAGTGTTTGAAGAAGAGCACCTGCTGGAACGCTGCAAGGCAGTGGGCGAGCGTCTGGTTACCGGTCTGAAAGCCATCCAGGCCAAGTACCCGGTCATCGGCGAAGTGCGTGCCCTGGGCGCGATGATCGCGGTCGAGCTGTTCGAAGGCGGCGACAGCCACAAGCCGAACGCTGCTGCGGTGGCATCGGTGGTGGCCAAGGCTCGCGACAAGGGCCTGATCCTGCTGTCGTGCGGCACCTACGGTAACGTGCTGCGGGTCCTGGTGCCTCTGACCTCGCCGGACGAGCAACTGGATAAAGGCCTGGCCATCATTGAAGAGTGCTTCTCGGAACTCTGATTGGTTGTGACCTGATCGACAAAAAACCCGCTTCGGCGGGTTTTTTTATGGCCTGAGGGCTGACTGACGGCATTTGCGCTGTATCGATGGCCTCCCATTGACTAAGGTGCAGAGGATTGCTTTGGGAGCATGCTGCATGACTGCTGTGGATTTACCCGCTATACCGCGTGTGCTGATTGCTGAAGCGGACCCGTGGTCGCGTGATTTGGTGACTCAGGTTTTATTGAGTGTGCGCTGTGACGCTCGGCTGGATGTGTGTGCTAACGGCCATGAAGCGTTGCAGCTGTTGAGTGAAAAAGCCTATGACCTGGTGATCGCCGACTGGGAGTTACCCGGCGTCGATGGCCTGAGTGTTTTGCGCAGCGTGCGCCAGCGTCGGCGCACTCCGGTGCTGCCGTTTATTCTGCTGAGCAGCCGCAGCGACAGCGCCAGCGTACGTGAGGCCCTGCCATTGGCGCCCACCGCCTACCTGACCAAACCCCTGAACATGGAAGGCCTGACCCAGCGCTTGCAGGACCTGCTGCTAGATGCCGGCCAGGAAGTCTCCTGCGAGGTGCCGGCGCTGGCGCCGGGCATGACGTTGTGGAGTTTTCTCGAGCGGCGCCGCGAGGTCGCCGACGGCGCGCCCTTGTTGGCCGATGTGCAGTTGGCGGTCAAGCACAGCCTCAACCCCGGTGGCCTGGACCTCAAGCTGCTGGAAGAGGAAGTCCGCACCGATCCGCAAATCACCGCGGTGTTGATCGCGGCAGCCAACAGCGCCGCTCAGCACCACGGCAGCGCGGTACAAACCTTGTCCCAGGCCCTGCACCGCCTGGGAACCGGGCAAAGCATCAACCTGATTCTGGGCCTGGCGCTCAAGCGCAGTGCGCGTTTGAGTTCCCCGGTCCTGGCCGACTACGCCGAGCGTTATTGGGACTTGTCGCTGCACACGGCGGAGTACGGGCGGAGCCTGGCGCGCTTGCTGGACCTGGACCAGGAGCGCTGCTATTGCGCCGGCATGCTGCATCGCCTCGGCGACCTGGCGTTGCTGCGCTGCCTGCAGGAATGGATACAGGCCGGAGGGGCACTGGACGATCAGGAAGAAATCGGCGACGCCCTGGATGAGTTTGGCGCCAGCTACGGTTCGGCGTTGCGCACTCGCTGGCGCCTGCCCCTGGAGTTGCGTGAGCTGATTGCATCGGCCTATCAGCTGGGTGGCGGGGTTTACTCCCGTGAAGCCCTGGTGATGAACCTGGCGGCACAAATGGCCCGTCTGCGGCCCTCGGAGGGCGTCGAAGACATCGCCAAAAGCAAGACGGCACGCCTGCTGAAGATCGGCCTGCCGGAGTTGATGCGCCTGCGCAAAGGCTGATCAGCGGCAGGGCCCTCTGCCCGAGGTGCTCAGCGAAAGATTTCGAGAAAGCTGAACCAGCCATCGACTGTTTCGTCCGCCGCCAGAATCGCCAGGTACAGCGGCGGCAACGACAGGATGATCAACAGCGGCACCATCAGTTCGAAGCCATTCTTGAACCAGAGCATGCCGCCCATCCCCAGTAGAAAAGCCCCGAAGCCGAACGCCAGGAAGCGCTGCAGGAAGCAGCCGCCGCGCTGCTTGCCGTTGATACGCTTGAGTAGCTGTTTTTCGTTCATGGGCTCAGTGCGGCGGAGGGGGGCGCTACTGTAGCAAATCCCCCGACGCGCCGGCGCGTGGCAGGGCGGGTTGGGCGTCAGGCCGAGACAATCCGATTTTTGCCCTCACGCTTGGCCTGGTACATGGCGGCGTCGGCGCGGGCGAACAGGCTGTCGAGGTTTTCATCGTCGTCGCTGAGGTTGCTCAGGCCCTGGCTGACGGTGATCCCGAAGGTCTGGCCTTCATGTTCGAAGCTCAGGCGCTGGATTTCCCGTTGCAGGCGCTCCGCGACGTGCCGGGCGATGTCCGGTGTGCAGCCCGGAAAGACTGCGGCAAACTCCTCGCCCCCGATGCGCCCGAACAGGTCGCCCCGGCGCAGGGCCGCGCGGCCGCTTTCGGCAATGTGTTGCAGGACGATATCGCCCGCCGGGTGGCCGTAGGTGTCGTTGATTACCTTGAAGTCATCGATATCCAGCAACAAGAACGCCAGCGCCGAGCCCTGGCTGCGGGCCTGGTCGAACTCGCGGTGGGCGCATTCGAAGAAGTGGCGGCGGTTGCTGCTCTGGGTCAGGACGTCGGTGGTGGCCAGGTGTTGCAGTTCGTTTTCCAGTTGCTTCTTTTCGGTAATGTCTTCGGCAATGCCGACGATGATCACCCGCTGCCCGGCCTCGGGGTTGCGGTTGATGAAGCACTTGTCGCTGAGCCAGCGAATCTGGCCTTCGGCATCGATGATGCGGTATTCGCGGTCTTCCACCGCGCCTTTTTCCAGCACCTGGGCCAGGCTGCGCTCGGCGTATTCCAGGTCGTCGGGGTAGATGCTGTCGCGCCATTCATTGAAGTCGGCGAGCAACAGGCCGGCAGAGCGACCGAAAATCCGTTCATAGGCCGGGCTGACGTAAAGCATCTGGCGGCTTTCCCAGTCAAAGGCCCACAGCACGGCATTGACGCTGACCAGCAACGAACTGAACAGCTGTTCGCGTTCGGTCAGGCGCGCCACTTCCCCTTGGGCATGAATCAACGCCATCAGGGTTTGCGCGGCTTCGGGCCATTGCGGGAGGGATGAGTCTTGTAGGTTTTTATTGACCATCGGCACAAATCTCAAAGGGCGTGCGCCGCTCGAGGTTCGAACGCGGCCACTGCGTGGGCCCTTTATCAATTATTTCTTGTGCCACAGCAGGCAATCACGCTTGGGTGTGGGAATTAACTGATAACAGGTCTCGGCCCGCCTGGATGGCGAAGTGTCTGTGAGATAGGGGAATCGGAGCTAAGTTCCCGCCGCATGTGGCGAGGCGGTGTGCTCCCGCCCGGCGGTACGGGCGAGCGTTTTTGAGTTGCAACGCGCTGCCGGCGGGTATTTCGGCATGTCCGAGAAGGGAGCGCCTTGCCACTGCAGCAGCGGTGGCAAGGGCCGGGGTCAGGCCGTGGTGGGGCGCAGCGAGTAGGTTTTCAGCTGGTTGGCGAAGTCGCGCAGCGATTGAATCCCGCTGGCCTCGGCTTCGTGGACCCAGTCCTTGATCGCCGCCAGCATGTCGTGGCCGTTGGAGCTGGTCTTGAGCCAGATCTGCTGCAGGGCCAGGCGTTTTTCGTAGATCACCTTCAGTGCCTGGCTGTGTTCGAGCATGTTCTGGATGCGCAGATGATGGCGGTCGTCCAGCAGGCTGGTTTCCCGCGACAGCAGGCGCTTGGCGCGATGGAATTGATGGCGCACCGAATGATCGACCTTCTCCAGTTCCTGCTTGACCAGGGGCGCAATCACCAACTTGCGGTACTGGGCCATGATCTGGAACCGGTTATTGAGGATGGCCATGGCGGTGTCCATGTCCAGGTGGCCCTTGCCTTCGACCCGATGGGCGATAGGCGCGACCCGCTGGACCTTGGCCAGGCGCAGGAAACTGAAGACCTTGATCCAGGCCCAGCCCAGGTCGAACTCCCATTTTTTCACCGAGAGCTTGGCCGAGTTGGGGTAGGTGTGGTGGTTGTTGTGCAGTTCTTCGCCGCCAATCAGGATGCCCCAGGGCACCAGGTTGGTCGCTGCATCGCGGCATTCGAAGTTGCGATAGCCCACGGCATGGCCCAGGCCATTGATGACCCCGGCGGCCCAGAACGGGATCCACATCATCTGTACTGCCCAGATGGTGATACCGGCGGTGCCGAACAGCAGCAGGTCGATGGCGGCCATGAAGGCCACGCCCAGTAGTGGATAACGTGAATAAAGTTTGCGCTCGACCCAGTCATCCGGGCAATTTTTGCCATAAATGCGCAGGGTTTCAGGATTTTCCGCTTCTGCGCGGTATAGTTCCGCGCCTTTACGTAAAACAGTGGACAAACCTTTGATCACCGGGCTGTGTGGGTCATCGACGGTTTCGCATTTTGCGTGGTGCTTGCGGTGGATAGCGGTCCACTCGCGGGTGTTCTGGGCCGTGGTCAGCCACAGCCAGAAGCGGAAGAAATGTTTCAGGCCAGCATTGAGCTCAAGGGAACGGTGGGCTGAATAACGATGCAGGTAGACTGTGACCCCGACAATGGTTACGTGGGTCATTAACAGAGTGACTGCTACCAGTTGCCAGGCCGACAAGCCAAGTAAACCTTCGTACCACATAGGCTATAGGGACCTCGATAAAGAAAAAAACAGCCATCGCATTATCACTCAGCGTGCGGAGAAAACCAGTCGCCCTTTCAGATAAGAGTGGCGGGATGTTTCTTCCTCTATAATTCCAAGCTTTTCGTAAGGACATTGACGACCTTATGCCGGTTTCTTATCGCGATGCGATGCGTGCAGCACTGCTCTATCTATTACTGTCTGTAGTGTGGCTACAGCTCAGTGGTTATTTATTGAGCAGTTTCTTCGATGAGTCGGCTGATCTCGCTCGATGGCAACGGATCAACGGTTATGCCTGGGTGCTGATCAGCACCGCGTTGATTTTTTTCTCTCGTTCGCGCCTGCTGCGCATGTTGGGTGCGGACACCTGGCTGCGCCACCAGCAGGAGGATCGCGAGCGCTTGCGCCAGGCGGCGGCGGTGTTCGACTGTACCCGGGAAGGGGTGCTGGTCAGCGACCGCAAGGGCATGATTGTGCACGTCAACCGTGCGTTCATCGAGATTACCGGCTATCAGCAGGAAGAAGTGCTGGGGCGTATGCCGAGCATGTTCAAGTCCGGGCACCACTCAGCGGACTTCTACCAGGCGATGTTCGAGTCCTTGAAGAACACCGGCGAGTGGAGCGGCGAGATCTGGAACCGGCGCAAGTGCGGGGAAATCTACCCGCAATGGCAGACCATCCGTGCGATCCGAGATGACCATGACCAGCTCAGCCATTACGTCGCGGTGTTTTCCGACATCAGCGCGATCAAGGATTCCGAGCACGAGCTGGCGCACCTGGCGCACCACGACCCTCTCACCGACCTGCCAAACCGCTTGCTGTTCACCGACCGTGCCGAACAGGCTCTGGCTTCGGCGCAGATCCACAAGCGCGGCTGCGCCATGCTGATGATCGACCTGGATCACTTCAAGATGATCAACGACAGCCTGGGCCACAACATCGGCGATCAGTTGCTCAAGGCGGTGTCCGCACGGTTGCTGGGCATCTTCGGCCCGGGCATCACCCTGGCGCGCCTGGGTGGCGACGAGTTTGCCGTGCTCGCCGAAAGTTGCCCGCAGCCAGGGCAGGCTGCGGCGTTGGCGCAACGGATCATCGACTGTCTGAAAGAGCCCTTCGAGTTTGCCGAGCATCAGTTATTTATCAATGCCAGCATTGGGATCAGCCTGTTCCCCAGTGACGCCTTGAGCGCCGAACAACTGCTGCGCAACGCCGACTCGGCGTTGTTCAAGGCTAAAAGTACCGGACGCGATGGGTATGCCCTGTACACCGAGGAACTGACGGCCCACGCCCAACAACGAGTGGAAATCGCTTTCGAACTGCGGCGCGCCCTGGAGCAGCATGAGCTGCGGGTGTATTACCAGCCGGTGCATGACCTCAAGAGCAGCCGCCTGATCGGAGTCGAGGCGCTGGTGCGCTGGGAACATCCCCAGCGCGGCCTGGTGTCGCCCGCCGAGTTCATTCCGATTGCCGAGCGTACCGGGCTGATTTCCGAGATCGATGCCTGGGTGATGCAGCAGGCCTGCCGGCAGATGTGCGAATGGCAGGCTGCAGGGGTGGTGCTGTCGTTTATCGCGGTGAACGTTTCGACACGCTTGTTCGCCCGCCGCGAGTTGTATCAGCAGGTGGCGCAGGTGCTACATGACACTGGGCTGGATCCGGCTTTTCTGGAGCTGGAAGTCACCGAGAGTGCGGTGATGGATGATCCGGAGGTCGCCCTTGAGCAGATGCATCGCCTGCGTGAGCTGGGCGTGCGCCTGGCCATCGACGACTTCGGCACCGGTTATTCGTCGCTGCTGCGGCTCAAGCGCCTGCCAGTGCAAAAGCTCAAGATCGACCAGGGTTTTGTCGCCGGCCTGCCGTGGGATGAGGACGATGCGGCGATCACCCGGGTGATCATCGCTCTGGCCCAGAGCATGGGCATGCAAGTGCACGCCGAAGGCATCGAGCAGGAGGAGCAGGCGCGCTTCCTGCTCGACCATTGCTGCGACCTGGGCCAGGGCTACTGGTTCGGCCGGCCAGTGCCCTCCGCGCAGCTGGACTGGGACTGCGCCCCTCACATCCACTGACCCCCCGCTGTAGCCGCTGCCGCCAGGCTGCGCAGGCCCTCACAGGCGCCGGTGCGTGCCTGCGGTACCCGCGGCGATGCAACTGGCCAGCGCAGCCCCCGGCGGCGGCGACTGGCCGCAGTTGCGGTAAACCCGTGTCGGGACAGGAATTTTTTTTGGTTATATAAACATTCTTAAATAGTATTTTTAAGAATATCCGCGCCTATCTACTATTGCCCTCACGCCACAAGCAGTGCCGCCACTGCGAGGCACATCCCATTCAGGAGCAGCACCATGAGCGCATCTCTACGTAGCGTTGACGGCCAGGACGAAGCAACCATCTTGCGCGAAATCCAGAGCGCCTTGCGCGACCTGCGTTTTGGTGCGGTGGAAATCACCGTGCATAACGCCCAGGTCGTGCAGATCGAACGCAAAGAAAAATTCCGTCTGCAAAATCCCGGCAACAAACCCAGCTAAACCCCGCGTCACCCTCTCTCCCGATAGAGAGGCCCGACTGGTCAACCGGAGGGCGTCAGCCATGACCCCCAGCAGAATCAAGAGCGTTCAGTCACGAATGCGGGCCTGAAGCGCCGATAAGAAAAGCCAACACACTAAAAATTTCAGGAGCTTGATCATGTCGTCAATTCGCCGTTACGCGCTGGCCGCCCTCGCCAGTGCCATTTTTGCTGGTTCCGCAGTGGCCAAGGATTACGAGTTGTTGAACGTGTCTTACGACCCGACTCGTGAGCTGTATCAGGATTACAACGCCGAATTCGTCAGCTTCTGGAAGAAAGAACACCCAGGCGACAACGTTAAGATCCAGCAGTCCCACGGTGGCTCGGGCAAACAGGGCCGCGCCGTAATCGACGGTCTGCGTGCCGACGTGGTGACCCTGGCCCTGGCCGGCGACATCGATGAAATCGCCAAGCTCGGCAAGACCCTGCCGGCCGATTGGCAGAAACGCCTGCCGAACGCCAGCACCCCGTACACCTCGACCATCGTGTTCCTGGTGCGCAAGGGCAACCCCAAGGGCATCAAGGACTGGGGCGACCTGATCAAAAAAGACGTGTCGGTCATCACTCCGAACCCTAAAACGTCCGGCGGCGCTCGCTGGAACTTCCTCGCCGCCTGGGCCTACGGCCTGAAAGCCGGTGGCAGCGAAGCCAAGGCCCAGGAATACATCACCGAACTGTTCAAGCACGTGCCGGTTCTCGACACCGGTGCCCGCGGCTCGACCATTACCTTCGTCAACAACGGTCAGGGTGACGTGCTGCTGGCCTGGGAAAACGAAGCGTTCCTGGCCCTGAAGGAAGACGGCGGCGCCGACAAGTTCGACATCGTGGTGCCTTCGTTGTCTATCCTCGCCGAGCCGCCAGTGGCGGTGGTCGACAAGAATGCCGAGAAAAAGGGCAACACCGAAATCGCCGAGGCCTACCTCAAGCACCTGTACAGCCCTGCTGGCCAGGAGATCGCGGCGAAGAACTTCTACCGCCCACGTGACGAGAAGGTTGCAGCCAAATATGGCCAGCAGTTCCCTAAACTCGACCTGGTGACTATCGACAAGGACTTCGGCGGCTGGAAAACTGCGCAACCGAAATTCTTCAATGACGGTGGTGTGTTCGACCAGATCTACCAGGCGCAGTAACCTCCAGTGGTGAACCCTGGCTCTGCAAGATGTTCAGGGATCGCTCAATAGCTAGAGCAATGAGCCCGGATCCGTTTCCGGGCTTTGCGCGTAAACCAAGGACTTTTATGTCGCGTCGTATCTCCCCCGTCATACCCGGCTTCGGGCTGACGCTGGGCTACACCTTGGTGTACCTCAGCCTGATTGTGCTCATACCACTGGCGGCGATGTTCGTGCATGCCGCTCAACTCACCTGGGATCAGTTCTGGGCAATCATCTCGGCGCCCCGGGTGCTCGCAGCCTTGAGGCTGAGCTTCAGCACGGCGCTGTATGCCGCGATCATCAACGGCATTATCGGTACGCTGCTGGCCTGGGTCCTGGTGCGCTACACCTTCCCCGGTCGCAAGATCATCGACGCGATGATCGACCTGCCGTTCGCCCTGCCCACCGCCGTTGCCGGTATCGCACTGACCGCGCTGTATGCGCCGACCGGGCTGGTTGGCCAGTTCGCCACCGACCTAGGCTTCAAGATCGCCTACACCCCGCTCGGCATCACCCTGGCGCTGACCTTCGTCACCCTGCCGTTCGTGGTGCGCACGGTGCAGCCGGTGCTGGCCGACATCCCGCGGGAAGTCGAAGAAGCCGCCGCCTGCCTCGGTGCCAAGCCGCTGCAAGTGTTCCGCCATATCCTGGTGCCAGCGCTGCTGCCGGCCTGGCTCACCGGCTTTGCCCTGGCGTTTGCCCGGGGCGTCGGCGAGTACGGCTCGGTGATCTTCATCGCCGGCAACATGCCGATGAAAACCGAGATCCTGCCGCTGCTGATCATGGTCAAGCTCGACCAGTACGATTACACCGGCGCCACTTCCATCGGCGTGCTGATGCTGGTGGTTTCCTTTGTCCTGCTGCTGCTGATCAACTTGCTGCAGCGGCGCATCGAACGACCATAAGGAGGCGCGAATCATGTCCCAATCGTCTATTTCCGCAGCCTCTTCTGCCAACGCCGCGCGCCGTGGCAGCGCTTCCTCGCGGCTTATCCTGATCGTCCTCGGCTGGCTGATCTTTGCCCTGTTCCTGCTGCTGCCGCTGTTTATCGTGGTGTCCCAGGGCCTGAAGCTGGGCCTGGGGGCGTTCTTCACCGCGATCTTCGAGCCCGACGCCTTGTCGGCCTTGAAACTCACGGTGATCGCCGTGCTGATCTCGGTGCCGCTGAACCTGGTGTTCGGGGTCAGCGCTGCCTGGTGCGTGAGCAAGTACTCGTTCCGTGGCAAGAGCATCCTGGTCACCCTGATCGACCTGCCGTTCTCGGTATCGCCGGTGATCGCGGGTCTGGTCTACGTGTTGATGTTCGGCGCCCAGGGCCTGTTCGGCCCATGGCTGCAAGATCACGACATCCAGATCGTCTTCGCCTTGCCCGGCATCGTCCTGGCGACCATCTTCGTCACCGTGCCCTTTGTCGCCCGGGAGCTGATCCCGCTGATGCAGGAGCAGGGCACCCAGGAAGAAGAGGCGGCGCGGCTGTTGGGCGCCAACGGTTGGCAGATGTTCTGGCACGTCACTGTGCCTAACATCAAATGGGGCCTGATCTACGGCGTGGTGTTGTGTACCGCGCGGGCGATGGGTGAGTTCGGTGCGGTATCGGTGGTGTCCGGGCACATTCGCGGGGTGACCAACACCCTGCCGTTGCACGTGGAGATCCTCTACAACGAATACAACCACGTCGCCGCGTTTGCCGTTGCGAGCCTGTTGCTGATCATGGCGCTCTTCATCCTGCTGCTTAAGCAGTGGAGCGAAAATCGTATTAACCGCCTGCGCGCCAGCGCCGCGGAGGAATGACTCATGTCGATCGAAGTCCGTAATGTCAGCAAGAACTTCAACGCCTTCAAGGCCCTGAACAGCATCAACCTGGATATCCAGAGCGGTGAGCTGGTAGCCCTGCTGGGCCCGTCCGGTTGTGGCAAGACCACCCTGCTGCGGATCATCGCCGGCCTGGAAACCCCGGACGCCGGCAGCATCGTGTTCCACGGTGAAGACGTCTCGGGCCACGACGTGCGTGATCGCAACGTTGGTTTCGTGTTCCAGCACTACGCGCTGTTCCGCCACATGAGCGTGTTCGACAACGTTGCCTTCGGCCTGCGCATGAAGCCGAAGAACCAGCGCCCGAGCGAAAGCAAAATTGCCGAGAAGGTCCACGAACTGCTGAATATGGTGCAGCTCGACTGGCTTTCCGATCGCTACCCCGAGCAACTCTCCGGCGGCCAGCGCCAGCGGATCGCCCTGGCCCGAGCCCTGGCGGTGGAACCCAAGGTGCTGCTGCTGGACGAACCCTTCGGCGCCCTGGATGCCAAGGTGCGCAAGGAGCTGCGGCGCTGGCTGGCGCGGCTGCACGAAGACATCAACCTGACCTCGGTGTTCGTGACCCACGACCAGGAAGAGGCCATGGAAGTCGCCGACCGTATCGTGGTGATGAACAAGGGCGTGATCGAGCAGATCGGCTCGCCGGGTGAGGTCTACGAGAACCCGGCCAGCGACTTCGTCTACCACTTCCTCGGTGATTCCAACCGCCTGCACCTGGGGGACGACAACCACGTGCTGTTCCGTCCGCACGAAGTGTCGCTGTCGCGCTCGGAACTCGAAGATCACCACGCCGCCGAAGTGCGTGACATTCGTCCGTTGGGCGCGACCACTCGGGTCACGCTCAAGGTCGAAGGCCAGAGCGAACTGATCGAGGCCGAAGTGGTGAAAGACCACGACAGCCTGGTCGGCCTGGCTCGGGGCGAGACGCTGTTCTTCAAGCCCAAGGTCTGGCAGAAAATCGCCAACGTCTGAACCCGCTGGTACTGCGCCGGCCCTGAGGGGCCGGTAGGGTTTCGATCTTCAGGCGTGTCCGGAGCCACCGGCAGCCAGGCGCCGTACCGGGCCCGCCCGTTGTTCGATTTCGCGCTTTAGGGGCTGGCGCAGCCCCAGCAGGAACGCCAGTTCAGCCACGACAAACAGCGGCCCGACGATCAGCCCCGACACGTCATCGACGAACGCCGGTTTGCGCCCTTCGTAGTAATGGCCGACGAACTGGATCACCCAGCCCAGTACAAACATCCCCAGGCCGCTGGCCAGCCAGACTAGGGTCTCTTGCGTGGCCAGGGCCTGCCCCAGCCACACCGACAGGCCCATCAACAGGCTCATCAACAGGCCCAGGCGCAACTCCAGACGCAGATAGAAGCAGGCCGAGGCCAGCGCCAGCAGCACCGCCGGCGACAGGGGCAGGCCGGCCAGCGCCCATTGGGGCCGCGACAGCAGCACCGCGACCGCCACCACAATCAGCGGAATCCCGATAAAGTGGCTGGCGATGTTGCGCGGGTCGCGATGGTAGGCGGCGTATTGACTGAGATGGTCGACGAGGCTTTTCATTGTTGTTCCTCCTGAAGGTTGCCTGATCATGCCCGGCCCGTGCGTCGGGCTCTGTCGGCTAGGCGACACTCCTCTGCGGTTTTGCCGGATAAGGTTTTCATGGATAAGCAGGCCTGGCGTGAACGCCTCCTGAGTGGCCAGTGGTTCAGCCACTTGCCCCTTGAACTACAGAATAGTGTGCTCGACGCTGCGCGCCTGCGCCGCTTGGCGCCGGGGCAGGCGCTGTTTCTGCGGGGCGATCCGCCCTGTGGGCTGTATGCGGTACTGGAAGGTTCGGTGCGCATCGGCGCGGTCAGCGAACAGGGCAAGGAGGCACTGTTGAGCCTGGTGGAAGCGCCGCACTGGTTTGGCGAGATCTGCCTGTTCGATGGCCAGCCACGTACCCACGATGCCTATGGCCTGGGCCCGTGCACCCTGTTGCAAGTGCCACAGGCGGCGTTGCTGGCCTTGCTCGAGCAGCAGCCGCAGCACTGGCGTCAGTTCGCCCTGCTGATGAGCCACAAGTTGCGCCTGGCGTTTATCAACCTCGAACAACTGAGCCTGCTGCCGGCTCCGGCCCGGGTCGCCCACCGGCTGTTGGCCATGGCCAGCGGCTACGGCGAAATCGAGCAGGCCCGGGCCGTGCTGCAACTGCCCCAGGAGCAGTTGGCGTTGATGCTGTCGCTGTCGCGGCAAACCACCAATCAGATCCTCAAGGATTTGCAGAACCTGGGGATCCTGCGCCTGGGCTACGGCGAGATCGAGATTCTCGATGCCCAAGCCCTGCGCGCCCAGGCCGGGCTCTAGCGGCTACGAACCACGGTAGGTGGAGAAGCCGTAGGGGCTGAGCAGCAAGGGAATGTGATAGTGCTGATCGGTCTGCTTCACCTCAAAGATCACCGGGATCTCCGGGAAAAACGTCTCGCGCCTGGCCTGCTTGAAATACTCCCCGGTCTTGAACACCACCCGGTATTCGCCGGCCGTCAGCGCCTGACCGGCCGGGAACAACTCGGCGATGCGCCCCTGCTCGTTGGTGGTGCCTTCGGCCAACGGCTTCCAGTCCTGGCCCACCTGTTGTTCCAGGGTGACCTTGACCCCGGGCGACGGCAGGCCATTTTCCAGGTTGAGCACATGCACGCTCAGCGGATTCCCCGCCGCCAAGGCCAGGCCCGAAACACCGCAAAGCGCCGCCGCAACTAACGTATTACGCAAAATATTCATTCAAAAATTCCTCATTGGATAAAAATCAATCAAACCTGTTGCCGCTGCTGAAGGCTGCGCTGGCCCTCTAAAACGCCTTGGCGTATCAGATGTACTCCCGGCGTTGCTTATGGCCTCGCGCTGCTCGGCAGCGGCTACAGGGTGCTGCGCAATCCCACTTTCTGCGCCGCCTGGAGCGCGCAGCTTTCGTCCTGGGCTGCGCCACCGGCGCCGGCAATGCCCATCGCCCCCACCAACTCACTCCCCGCAAACAACGGAATACCGCCCCCGAGCAACAGCAGCTCGGGCAAGGTATTGAGGTTGGCTGCCTCGGGGTTGTTGCGGGCGCGTTCGGCGAACAGCCGGGTCGGGGTCTTGGTCGACAGCGCGGTGTAGGCCTTGCGCTGGCTGGCGACGGTGTTGTGCGGGCCGACGCCATCGGCGCGCAGGGTCAGCAGCAGGTTGCCGCCACGGTCGAGCACCGAGACCACCGCGCTGCACTGCGCCAGGCTGGCATCGGCCAATTGCCGCGCAGTGCGCAGGTCGAGGTCGGCGTGCCGGGGCAGCTCGGGGGCGGCCAGGGCCAGGCCGCAAAGGCCAAGGCCAAGGCTCAAGACAAGGGGTTTGCAGATCATGGATAAGGCTCCGAAAGCGAAGGCGGTCACCTTAACCAGCGTCCCTCGTCAGAACCTCGTCAGTTGCATTACAAGTTTGTAATGGGCAAGCGCCATCAACGCGCCTAGCCTGTGCCCATCCATATAGAGGTGTGCCATGCGTTTGCTGGTTGTTGAAGATGAAGCCAAGACCGCCAACTTCCTGGCCAAAGGCCTGGGCGAGTCGGGTTTTGCAGTGGATGTGGCGCTCAATGGCCTGGACGGGCGGCACTTTATCGAGCAGCAGGAATACGACCTGATCATCCTCGACGTGATGCTGCCGGGGCTTAATGGTTGGCAGTTGCTGCAACTGGTGCGCCAGCGCGGCGCCACGCCAGTGCTGTTCCTGACCGCCAAGGACGCCATCGAAGACCGCGTGCGCGGCCTGGAGCTGGGCGCCGACGACTACCTGCTCAAGCCCTTCGCCTTCGCCGAGCTGCTGGCCCGGGTCCGCACCTTGCTGCGCCGTGGGCCGATGCGCGAAGCCGAGTCCTACAGCATTGCCGATCTGGAGATCGACGTGCTGCGGCGCAAAGTCAGTCGAGGTGGCCAGCGCATCGCCCTGACCAACAAGGAGTTCGCCCTGCTGCAATTGCTCGCCAGCCGCCAGGGCGAAGTGCTGTCGCGCACCCTGATTGCCTCCCAGGTGTGGAACCTGAATTTCGACAGCGACACCAACATGGTGGAAGTCGCCGTGCGCCGCTTGCGCTCCAAAGTCGACGACCCTTTCATGCCCAAACTTATCCACACCGTGCGCGGCGTCGGTTACCAGTTGGATGCCCCGGACGATGCGCACTAGGTCGATTGCCTGGCGCCTGGCGCTGGCGTTTGCCGCCGTCTGCGCCCTGGTGCTGAGTGTGATCGGGGTGTTTCTGTACCGCTCCCTGGCCTCTGAAATCGCCCTGCGCGACGACCAGGCCCTGCTTGGGCGCCTGGAGCAGGTCCGAGCCCTGCTGCAAGACAGCGACAGCCTGGACGCCCTGCAAGCCCGGCCCCGGTTGTACCAGAACATGCTTGGCAATCAGGACAGCCTGCTGCTGGTGCAAGCCGCCGATGGCTCGCCGGTGATCCGCATCAATCCGCGCCAGCAGAACCTGCCAACCTTGGCAGCGATCCCCGCGCAACAGCGCCCGCAACGCAGCGACGTGCAGACCTGGCAGGCCAGCGACGGCGCCGCCGTGGCCCTGCTCGCGGGTGCCGCCGTGGGCCCTCGTGGCGAAGCGCTGACCGTGGTTGCGGGCAAGGTTCTCAGCGAGCGCGAACAGATGCTGGCCAGCTACCGCCTGCGCCTGTACCTGGCCGTCGGGCTGGGCGCCGCGCTGGCCTTCGCCCTGGGCCTGTTGCTGCTGCGCCGGGGCCTGCTGCCGCTGCGCCAGTTGAGTGAGTCGGTACGCGGCATCGATTTGCGCAGCCTGGATAAACGCCTCGAAACCACCGGCATCCCCGCCGAGTTCCACGAACCGGTGCAGGCCTTGAATGCCATGCTGGCGCGTCTTGAAGAAAGCTTTCAGCGTCTGTCGCAGTTCTCCGCCGACCTGGCCCACGAAATCCGAACCCCGCTGCACAACCTCCTGGGCAGTAACGGCCTGGCGCTCAACCAGCCGCGCAGCACGGCGGAGTACCAGGAGGTCCTGGCCTCGAACATGGAGGAGTTCGAGCGCCTGACGCGCATGGCGGAAAACCTGATGTTCCTGGCCCGTGCCGAGCAGGCCGAACGTGCCCTGCAGTTGCGGCAATTGGAGCTGGCGACCGTGGGCGAGGAGCTGTGCGACTACTTCGAAGCCCTGGCCGACGACCGTGAGATCTGCCTGGACAACAGCCTGTGCGGCCAGTTGCTGGCCGATCAACAACTGCTGCAACGGGCATTGGGCAACCTGCTGGCCAACGCCGTGCGCCATGCCGACTCCGGCTCGCACATCAGCTTGCGGCGCCGCGATGAGCCAGGGTGGTGCTGGCTGCAGGTGCACAACCAGGGGCCAGCGATTGCGCCGCAGCACCTGAGCAAAGTCTTCGACCGCTTCTACCGCGTCGATCCCTCACGCGCCGAACCCGGCGACTCCGGCGGCCTGGGCCTGGCCATTGTGCGTTCGATTATGCTGCTGCACGGCGGGCAGGTGCGGGTCAGCAGCGATGAGCGCGGCACGGTGTTCGAGTTGGGGTTTGCACTGACGAAATAGCCTGAATTTATGCGTTGAGTATGGTGCGTTTTGATCAAAAGACTGCGTAGAGAGCACAAGCTGTCGCAGCAGGCACAGGCCTAACAGTACGGCATGAGTCGGGCGACCATCTCGGGCATCGAAAACAACACCGTCTTCGATATCGGTATCCGTAAGGTAGAAGCCATCCTCAATGGCATGGGATCGGTGTTCGCTTAGCTTGCCCACCACCGCGCGTGCTGTCTGGCGAGTTCGAAAAAGCTACTAGGGGGTGTTCTCATTCAGGCTAGGCATATGACAGCCGACACAAGAGACAGCATCGACTGGTAATGGCTGGCCAGTCGCTCGTACCGTGTCGCTATCCGGCGGAACTGTTTCAGCTTCTGGAAAAACGCTCCACCAGGTTGCGGCCTTGTAGAGGTGTCGATCAAGGCTGAGAGGGCTCAGGCGGTTCTTTCTCGAAGGGATGACCGCCTCAGCGCCACGATGCTGGATGACCTCAACAAAAGCATCTGAGTCATAATCCTTATCTGCCAAGGCGGCCTCAAAGGCGAAACCCTCGATCAACGCTTCAGCCTGGCTATATTCCGAGGCTTGTCCAGGCGTTAACAGCAAGCGTACCGGATTTCCCAAGCCATCGACCGCCGCATGAATCTTAGTGCTCAGTCCCCCTGGGGACTTGCCCATGGACTCGGCGTCCTGACCTGTTTTTTACCGCACCGTGCTGATGAACCCGCACGATGCTGCCATCCACTATCAAGTGTTCCAGACCAGCGTCAGCAGCGAGTGCTTCCATCATATGCACCCAAACACCGTTGCGGGACCAGCGACTGTAGCGCACATAGACTCTATGGCAATGACCGTAGATTTGCGGAGGATCACGCCACGGCTAGCCCGTACGAGCAATCCAGAGCACCGCTTCGACAAACTGACGGTTATCGCGTGCCGTGACGCCTCGATCATGGGTCTTGCCTGGTAACAGATTTTTAATCCGCTCCCATTGATCATCATGAAGAAGCCTAAGGCGGCTCATCTGTTGCTACAAATCGACTTAGGCTAGGGGATTCACCTGTTCGATTCAAATGAGAACTCCCCCTAGCCACCTGCAGATTTTGCGCGAGATAAGCATGAACCCGATGTGGCAAGGGCCGGTTAGCTAGTGCAGCAGATCCGTAGCGCTCATGTAACAAATTTACAAATACTTGCGCCGCTTCTGCTCATTACGGCACTTAGCCAGAAAAGAGCACTCCGGGCACCAATGACCTTGTGTGATCGAATGCGGCATCGCCCACCAGCTGTGACCCAGGCTGCATCGCCACTGCAGCTTGGTTTGTATGTCGATATAGTTTGTCGAGAGGCAGTCACCGCCCCGGGCCTGGGCCATGGTTTGCATGGCTTGAATGGTGCTGCGCATGCTGTCGTGATAGCACTGGCGGCACCAGGTACCCCACAAGACTCCGCCAGGGACGGCCTCCCAGGTATGGCCTTTGGCGCAGCGCCAGGTTAAAGGGGTGGCGCCATTGATGTATTGCGTGGACAGGCATTTCCCACCACGCGCTCGGGCGGTGGCCTGCATGTCCTCCAAGGTGCGACATCTGTTTTTTACCGCGCAGACCGGGCACCAACTGCGATGTTTGACGCTGGCGGGAACTGCTTCCCAGCGATGCCCTTGCCCGCATTCCCAGAGCAAGGCATGGGCGCTGTCGACATAGGCGTCAGATAAACAGCGTCCGCCACGCTGAGTCGCAATGTCCTGCATCTCCTCCAGGGTGTCGCGTCGCCCTACGTTGGCGCAGGTCGGGCACCAACGACCTTGTTTGACACTGCCGAATGTCGCCTGCCAACGATGGCCCAAGTGGCACTGCCACTCCATCGGCAAGTGGCGCTGTTCGTAGCGGGTCGACAGGCATTGACCCTGACGCGCAACGGCAACCTGCTGCGCTGTTTCCAAGGAGTTACGACGTTGCAGGCGAGCGCACACCGGGCACCAACTGCCGCGAACGATCCGGTAAGGGTCCGCCAGCCATTCGTGGCCCTCTGCGCAGCGCCAGGACAGGCGTACAGTCAAGTTGTGATAGGTGTCGGACAGGCATAAGCCACCCCGGACCTGGGCCAGGTGCTGCATGCCTTCGATGCTTTTAATCGGTGGTTCGGTCATGGCGTCGTGGGAGTTGAGCGGATCCGGAGTTTAAACACCCTTGCTGCTCACAGAGACCCCATTCTGAAATAAAGAAAAGTCTTCTGAATTTAAGGAATTCTCCTAAATCAATTTCGCTGCTGCATTGCTAGCTTGGCCGCCCATTCGTATGGGCGCCCAGGTGGTGCGCATACCTGGTTTCTCCCCGGCTTAAGGATGAGTCCATGTTTGCACCGGCTGACATTGCACAGTTTTTGCTGTCCATTCCCACCGTCCGCAATGACTTCAAGGTGCTGGCTTTCACGGGGGTGGAAGCCATCAGTGAGCTGTATGCGATCCGCCTGGAACTGGTGTCGGAAAACCGCAATATCAATTTGGAAAGCCTGCTTAATCAGCCGGCTTTTTTGCAATTTGGCCTGCGGGGTGAAGGCATTCATGGCCTGATCGATGACATCGAAGTGGGCGACAGCGGCAAGCGCCTGACCCATTACTGCCTGATTTTGCGTCCGCGCCTTTATCAGTTGCAGCATCGGCATAACCAGCGGGTGTACCAGCACCTGACGGTGCCGCAGATCATCGCCAAGGTGTTCAAGGAACACGGGATTCAGGCCGATCAGTTTCGTTTCAACATTGCCCCCAAGCCGTCGCTGCCCCGTGAGTATTGTGTGCAGTACGGCGAGACCGATTTCGAGTTTGTGCAGCGCATCTGTTTCGAAGACGGCATTCATTGGCACCACGAGCACAGCTCAGACGATCACCTGCTGGTGTTTGCCGACAACCAGACCGACTTCCCCATCCTTGACCCGGCGCGCTACCAGCAGGACAGCGGTTTTGCGGCCGAAGAGCCGGTCGTCAGCCATTTCGGCGTGCGCTTGAGCACCCGCACCAGCCAGGTGGTGCGCCGCGACTACAACCTGAAAAAGCCCGACCCGAAAGGCGCCTCCAGCGGGGCTGCGCTCGACCCGGTGCCCAGCACCTTGCACAGCGCGGTCAAGAGCGACGCCTTGCCGGTGCTTGAAGACTATCGCTACCCCGGCCGCTACAGCACTGGCGAGGTGGGCAAGCAACTGAGTCAGATCGCCCTTGAAGGGCACCGCGCCGACTACCAGTTGGCCAAGGGCCAGAGTGACCTGGCGAACTTTCGCTGCGGCCACCTGGCGCCTTTGAACGAACACCCGCGCCAGGCCTACAACCAGATGTGGCTGCTGGTCCGCGTCGAGCACGAAGGCCGGCAACCCCAGGTGCTGGAGGAGTCGGCCAGCGAGGCGCGGGCCGACGGTGGTTTCAGCCAGGGTTACCGCAACCACTTCAGCGCCATCCCCTGGGACACCTTCTTTCGCCCGAAAGAACCCCAGCCCAAGCCGACACTCAGCAGCCAAACCGCGCTGGTGACGGGCCCAGCGGGCGAGGAAATATGGACTGACGAAAAAGCGCGGGTGAAAATTCAGTTCCATTGGGACCGCGAGGGCGAGCGCAACGAGTTCTCCAGCTGCTGGGTGCGGGTCGCCAGCAGTTGGGCCGGTGAAGGTTTTGGCCATGTGGTGATTCCACGCATCGGCATGGAAGTGCTGGTCAGCTTTGT